>Ga0307421_1001784_pt1 | contig 12624 bp, 8 predicted proteins | sample SalMarWE160270MG_FD_202163 | JGI IMG/M metagenome (GOLD analysis project Ga0307421, IMG submission 202163) | Salt marsh sediment microbial communities from the Plum Island Ecosystem LTER, Massachusetts, United States - WE1602-70 | ecosystem: Environmental > Aquatic > Marine > Intertidal zone >...
TCCCCGCCTGTTATGTGCACGCTGCCTGTATTCCAGTGCAAAAAGATGATTTTTAAGTGCTTTCTCATAATCCTTCAGTTTCAGATATGTATCTCCCAGATTATTATAGGCATTACCTAACCCGATACCATCGTATTTCTGTTGAAGCTTGCTTTGAATTGATTTTTCATAACAGGCAATTGCTGTATCGTATTTTTCCTGTTCAATAAAGATCAGTGCAATATTATTCAGGGAAGATGCTATTCCGCTGGTGTCATTCAGCTCTTCCCGAATACGCAGTGATTGGTTATAATAACCCATTGCTTTATCATATTCTTCCCAGGTATTATAAAGGTTCCCGATAAGGTTCAGTGACTCAGCCGAGCCGGATTTGTAATCCAGGGAATCAAAGATCACCAGGGCTCTTTGGAAATAGTTAAGACTTTTCTCCGAATCGGGGAAACGTAAATATATTGATCCTGTAAGGTTTAATGCCTGGGCTGTTAATATTGGCTCATCTATCATCCGGAAAATACGTTCGGCCTTTTGGGCATATTGAAGCGCCAGGTCGAACCTTCCAAGATAAAAATTTGCATTACCCAAAATCAGGTAAGCTCTTCCTGTATTTTGCAAGTCATTTTCAGCCTGGGCGTATTCCAGTGCCTGTAATGCATCCTCTCTCGATAAATCAGGTGAACAACGAATGATATCTTCCCCTTTCTGCAATAATGAATCAATTTTTTTTGAATAAAATGAAGAACCGGGAACCGCTTTTCTTTTCTCTTTCGGCTGTGCCCATGCAGATATACAGGAAATCAAGATCAGATACATCATACATTGTATCCGGAAAAAAGAAATGATGTGGTGAAAATTCATAAACATGATGTGTATCTGAAACAGATATCCTTAACGAAACAAGTAAACAAAAATCCGGGTAAAAGTCAATCTATTGATCCAAATAATTGTTTATTCCCGGATAAAAATAATCAATGAATACGAATATTCAATAACCCCTGCCGAATAATAAATGAATCCCGTCCATTATTCAATATCTGTTTTTAAAAAAAAAATGATATCTATATTTATCCTTATCAGAAGAAATTATTATGTAAAAAAATATCGGAACACAATATTCGTGTTAAAAACCAATTATAGAATTTCGATAACATGAAAACGGTTTTCCCTTTACATTAAAGAAACATGATGAAATTGCCAATATCTATCCTGTTCATGTTGTTTATTTTCCTTTCTTCATGCCGGAAAGAGGAAATCAAACCCGATGATCAGTATGACCCGGAAGAAGTGATCATTGCCGAAGAAACAAAAGTGTTGAATAACACGATCCGCTCCGAAATACAGGAACTAGATACAACAGACTTTACTTTTCATTTTTCTCAGGGCAGCTCTTTTGCCGGTGAAATAAAAGAAAATGATATTTTAGTGGATAGTGCCAGCAGTCTTGCGCGCTACGGATTTTTACGCAAGGTCACTTCCGTGGGGAACGAGGGAGGTACTGTTGTAATCAACACATCTCAGGCTGCCCTGGAAGATGTGATCAGGCAGGGATCCATTGACCTGCATTCAGCATCACTTACCACTGCAAATATTGATCATATAGTACTTGCCGAAGGCTTTTCACTCGCGAAGGATTTAAAAAGTACCGAACTGCTTGGGTTTGATATGAACTTTGAACATAATATAGACGGAAATCAGAATGCAATCATCACAGGATCAGTTTATTTTGACCTTGATTTTAATTTCGATCTGGATATCTGTCTTAAAGGAGTAAAATATTTTAAAGCATCTGTAGAGGTAGATGAAGCTGCTGCATTGGGTTTGGAAGTGACATCAGACTTTAACCTAAAAGAAGAAATTGTATTTGCACAGATCACCTTTACGCCATGGACCGTTATGATAGGTATTGTACCGGTTGTGTTTGTCCCAAAAGTAGAGTTAGTGATGAATTCAGACCTTACGGTTACCGGAACACTGAAGACCTATGCCACTCAGAATTATAACCGGGAAATAGGACTGGATTATGACAAGGACAGGGATGATGAGAAATGGTCAAAAATAAACAGTACAAATCCTCCTCCCGGCTATTCGCTTTTGCCTGCCGCATTAACAGATAATGTTGATTATATTGTGAAGGTGGGGCCAAAGGCCAGTCTGAAATTATATGGTATTGCAGGCCCTTATGTTGACCTGTTGCTTGTGTCGGACCTGGGTGCTGAGAAAAGCCCGAACGGATTCAACATGGACTATGATCTTAACCTTGAATCAAATGCCGGGGTGGAGATTGATGTCCTGTTTGTTGAACTCGAAAAAAATTTCCAGTTGTTTAATGTAAATCTTGTTCATGATGAATTGAATGACGAGCCTCTTTATCAGTCTTTTACCATTGAACATCCGGTTGACGGAGCAAAGGTTAACATAGGTGAAATACTGAACATTGGGACATATCTTACTGGTGCACCTCCTTCCGAAGTGAGGTTTTATGTTGATGATATACTTATTTATACTGATACGGATAAACCTTTTGAACATGCCTGGACAGTGGAAGGTTCAACAGGTTTGCATACCATAAAGGCGATTGCTGATTATGGAGGATCTACCATAATATCCGAAATAGATGTAACATTTCAGATGGGTGGCTGGCAACAGATCGATGTGTCCGGATTGTTTGAAAGTGATTATTGTCTTGAATGCATAGGGTTTTCAGATGCTCAAAACGGCTGGATATTAGGCCGCACAGAAATGGTAGTCCCTGTGGAACGTTTTTGCCTGCATTCCGGTGACGGAGGAAAAACCTGGTCTAAAATATATTCGGGTGAAGCTGGCTATGCTTATCCGGCTGATGATTTTCTTGTTCTTGGCGAAGACATTGCCTTTTTTACCGCCGGGGGCGATCTGTATCAAACCTTAAACGGGGGAACCAGCTGGAACACCGTCCCCATCCCGGATGTTTATCCTTATCATGTTGAAGCCTACCATATTGAGGTGAATGAAAACGGTAATATTTATGCTCTTGGCAGGGAAATGTACAGGCTTCAAAGCGGGGAATCCGGCGAATGGGAACTTGTGGCTGATTACCAGGACCAGGCTGATTTTGAAATTATATCAGTGATTGGAATGAGCTTCCCGGTCGATCATACAGGTTTCATGTTGGGTTCAATCTACAATGAGTCGACGGATACCTATACCGGCGGTTTGTTTAAATCAACTGACGGAGGTGCTCACTGGACCTGTATGAATATTGATTTTGATCAATCTGAGATGGACCGATGGGATTATGAAGATATCTTCTTTATAAACAACAATATTGGCTGGATAATAGGGTTCACAGGCAGGCCGGATAACGATAAAGCAGGGTATATTTTAAAAACCACTGACGGTGGTTCGACATGGTCAACACAATTAATGGACCATTCTCCGACGGACATTCATTTCCTGGAAACAGCAACCGGTTATCTGAGTTTTGTTAGTTATCCTGAAGTAATCATTGGTTATACAGATGATGGGGGTGATAACTGGTATTTATATGATACACCGTTCGATATAACCCATCATGTTTCGGGTTCCCTCTTTTTTCTTGATCAGAATCACGGCTGGTATGTACAAGACAAGATCATATTGCGCTATGCTTTAGCAGGGGAATAAAACATGAATTTGTACAGTATGCTGCTATAAATGCATATTCTATTACACAACACACTATGATGAACACAAAATACATAATGATGAAAAAATATATTATCTTTTTTTTAGGTGCCATTCTTTTCACTCTTTCCTGCAGTGAAAAAGAGAATGAGGATAAACCGGATAATCAAACGGATGACCCGTGGGAAGAGGTCAGGGATGTATCACCCGGTGAGATAAAATTCGACGGGGATTATTTCTGCTATTACGATTGTGGGAACGATATGATTATTTGCGGACAGCGTAGGGTGTGTGATTGTGATATTTCTCAGTATCATCCGGAGTGGGTAGAATACGATTGTTATTTTGGGACTGATTTTCCTGAAGATGCCGATCAGGAAACTTTTTCGGATGGTGATGAGTTCGGACTTTTTTGGATCATCTGTTTCTGTGGACGCTCAGGTAATCAATACTCGGGTACTTATTCATTGCAGCATGTTTATAATTCTTGTGAAGATATACACAACAGTTCTCCCCGGGATGCCCAATTTGGTAGTGATTGGGATGGAGATTGTGTAGATAACTGCAATCCCTGTGTAGCCAATTGCAGCAACCGGGAATGCGGCCCTGACGGATGCGGTGGAAGCTGCGGAACTTGTCCTGCAGGTGAAACATGCAGTATGTCGGGAAAATGTATTGATGAGTCTTCAGAAGATCCATGTACCGAATGTCTGGAATCATGCCGGGGATTGCCCGGATGCTGTACAGGATGCGGATGCCTGTGTGAAGAAGAATGCGGACAGTGCATTTAACCGATTAAACAGGTACCATGAAAAAGTATTTAATACTAATCATTACGTCCGTATTTATTATAGCCTGTTCAACATGTCAACAAGACCGGATCAGGGAACTGGCCATATATAAAACGACGTACAGTTACCGGGGGGACACCTGTGATTCATCAACATTTCTGTCAGAACATTTCTTCTTTGATAATGATTCGATGATCACAAAATACATCAATCACGAAAACGGATATTTTTACCTGTCCGAATACGATAAAAAAAACAGGAAACTGCACAAACGGTTTTATTCAACCGACAGTATTTTTTTATATGGCAGCACTTCAACACGCTATGCATCGGGGCAGGAAATAACAATAGAGTTTTATGATTCGCTGGGGCAGGCATTGTATACACTTATCAATGATTACCAAGACGAAAGCAATATCATCGAAAAACAATGCCAGGTATTTGGCGATGGGACTGTAAAAGAAATACTATATGCATATGACCAGTACAATAATCTGAAAAGTATTCGTGAAATCGGTGAACAAAACACCGGGATAACCGAAATGCACCGGAGGGCTTACGATGATTACGGAAGGATCATACACGATACGATCGATTATCCGGAAAAAAGAACAGTGATTGGGAAAAAATACAAAGACAACAAACTGTTTTATCAGACACAGAAGGATATCACCAAAGACACCGGAGGTAAGACAGTCAGTATGAACAAAAATTACCTCAAAAAGTATTACCTCTACAACACGGATGGCAGGATATCAGAAATAAGAAATATCCGGATTTTTCCTGATGCAAATTCATTCGGCATATATTCAAGAATACGATATACTTATTCGGGTAATCTGGTTGAGCGCGAAGACCATTACAATTCGAATGACCGGAAAATATTTACCATTCAAAAAAAATATATCCGGTAAACAGGGGCTGCTGAAAAAATTTGTAGTGCGTCAGATATAAGGCGGCAAAATAAAAAATAAAAAAATGAAAAAACCAATCATTACCTTAGTCATATTGCTGATATCAGCATACAGTTTTTCACAAACAGCAACACAACCCGCGGGAAGCGGTACGGAAAACGACCCTTATCAGATTACAAGCCTGGAAAACCTTTACTGGATCGCGGCAGACGATTCCAGGTGGAGCTCTCATTACCTGCAAACAGCAGATATTGACGTAACAGAGACATCTTCATGGAACGGCGGAGAAGGATGGACTCCCATTGGCAACATTACCACCAATTTTACCGGTTCATACCATGGCGGGGGATATACCATAAGCAATCTATATATCAACCGCCCGGAAAATGATTATCAGGGACTGTTTGGGTATATCTATAATGCCCTGCTGGTAAAAATTGTGCTGGAAAATGCATCGATTACAGGAAATAATTCTATTGGTGCGCTGGTCGGTTATCAAAACAATAGTAGTGAAACAGACAGTTGCCAGATAACCGGTCAGGTGACCGGTATGAAATATGTAGGCGGTATTGTCGGTTCTAACTACGGAAAAATTAATTATTGTTCGGCGAATTGCACGGTTGCCGGTCATACCTATACAGGTGGACTGACAGGTAATAATTTTATTTCAAAGGCCGAATTAACTTGTTGTTACAGCACCGGAAGCGTGACAGCAACGGGTTATTATGTAGGCGGGCTGGCCGGATATAATACATCAGCCGGCATGATCAACAATTGCTATAGTACAGCTGAAGTAGATGCCGATGTGATAGTGGGAGGCCTGGTTGGATACAATCATTATGCTGAAATCATCAACTCTTATTCTGCAGGAAGTGTTTCAGGAAACAGTAGTGTTGGGGGGCTTATTGGAACGAATGACAATTCTATAGTTAGTAATTGTTTTTGGGATACCGATAATTCGGGTCAGGTTTCCAGTGGCGATGGTACAGGAAAAACAACCGTTGAAATGAAAACCTTATCCACTTTTAATGAAGCAGGCTGGGATTTCAAAGATCTGGGCATCCATGGTATATGGAACCTAGGGAATGGAAAAAATAACGGATATCCTTATCTTTCCTGGCAATACCCTGCCGATCCCGGTCCTCAGGATCCCATAGCTCCAAATGTAACCACCGGCCAGATCATCAATATAACAGAAAGCAATGCTACTGTAGAAGCAACAATAACCAATACAGGGAATGAAACAGCTTCTCAACATGGTGTATGCTGGAATACAACCGGCAATCCAACTGTTGCAGATAATATAACCGAAGAAGGAACTGTAACTTCTGCCGGTCTGTATGCATCAGATATAACCGGTCTAACAGGAAATATCACCTATCATGTAAAAGCTTATGCCATCAATAATCTGGATACAGTATACGGAAAAGAAATGAGCTTTATTGCATGCGATGGGCCTGCCGGATCGGGTACAGAAGCAGATCCGTACCTGATATCGAGCCTGTCCGATCTGTTCTGGATCACAGCATATGACTCGCGATGGGATAAATGCTATCAACAAACAGCAGATATTGATGTCTCAGGAACCTCCACATGGAACGGAGGTGAAGGATTTGTACCTGTCGGTAATTATAATATTCCATTTACGGGGAAATACAATGGGAATAATCAACTTATCAGCGGATTGTATATCAACCGCCCGGAAAATGATTATCAGGGCTTATTTGGTTATAATAGTGGGGGGGTCATTCTGGTAAACATCCAATTGGAAAATGCAGATATTACCGGGAAAAATTATACAGGTACATTAGCGGGATATAATAGTCACCTGATAGACAGTTGCCATACGGCAAGTTGTCAGGTAAACGGTAACAAATATATTGGCGGGCTTGTTGGTGAAAACCGGGGAACAATAAATTGTAGTTCATCGAAAAATACGGTTAGTGGTCATTCCTATACAGGAGGGATCGCTGGTATAAATAATACGATAAACGGTAGCATAAATTATTGTTTCAGTTCTGGTAATATTACTGCTGATGTTTCCTATGCAGGAGGATTAGCCGGGGATAACTCACATGGTATTATCAGGAAATGCTATAGTACTGCTGAAGTAAATGCCAACCAGGGTGGGGGAGGCCTTATCGGCCATACCTATAATGCAGAAATAATTAATTCATATTCCGCGGGAACCGTTTCAGGGTCAATTCCTGTAGGCGGTTTAATCGCATTAAATTCTGGTTCAATAGTCAGCAACAGCTTCTGGGATACGGATAGTTCCGGCCAGAGTTCCAGTGAGGGCGGTACAGGGAAAACCACGAGTGAAATGAAAGATACGGCAACATATACCCATTTATCCACTATTGGTCTGGATGCTGCCTGGGATTTTGTAAATAATCCGAATGATGATACCGCAAGTGCAGATATCTGGCATATATCGGGTACACTGAATAACGGTTATCCTTTCCTGGCTTGGCAATATCATACAGTAACCTATACTGCAGGAGACCATGGAAGCATATCGGGAACAAGTCCGCAAATCGTTGAACATGGCAGAGACGGAACAGTTGTTGAAGCCATACCCGATGAAGGCTACTATTTTGTGTATTGGAGCGATGGCAACACCGACAATCCGCGCACGGAAACACATGTGACTGCCGATACCAGTGTGACAGCTAACTTTGCCTTTGCCATTAATACCTATACACTGACTTACATGGCAGGAGACCATGGAAGCATATCGGGAACAAGCCTGCAAATCGTTGAACATGGCAGCAACGGAACAGTTGTTGAAGCCATACCCGATGAAGGCTACCATTTTGTAGAATGGAGCGACGGCAACACTGACAATCCGCGCACGGATACCGATGTAAATGAAGATATTACCGTAACAGCAAATTACATTAAAATGAGTGGAACAGAGAATGACCTCATTTCCATGATAAAAATATATCCTAATCCGGCCGGCAACATGATACATTACGAATTGCCGGATATACAGACTGAAAAGATGACCATCTCCTGTTTAACAGGAAAAATTATTTTGGAAAAAACCGAACTGCAGGAAAAAGGAATAATAGATATATCATCACTGGAAAACGGGATATATATCATCCGCATCACAACACAACAGGGTCATTTTACTATGCAAATAATAAAAAACAAGTAATTCTCTTTTTATTTTTTTTAACTTGCCCTATTCATAAATTTACAGATTGATCTGTGCCAAAGCAGGGCCTGTCCCGACATTTTGTCGGGATTAACCCGATTTAGTTACACTTGGTTTTTGCAGAAAACTTAGTGTAACTAAATCTTAATGCTGTGTCTGCTGTGATTCTTCTTCTTCCTTTTATTATTTGGAAAATCCTGATCTGTGGTATATCCGTATCTTTAGAAAGTCTGTAAGCTGTAATGTCAAGTGGTTTTAAGAATTCTTCTATTAAAATTTCTCCCGGGTGTATATTTGGTAATCTTTCCATTTTATTATCTCCCTTATTTATGGTAATCAATTATTTCTACATGTTTACTTCACTTGAAAAGTGTACCACTATTTCATTTGAAAAGTGTACCACTTTGATGCAAGATTAATAATAATTTTTCTTTGTTTAAAATATGAGCTTTCCGGGTACAGGGGAGCCTAGGAGGGAGGCGATAGCTCAGAGCCCTGTCCGTAACACTACGATCACGGTAGACCGCTTAATTAGTGTTTGTCAATAAACTCGTAGTGTTTGTACAGAATGTTCGAGATCAAGGCGCGTGAGCATTTTAAAACGCGGTATACTAGATTTAAAACGCGAGCAGCAACGCGGATATCGGACATTATGGACAGACACTAATTAAGTGGGGTTATGAACCGTTGCTTTCGTGGTATAATAAAGTCGCCCCGGACAAATTCATACCAACGCTATTCCCCATTGTTTGATGAACCGCCCGGTACGTGGCCCGTACGCCGGGTGGCCCCGACCAGGGGTGCGGGACAGGTTGTGAGAGGTTCTCCCCGTCAGCTATCGCTGGCGGGGCTGCCTACGATTGGCAGCTGGCAATTATTCATTTTATTTTGTATGAAATTCTATATCTTCTCCTCTTTCTCTTGCATCTCTAACCATTTGTTGCAAATCATCAGGCAAAGTATCAATCGGTACAATAAATCCATCTATCATAACCATTTGATTAAATGGATTCGATTCTGTCATTCTTTGAGTAGAAAACTCTGGACTAAAATGCCACATATCAAACATATCCTTAATCTCTCGTGCTTTGTTGGATACCGTAGAATTTTTTGTCCCAAAGTATTCACTAATCTGGTCAACTGTCATATAAGGTTCAAATGACTTATCAAACAAGAAATTTATCGACCCGATAGCATAAATGACAGCGGCTGCCCAAATCTTTAGTCTACCTCTCTGAAAAGGAACATCTCTTTTTCTCCCAAGCTTTTTAACTAACTTTTCACATAACTGAAAATAATCATCATCTAATTTTTGAGAACAAAAGGTTCCTGTCATTTCAAGAAGCTTCTCCTCTTTTTGTTTTATCTCTTGTTTATTCATCATAATGTCGTTTCTCAATCGGAATGTTCTTAATTTTCTCAATATTACCGATAATTTTTTGAAGCGTGAAACCCAGTTTTTCTTTGTCTGGTGGATTTTCCCAAAATAAATCTTCTATCTCGTAATCATCCGCTTGCATTATTTCTCTTGTGAGTTTATCTGCTTTATCAATGTATTCAGTCTCATCTTGGCAATCGTAAGATAGTAAACCGTAATGTAATGTCAAATCATGAGTTAATTTCTCTGCTTCTATTAAAATTCCATTATATGCTTCTCTTGATAAATTGTCTGTATCCATATGCAGTATGTTTTTTTTTGCTTGCTGCCAACTAGTATATATACGCAGGGCACGTTTTAATTCCTTGATTATCTCAGAGAAAAGATTGATGTCTAATTAATCTTCCTGATATTTTCCATTAAGCAAGTTGTATGTTGGTACGCAATTAACCCCTATTTGATAATAAATTTTTGTATTAGGTAGTTGTTCTCTCAGCCTTAAAGCATAATCTGCCGCAATATTGTTTCCTTCAATCCGTAAAAACCGAAGTGAATTAGAAAGATAAAACATAGAATCTGGTAAGCTTACTAATTTATTGAATGAAAGGTCAAGTGATGCAATGTTCCTATTATTTAGTATTGCAGAGGGTAAAGATTCCAATTGGTTATTGGCCAAATTTAAACCCTTTAATCTCTTTAGCTGTCCAATTTCTTCTGGCATAATATTCACTTTATTATTTGATAGCCCTAAATATTCCAAGTTTATAATTCTTTTTATTTCAGGAGGAATGATTTCAATATCGTTATTGTCTATGTTTAAATGACATAATGTCTTATTTTTTCTATTTATTATTGGAAAATGTGTAATCTGATTGAAAGCAAGGTCTATCGATTCAAGATGCTTGAAGGACCAAATTTCTTTTGAAATGAAGGAGATATTATTATCCTTTATTGAAATCCATTGAAGATTATCCAAGTCACTTAGCACATCAGGAAAAGTATCTAAATCTATCGGTGAGAGTATATAAAGTGCTTGAATATTCTTAAAAGACAATAAATCTTCTGGATTTATTGTATCGGCATATTTTTTCAGGTATAATATGTACACTTCATTCGGTGACTCAAGCGCCTCATCTAACGATGTGAAAATTTTTTTTTGATCCAATTGAGTTACAGTCAATAATTTCGAACAACTACTTATTAAGACGATAGTCGCAGCTAGAAAAATATATTGTATTAATTCTTTCAATGACATAGGTTCGTTTTTCAAGGTTTAAGTCTTGTATATTTGATTATTAAGAAGTAGACAGAAAATGCATTTAAAAAAATTTCGTATTAATCTTCAAGAGAAACATTGCTGGTATTATAGGTTAAAATAACATCTCCTGGTAAATCGACAATTTGTTCCATAAAAGGCAGCCAGGAATTACTATTATCCTCACCTACAGGTTCGAACCCCACAAAGAGCAAAGCAGATGGAGGCATGGCTCCTTTTATTGCATCCAGTGGCTTATCAGTGGGTAAAACAACAATCTCGCCTTCAATTCGTCCACCTTGCAGAATCTCTTTCATCTCCTGCTCTACATTTTCCACATCAGCTTTTTGAGCAACGGGGCGCAATATCCGTAATGGGTTGTCCCGCCATTCACGGTTCCCTTTTAAAAGGTATGCCATTAGTAACATCATAGCACCGTTCTTTGAGTCGGTCCACCAAATATTTATGGCGCCCACAGGGTGCTCCCAGCTTTCCTTCTGCTTACTGCTTAGAATCAAACAGCTAATATCCATTTTCGATGTAAGGCTTATAATCTTTGATAGATTTTCTCTTTTGTCCGGGTCATCACTCCATCCAAGCATTAATATATTTGGCCTTAATCCGCCAATTCCATGGCACTGCAGTATGGCTTTTAACCCATCAGTAAAATTGTCGTCAACTACTACTACGGGAAAGGCTGTCAGCTCTTCATCGCGGATAAAACCACGTATTAACTTTTCGCCTTCCATGCGGCGTTTACTAAGCGACTCCAAATCGCCTTCAATAATATGAGCAAGTGATACAAGACCCCGACCTGATGAAAGCAAATTGGCATATTTAACCAAGTGCATTCTGCTTCCTGCAAGGCCGCTAAGAGTCAATATTGAAGGTCTCCAGTTTTTAGGATAATATTTCTCTCTTTCAAGAGCCAATAGAGCATTCCTGGCGCGCCGGTAGGCATAACCACTTAGCACATCACCCCATTGTACAATCAATTCTGCACGTTTAATACCCAGGAACAGTGCTGTAGACACAATTATGGCAATTGATGCCCAGATCCAGTTGATGAGAAACATAATGGTGAGGCTTCCAATTGCTCCTAACAAAGAAATGGACCAGTGATTAAGCCTGAAAGTAGGCCTGAAACTAATGTTTGCCGAAATACTTTCGTAAAAACTGGCCAGATTAATGGTGCCATAGGTTAAAAGAAAAAACATCGTAATTATTGGCGCCACAGTATCCAAATCACCTAAAAGAACTCCCGTCTGTGTAAGAAGAAAAGTAATGACAATGGCCCTTCGAGGTTCATTCGATTTACCGCTTCCCAATGCAAAGTACTTTAACTTTTTAAATATGTTATCCTTTGCAAACGCCTGCAGAATACGAGGTGCCCCCATCATACTGCCTAAAGCCGATGATAGAGTGGCAGCTATAACGCCGGCATAAACTAGGGGACCAAACCAAGCCTTTTCCTGCATTAT
>Ga0307421_1001786_pt1 | contig 12623 bp, 9 predicted proteins | sample SalMarWE160270MG_FD_202163 | JGI IMG/M metagenome (GOLD analysis project Ga0307421, IMG submission 202163) | Salt marsh sediment microbial communities from the Plum Island Ecosystem LTER, Massachusetts, United States - WE1602-70 | ecosystem: Environmental > Aquatic > Marine > Intertidal zone >...
CATTTTTATGGGTTTCGACTGCTCGGATGTCTGGGCATACCCGCACTTATTTCTTCTGGATGAGCACCGTCAACCAACATCCGTTGCTGGTGTACCCCCAGATTTCTTTTCCAAGACAGGCCAGCTATGGGGTAATCCTCTTTATGATTGGGAAAAACATAAATTAGAAAATTATGATTGGTGGATAAAACGAGTAAGAGAAACATTAAAAACTGTAGATCTTATTCGCCTGGATCATTTCAGGGGTTTTGCAGGATTCTATAAAATTCCTGCCGGATCAAAAACAGCAGAGACAGGAAAATGGGTCAAAGGTCCAGGAAAATCGATTTTCGATTCTATGGAAAAGGAGTTGGGAAAACTGCCCTTTATTGCGGAGGACTTGGGCGTGATTACAGCAGATGTCATCAATCTGCGGGAAAGATATGGCTTTCCAGGCATGCGAATTTTCCAGTTCGCGTTTTGGGAAAATGCTGATGATGAATTCTTGCCCCATACTTATCCCGAAAATTGCGTGGTTTACACCGGCACACATGATAACGATACATCCAAAGGCTGGTTCAATAAAGCCCCGGTACGTGAAAAAAAGTTTTTCCTGAGCTATATCGGAAATCACAAGCAGAATATCGCCCACGAAATGATCAGAACAGTTTGGTCATCTGTTGCGGCGCTTGCCGTCGCTCCCATGCAGGATTTTCTTCAGATGAATACTAAAGCTCGCATGAATATGCCATCCACCACTTCGGGTAACTGGGAATGGCGGATGAGAGCAGATGCCATTACCGAGGATCTGGTTGAGTGGACTAAAAAATTGAACATCACATTTAATCGAGCTATTTCCTCAAAAGGCTGGGAAGCAAAGAAATATTTTCAGGATGATCACGTAAATTAGATACAGCTTACTATCTTCTGATCTCGAAAGTGTCTACTTATGAGTGGTGCTAAATTTGGGGGTTTGACAGATATGTGAAGAAAGGTCAAACATCAGAGACTACCTTTTTTCCACTTCTGGCATGAAACAAAAAATGGCAAGGAAGGGATTTGCGTAGTCCTGATGCTTCACAGGGAACCCACGACCAAGGGCTTATGAGTCCCCTGCTCTCCCACTGACAATATTACCCTTGCCAGCACATCATCAAAGCGGTTAACTGCCATCGTGTCCACCGTCACCCCCACCAGAAGCAGGGAAGCGGATTCAATCTGCTTTGCGCACTTTAGCGGCGAGTTCTTTCTCAAGTTGCTTGATGATGCGGACCCGTAACTTGCCGACATTTTTATCGGTGAGCGTGCGGTTTGGCGCCTGATATGTCAGGCGGTATGCCATGCTCTTTTTTCCCTCGCCAATCTGCTCTCCCCGAAAGATATCAAACAAACACACCTGTTTAAGTAGGAATCCGCCGCTTGTGTAAATCACTTTTTCGATTTCAGCGGACGAAGTCTCCTCCGGGACGATCATTGCCAGGTCTTCAATAACAGGCGGGTACGCGGTCAGGGGCGCGGCAATAAAATCCTTTGGGCTGAGCGTATAGAGCAGTTCAAGATCAAGATCGGCTGCGAGAACCGGTGCCTCGAGGAAGCCATAATTATCCATTACCTTTGGATGCAGTTCTCCCATCCACCCAATTTTTTCCTCGCCGATGGTAAGCAGGGCGCATTTTCCGGGGTGGAAAGAGATATGTGAAGCAGGCATTATCGAATACTTATCAATATGGAGAGCTTGCAGCAACCCTTCGATGATCCCTTTTAGGTCAAAGAAATCAAAATTAGCCGGGGTTTCAGTATCCCAAGCGCTGGGATGACGGAGACCGCTCAAGGCGACTGCCAGGCGGGCGGGTTCATCGGGAAGCAGTTCATTTTTCATCGGAAGGAAGACTGGACCGATCTCAAAAAGCATCAAGCGCTCACGTTGGCGGATATTCCGCTCAAGCGATTCCAATACACTTGCTAAGAGACTGCGGCGCAGGACGCGCTTTTCGATTGCGATAGGATTCTGGATCTCCACATAGTGCGGCATTTCTGGCTGGCTGCCGGCAGGATAAAGCCGCTGTTCTGCTTCTGGACTGGTCAGGCGGTAAGAAATGACTTCCTGCAAACCCAGACTGACGAATATGTCTTGAACCAGCCGATCACGTTCTTCAGCGGCATTATCGCGCTGAGGGGGAAGTTCCGCACGCAGACGGGTGGGGGGTATTTTATCGAACCCATACATACGTGCTACCTCTTCAATCACATCCGCTTTTCCTACAACCCCCTCGCCAATGTCTGTGCGGTAAGCGGGTGATTGGGCGCTGACCAGATCCCCTTTGATGGAGCACTTAAATTCCAGGCGCTCAAGCAGTGCAGCAATCTCCACCGCCTTTATATGGATGCCCAGCAGGCGCTCAACGTCTGCTTCACTGATTTTAACGATTGGGTCCACCCTTGGCGCGGAGTAGGCATCCACTAATCCGTCCGCGATATCACCGCCGCTCCAGGAAGCCATACGCTGCAATCCAAGGCGAACACCGGTTTCAGCGAGTGCCGGGTGGATATTACGAGCGAAACGGTAAGCCGCTTCTGAATTTAAGGACTGCGAAGCAACTGTTTTACGAATATTTATAAAATTCCATGAGGCGCCCTCCAGGAGGACATTGGTTGTTTGATTGGTGACCTCACTTTCCAACCCACCCATCACACCAGCCAGAGATAAGGCACCAGAAGCATCACAGACGAGCTCGGTGAAATCATCCAACTCGCGTTCTATCTCATCTAGTGTAGTTAGTTTTTCACCCTTTTTTGGGGTACGGGTAATGATAGTTGGTGCTTTGCCGCCTGCGCGGTTCACGAGGACGTCATAATCAAAGGCGTGCAGGGGCTCGCCAGCTTCCAGCATGACGTAGTTGGTGGCGTCAACGATCGAATTAATGGGGCGCATTCCAGCCAGCCGCAGGCGGTACTGCACCCAATAAGGGCTGGGTTGGGCTTTTACTCCCTGCAGTAGACCAACAACGAAGCGGGGATTTAATTTATTATTTATAATCTCAATAGAGACCTTCCCCTTTATGGGCGTTCCATCAGTTGGAAGCGTAGTATCCAGAGGTTTAAGGGGTTTATCCAGATACGCTGCCACTTCACGGGCAATACCAATCACATTGGCACAATGTATCATATTAGGCAGAATAGCGATATCAAAAACAGCATCTCCCATATAATCAACCAGAGAAGCACCTTCTGGAGCGGTATTATTTAAAATTATCACCCCCTCATGTTCTTCTGAGATCCCCAATTCTTTTTCGGAGCAGATCATTGAGAACGACTCCACGCCGCGGATCTTCATGCGCTTTAATTTGGTCAGTACCTGGCCGGGTTTATGGCCGTCGTATAATTTTGCGCCCTCCCGTGCATAAGCGACTTTCAATGGTTGATCAAGCTTCCCTTTACCCTTGAACGGATAGAGATTGGGAGCGCCGGTGAGAACAGTTAGCTCTTCTCTTCCGTCGTACAATCGGCATAATACAAGGCGGTCCGCGTTGGGAAGAGGCATTACCTCATCCACTCGCGCGACAACGAATTTTTCCGGATCCCATGCCAACCCGTGGAAAGTGATGCCTGTGTTATCTCCTTCTGGTTTCGGCAGACCTACCAGGCGAACATTTTCCACTTCCATTCCCAGCATGGTCAGCGCGTGCGCTAGATCCACGATGGGCAGACCTACATCAACATATTCTTTTAACCAGGAATATACAAGTTCCATAATGCCTCTTTCTCCTTCTTAAAACTGTTCCAGGAATCGAACATCATTTCCCCAAAAATTACGGATATCATCAATGCGGTAGCGCAGCATCGAAATGCGTTCCGGACCGAGACCGGCTGCAAAACCCGAATAGGTTTCCGGATCATAACCGCCATTGCGGAGAACAACTGGGTGAACCATACCGCAGCCGAGAATTTCCAGCCAGCCCTTCCCACCGCAGACTGAGCAGCCCTTCCCTCCGCATACAAAGCATTCCACATCCATCTCTCCGCCGGGTTCAACGAAGGGGAAATAGGATGGGCGGATGCGAGTACGGACACCCCCGCCGTACATACGCTTGGCGAATTCTTCCAGGGTGCCCTTCATGTCACCAAAGGTGATATTCTTACCGACTGCCAACAGTTCGACCTGGTTGAACTGAATCTCGTGGCTGGCATCAATCTGTTCATACCGGTAGCACATACCCGGAAGAGCCACACGGATCGGTTCCGGCGCGAATTCACGCATGGCGCGGATCTGACCGGGGGATGTGTGGGTGCGCATGATGACACCGGGTTTTGTAGTGTAAAAGGTGTCCCATAGATCACGGGCAGGGTGATAGGCTGGCATATTCAGCAGTTCAAAGTTGTTTTCGTCGCTTTCCACTTCCGGCGAGCGGTATACCTGGAAGCCCATCTCCGCGAAGATGCGGTAGATCTCCCGCAGAACAAGGGTCTGGATATGCAGGCGCCCACGCGCTGGTTCACGGCCAGGGAGCGTTACGTCAAGGCATTCGTTCTGTAAATTTGCTTCCAGATCGACCTGTTTGATGCTGTCTTCTTTTTTCTCGAATTGGGCTTCTAACGCGGTCTTAACTTGATTGGCAAATTGTCCGATCTTTGGGCGTTCTTCTTTTGGCGCTTCAGGCAGACGCTTGAAGATAGCCATTACGTCCGATGACCGGCTGAGATACGCAGCCCGCCAACTCTTAAGCGAATCCGCATCCTGTATACTATTAAGTTCTGATTCCGCTTTCTTCCACAGTGCTTTCAGTTCCTGGATCAAACTTGATTTTTCAGTCATATAATCTCCTGCAAGAATAATTTTCAATAATAAACGCAAAACCCGTCCGCATGGGACGGGATAAACCGCGGTACCACCCTGCTTGGCTGAGATCAGCCCGCTTGGTCCAACGGCTTGAAAAACTCAAGCGATTGGCTGCGCCGGTAACGCTGCGCGCGCGGAGCGGACTAGTAGCAAATGCATTCACCCGCTCTGCTCAGGAGGGAACTTCAGCCAGTTTCAATCGGGCGGGAGTCTCAGTCTGCGCCCCTGCTTCTCTGTCGGAATTCACCGGATTACTTTCCTCCGTCAACGCCTATTTGATTGATTGTCCCAATTATCCCTTAAACAAGAGAAAAGTCAAGCGAGAACGTTAATTGGATACGAGTGTACCTACCGGTTCGCCTTTGATAGCTTTTTGGAGTGCGAATTCATCCCAAAAGTTAAGAATCAGAATAGGGAGTTTGTTTTCCATGCATAGAGATACGGCAGTACTATCCATGACGGATTGGCGGAGGTTGAGCGCCTCAATATAGCTTATTTTGTCAAATTTCTTCGCATGATGATTATTATTGGGGTCGCTGTCATACATTCCATCGACCTTGGTTGCTTTAATCAAAACATCTGCACCAATCTCGGTAGCACGCAGTGCGGCGGCGGTATCCGTTGAGAAAAACGGGTTACCGGTTCCCCCACCAAAAATGACCACCCGCCCTTTTTCCAAATGGCGGATTGCCCGGCGGCGGATATAAGGTTCCGCTACAGCGCGCATTTCAATAGCAGATTGCACACGCGTTTCCACGTTCAGTTTTTCCATGGCATCCATCAACGCGAGTGCGTTCATGACTGTACCAAGCATACCCATATAATCCGCTGTGGCTTGATCCATTCCCATTTCTAGTCCAATACGCCCGCGCCATAGGTTGCCCGCGCCGATTACGATACCCACCTGTATGCCCATGTCGCGTACTTCTTTCACACGCTGGGCAATATCCAGGGCTTTCTGGGCGTTAATCCCGAACCCTTCCGGCCCAGCCAGCGCTTCACCGCTCAGCTTGAGCATGATCAATTTGTATTTCGGTTGCGGCATGCCACTCCTTTCAAAAAAAGCCAACCATGCGGTTGGCTTTTTATGTGCTACTTAACTTCTGTTTCAGAATCAGCAGTGCTTTCTTCACCTAATTCATAACGGGTAAATCGGCGGATAATGATGTTCTCACCCATCGATGCCACATTCTCATTGATGAGACCCTGAATGGTGAGGGATTCATCTCGGATGTACGCCTGACGCAGCAGGACAACCTCATCCTTGAATTTTTTCAGGTATCCTTCAACGATCTTCGGAATGATATTTTCTGGTTTTCCTTCTTCTTTTGCGCGAGCCGTGGCAATCTTTTCCTCCCGTTCTAATGCTTCCGCGGGGATATCATCTTCGCTGATATACAGGGGGGAGGCAGCTGCGATCTGAAGGGCAACCTCGTGAGTGAATTTACGAAAGTCTTCTGACCGTCCGACAAAGTCAGTTTCACAGTTGACCTCAACCATCACGCCGACCCGACCATCACCATGTGAGTATAATTCGACATAACCTTCGGATGCTTCGCGGTCAGCACGCTTGCTGGCAGCAGCCAGTCCCTTTTCACGCAGAAAATCAATGGCTTTTTCAAAGTTGTTGCCAGTTTCCTGAAGCGCTGATCGGCAGTTTAAGATGCCTGCACCGGTCGCTTCCCTTAATTTTTTGATATCTTCAGTTGATACTGTCATTAATGTTCCTTAATTATTATATCTTTAAAGATTATTCAGTTTCATCTTTTGAATCAGGTTTTTCCGGGATTTCTTCAACAGACTTCTTAGCGGACTTCTCGGCAGACTTCTTAGCAGGCTTCTTCGTAGAATCCTTTGCAGACTTCCTGACAGACTTCTTGGCAGGTTTCTTCGTAGAATCCTTTGCAGATTTCCTGACAGACTTCTCGGCAGGTTTCTTCGTAGAATCCTTTGCAGACTTCTCGGCAGATTTCTCGGCAGGTTTCTTCGTAGAATCCTTTGCAGACTTCTCGGCAGATTTCTCGGCAGGCTCTTCCGGGACTTCTTCATTTGTAGCTTCTTCAGCAGATTTCTCGGCAGGCTCTTCCGGGACTTCTTTCTTTGCAGCTTCTTCAGTAGATTTCTCGGCAGGCTCTTCCGGGACTTCTTCATTTGCAGCTTCTTCAGCAGATTTCTCGGCAGGCTCTTCCGGGACTTCTTCATTTGCAGCTTCTTCAGCAGATTCCTTAGCAGCTTCTGCCGCTTCTTTTTCTTCTGCTTCTCGTTTGCTCTCTGCTAATTTCTGAAGTGTTGCTTCGCCCAGCAAATCCTCATCGTCTATTTCCTCTTCAATGGCAACCCGACCGAGTACGCGTTCACCGGATTCGCCTTCAGGGATGAGTGCTTCAGCTTCAATTTCCTCTTCCTTGTGCATATCTTTACCTTCGAGTACCGCATCGGCTATTTTTCCGACCATCAATTTGATCGCGCGAATAGCGTCATCATTGCATGGAATGAGGTGGTCTATGTTTTCGGGGTTGCAGTTGGTGTCAACTAAAGCGACCACTGGAATCTTTTTAAGGTTAGCTTCATGCACTGCGGTGTCTTCACGGTTAATATCCACCACGAAAATCATATCGGGTACACCGTTCATGTTGCGGATACCGCTCAAGTGGACGAGCAGGCGTTTGATCTTTCGCTCGATCATCAGCCCTTCTTTTTTCACCAATCGATCAATCTCACCGGAGTCGCGCAATTTTTCCAACCGTTCAAGTTCCATAATGCGCTGATGAATAGTCATCCAGTTGGTGAGCGTTCCGGGCAGCCATCGTTCGATCACATAGGGCATTCCGCATCGCTCCGCTTCCATTTGAACTGTTTCCTGCGCCTGGCGTTTTGTCCCAATAAATAGAACAGTGCCGCCTTTTGCAACCTTATCGCGGATGATGATATATGCTTTTTCCAGCTGCTGGACTGTCTGCTGTAGATCGATAATATGAATGCTGTTGCGTTCTGTGAAGATGTACGATTCCATTCGGGGGTCCCATCTGTTGGTACGGTGGCCAAAATGCACGCCGCTTTCCAGAAGGGTTTTCATAGATATATCTAAACTCATGGACCAATCTCCTTTGCGTTTTCTCCTCCGCACATAAACTTTCTATCCCCAGCCGCCGTTTCCTACGGTGGCACGCAGGGATCATTTATCTGCGTGTGTATTTTTGTTGTTCTTAAAAAGAACCAGCAAAGTATAACATAATAACAGTATTATTGCGGTAGACTTATTCTCTGAAGTTGGAGATAGTATTTCGAAAGAAATATTTTTTGCTATTGATGTAATCATGACAAGTTGATCGATAAAAGAGGAAAAATGCATATTCTTGTAACCAATGATGATGGCGTATATGCCCCGGGGTTGTTAGCGCTTGCAACGGAATTAAGAAAAATAGGGAAAGTATCTGTAGTAGCACCGGACCGAAACTGGTCAGCATCTGGTCATGTGAAAACATTATCGCGCCCGTTACGCGTAATAAAACTAACACTGGCGGATGGCAGCCCGGCGATGTCCTGTGATGGTGCTCCATCGGACTGCGTGGCACTGCCAGTTTTGGGATTATTAGATGAACCAATAGAAATGGTTGTGTCTGGCATCAATCCCAACGCAAATTTAGGCTATGATGTCACATATTCAGGCACTGTAACCGCAGTAATGGAGGCGGTGATATGGGATCTGCCCGGCGTCGCTGTGTCACTGGATGCACCGGAATACCATAAAGGTCCGCTGGATTATGCAACCGCCGCGAAAGTTGGCGCAAATGTAGCCAAAATCGTTTGGGAGAAGAAACTTCCAAAGAATATACTCCTGAATGTGAATGTACCTTACTGCTCAATAGATAAGTTGAAGGGATACTGCATCACCCACCAGGGGTTGCGTGTTTACCGGGATGAGTTAGTGCGGCGGAAAGACCCACAGGGACGGCCGTATTACTGGATTGGTGGTGAAGCACCCACTGGCGTGCCGGAAGAGGGAACAGATGTGGGCGCATTGAGCCAGGGTTATGTTTCAATTACACCGCTTTCTTTGGACCTGACCGCATATGAATGCAAGGAAATGTTATCTGGTTGGAAATTTGATTGATCTGGTAATTCGATAGTAACTGAACGGACGCTTTATACGTAACAAATGTACGATAGTAATTATGATCATCAGTCTGACAGCGATTCAATTGTTGTTCAAGACTGCCGCTGTTCCTGTTCAAATGTTAACTTTATATGATGTGATTACTGCGGTGATATGAATTTGTATTATCTGCTGTTTCTTGCCACCTTTGGGATTGGGTTGTTCTTTTTAGTGATTGGCATACAGCGGCGATAAACTCAATAAGGGCTAATTCATTTATAATTCAGGTATGAAGAAATTACGTATTTTTCTACTGTTAGCATTTTTCACATCTCTTTTATTTCCTTTGCAGAGGGCTCAATCAGCCGCACCGTCCCCGTACGATCTGATCGCAATGGTGAATGATTTACGTCGGAATAACGGCCTTCCAGCAATGGAATCTAACGGTGAACTGATGGCTGCTGCCCAGACGCAGTCTGACTATTTAGCCAGTGCATATGGGATCGAATCACCGAGCTGGGACATGGGACATGTTGGCGCAGGGGGAACTAAGGCGATCGATCGGGCAGCTGCTTTTGGTTATGTTGTGGGACCAGGCTGGAATGTGCTTGAGAACTGGGCGAAAGGCAACAACAGTACCCCTTTGAGCGAGATTGTGTACACTTACTGGAATGATGATGCTCATATGGGTAATATGCTGCATCGGGATGTTGTGCATGTTGGCGCAGGCGTCACGGAAGGTGACGGGTTTGTGTACTACATCATCGACTTTGCGGTCCAATATGGTTCCGGTGGATCTTCCGGTGGAGGAGTGGCTTCGACTATTCCAACGACTGCTGTCACGCCGAGAGTAGTGCCGGTAACAGTTGCTACTCCGAATGAAGACGGGTCTATCATTCATGAAGTAGAGATTGGGCAGGCATTATGGAGCATTGCCGCGGCTTATGAAGTGACTGTTGACCAGCTTCTGGCATTCAATAATCTCTCAGAGAATGCGGTTATCTATGAGGGTCAAACGTTGCTCGTGCAGCCGGCTTATACACCAACACCTTCACCAGCTGCCACGCAAACACCCATCCAACCTACTCGAACTCCCATTCCCGCCCAAACCGCGCAAGCGGTGAAAACGCAAGCTCCAAACTCAGAAGACAGCAGTAATGGCTTTCTGGGGCTTGACAGCCAGACGATGGGGTTGGCATTAATCTTAATATGCGGGATTGGGCTGGTTTTGATCATCGTTGGAACGATGGCAAAGGATAAAAAACCTAAACCACCTCAGTCTGAATAGCACCTGCATCCTGTTCTTTTAATTTAGTGGAAAGGATTATTCATCCTTTTCTTCACACGCTCAAGCTGTTGAAATAATTCCTCAATTATGGAAAGTGTAAATATGAATGTCAAGATATGTAACCTGATTAAATTGCGAAACTTATCATTCTCTAATCCGTAGTTAAAGTATCAAAAATAGAATTTTTTAAAGAGGTTATTATGGCAAATCGTTTATATCGTAGTGAATCTGGTCGGGTACTGGGCGGCGTGTGTGCCGGGCTTGGCAACTTCCTGGGAATTGACCCTATCTTAATCCGTATTTTCTTTATTGTTTGGACGGTTCTCGGGGAATTTTCGGTACTTATATATATTCTGTTATGGGTGATCGTACCAAGTGATACATCCTCGGATGCAGATGGGACTTTCCAGATCAATGATTTGGGTGCCCGCTTCCACCAGATGGGAAGAGAAATCGGTGAAATTAGCCGACAGCCTAATTCTGAATTGATCATTTTCACGGGCCTAGGGCTGATCGCGTGGGGTGCTTATTATCTTGTCCGACGTCTTGTCCCGTATTTGGACCTATGGGCGTACTCTCAATACTTGTGGCCTGCAATGCTGATCATCGCTGGGGTATTCGTGATCATCTGTACCATAAGGAAAAAAGAATAGAAAATGCCCTTCCAACCGATTGAGGGGGGCAATCGATTGAAAGGACATAATCATAATAACATGTTGTTGCAATACTATCAAGTTAATAAAGCAATTCCCCAGCCCTAAAACCGGGGAACTTTTTTAATCAAATTTTCGTTCATATAATGAGTATATGGAGGTATACATGAAAAAAATAAAGAGTGCTGTTTTAGTATTGGGAGTCTTTTTATTTATATTAAGTTCATGTTCAGGTTCAGGTGTATCGTTAAGTGGGCAGAATACTGAGGTGGCAATGATCACAGTAACTGGTTCCGGTCAGGTGTATATGGTTCCGGATATGGGTTACATTAATATTGGCGTCCGGTCACAGGGTGCAACAGTGGCTGAAGCGATTGCGATCAATAACGGGCAGGCACAGGCAATCCAAACTGCATTGGTAGAACAAGGTGTTGAAGAAAAAGATATCCAAACATCCAACTTTAGTGTGTACCAGCAGACTGATTACGATTATCAAGGAGATCCAGTAAGCGTATTCTATTCGGTTGAAAACACTGTATATGTTACCGTGCGCGAGCTGGAAAACCTGAGCGATGTATTGGATGCTATTGCCAAAAGCGGGGCAAATAATATCTATGGAGTCAATTTTGACGTGCGGGATAAGTCTGAGGCAAAATCCACTGCTCGAAAATTAGCAGTTCAGTCAGCCCAGGCCCAAGCAGAAGAACTGGCACAAGCGGCCGGGGTTGAACTGGGAGATCTGATTTCCATTACTTCTTCATCAACTTCAGCGACACCTTTTTATGACTATGGTATAGGAGGAAAAGGTGGAGGTGGAATGGCAGAATCAGTTCCGGTCGCGTCCGGTCAAATACCGATTAATGTGCAAGTGGAAATGATATTCGCGATCCAATAAACACAAACGGCAGATTTCTGCGGCGTTCTTCATTTTACAGGAAAAAAAATATAATAAGATAATATGCGATTGGGCCTGCCCATAGCCAGGTGTCGATTCGGTCTAATATTCCACCATGGCCGGGAATGATACTACCAGTATTCTTGCGATTGAATTGACGTTTAAAGATGCTTTTTGAAAGATCGCCGAGTGGAGATAATATGCCTGTGATACTTCCAATCAGTATGCTGGCAGTTACCGTTATGACAGGTACGTATATTCTGGCGATCAACCCAAGCGTGTAACTGGCTAATATTGCTGAAAAAACACCACCTATATACCCTTCTATTGTCTTATTCGGACTTAAGTTTGGAGCCAGTTTATGTTTTCCGAATAGGCTTCCAGCGAAATATGCTCCTATGTCACCGATACCAGCCGGGATGATACTTATCATGATCCAAAAAGAACCATTCGGGAGAAAACGGATCTTGATCAGGTAACTTCCCAAAAATGTGATAAACAGCACTGCTGCCATTTCAATTGTGAAGTCGAAGGCGGAAGTTTTTTCATAGCGCTCATAGTTCAGGATAGTGAATAAGAGAATAGAGAAAATGGTGCAAGCATATACAAAGGATGTGAAAACAGGTTTGTCAAGGTACGCGCTGAATATGATGCCCACTGTTCCTAACACCAGTAAGTAAGGATTAGGGTGATATCCTCCTTTGATGAACAGATCGATGAATTCCCAGGCAGCGCATGCTAAGATCACAGTGACGCCAACAGTATATATCCATCCCCCAGAAAAAATCAGGGATAAGCCGATAATGAAGATAATTAAAGCACTGATAGTGCGTTTAACCAGCATATGGTTGACCTGAATCTTTTCTATTCCTTCC
>Ga0307421_1001787_pt1 | contig 12622 bp, 10 predicted proteins | sample SalMarWE160270MG_FD_202163 | JGI IMG/M metagenome (GOLD analysis project Ga0307421, IMG submission 202163) | Salt marsh sediment microbial communities from the Plum Island Ecosystem LTER, Massachusetts, United States - WE1602-70 | ecosystem: Environmental > Aquatic > Marine > Intertidal zone >...
CCGCTCCCCCGACGACCTTCAGTGACGGAGGCTTCTCCTTCGAGTATCCCTCCAGCTGGGAGGTGATTGGAGAGGGGGAGGTAGAGGATCTGTTGGATAGCTCGCTGAAGGGCCTGGATCCGGCCAGTTGCGACTACATCGGTGGCGTCTACTACGACGACGTGGGCAGCCGCAGGGGCTGTGCCGAGATAGTCGTAGTCGCGGTGCGCGACGCAGCCTTCAGCGGCACGCTCACCGACGAGCAGTATGAGACTGCAAGGGAAGCGGCCGGAGCTCAGATGGGATCGCGACTTGTCTCGCACCGCAAGATAGAGGTCAGCTCCATGCCGGGCGTGGAGTCGGTTCACCTGGGGGCGAGCGGGCGCACCAAGATCTGGGATCTGATCGTCATCCCCCCGGAGCCTGGGCTGGCCTACATGATCAGCTGTTCTACGCACGAGGACTCGTACGACGAGTTCGAACCGGTCTTCGAGCACGCCGTGGAGACGCTGCGCATAGGGGAGTCGGCGCCGCCGCAGCCTGGGGGCACGGTTGCCCCCTCCGATTGCACACTGGACGCCATCTACGTGGCAGACATCACCATCCCGGACAATACCCACATCGAGGCGGGACAGCCGTTCGTCAAGACCTGGCGCATCCGCAATGCCGGCACTTGTGCCTGGGGCCCGGGCTATCGACTGACATTCGTCGAAGGCGATCACATGGGAGGGGCCGATTGGGTGGAAGTTCCCGCAGCCGGCCCGGGGGAAGCGGCTGACATCTCGGTAGAGCTGGTTGCCCCGGCCCTGCCGGGGCAGTATCGGGGATACTGGCGAATGTGCGTGAGCGCGGAGCAATGCTTCGGAGATAGGGTCTACTTGCAGATAGTCTCTGAGCAGGAGTGAGAGATGACCATGAGGCGGCTAAGCCGATGGATCGGCAGAAGAGACAAGCGTGATGGCGAGGTGTCGGGCTTCTACAACAGCGGGACAACGAAGCGCGAGAGACAAGTAGCCCGGCTGCTGAATAGGTGGTTGCCAGTCGATGTTGTGGAACGAGGCCAATTCGGCCCGTGGCTCGGAGGAGGAATCGGCGACGCACTCTCTGTCTCGGTTGATCTCACCGAAGGTCGGACCGTTCCTGGAGGATTCGTCAAGGGGCAGATAAGTGCACATGAGCGAGCCAGCGCGATCTATCAGGTCATTGCGTCCAGACTGCTGTAGCAACGGCGGGTGCACGGCTGCGACTGGCGTGGTGGGGATCAGGTAACGCTCGTGCGTAGATGGAGGGGACAATGGAAGTAGTCACCGTTCGTGTTCGAGAGAGCTACGTCATGCCGCGTCTATGCTGCGCCTGTGGCGCAGCCGCAGGTGCTCAGACCGTGTCTGCGTCCAAGTCGGTCTCTCGGGGCAGGCGATGGGAGAGCGTTACGCTCAAGTTCCCGGTGTGCGACGCGTGCGCGCGGGTCGGCGCCAGCGCCAGGCAGGCTGTTGGCCGGCGCAGAGCTGTCGGTTTCCTCGGCGGTCTTGGGCTCTCCGCGCCTCTTTGCCTCCTAGCGCTTCCTGCGTTCGAGGTTTCCCCGCTGCTGGGGGTGGCCGCCGTCCTTGCACTTGCTGTCCTAGGGGGAATGATCGGGCGGTGGCTTGCCTGGCAATGGCCGAGGCGTCTTCGCGACGCCTACAGACGAGTCTGTGGGGCAGTGCAGGTGACACGCTACCAGCCGGGCTTCCTGGGAGCAGGACGGGCGTCGCTCGGATTCGCCAACGAGGAGTTCGCCTCCCTCTTCCGCCAGATGAATGCTGACGCGGTCGCGACCCGGCCGACGGCTAGCGAGCTGCTGGCTACGCTGCTGCTTGTCCTGATGCTGCTCGCCATGCTGGCCGCCGGATCCTACCTGCTCTACAACGCCATCGCGTTCCGAGAGCTCGCCATAGCCAACACTGTATGGGAACAACCCGTTCTACTAGTCTTGGGATCGGCCTTGGTTGCCCCTGCACTGGTCGCCCTCGTGGCGTTCGCCGCCAGGGCCCTCCTCCGGCTCGTCGTCCGCAGGAGGTAGCGTCCTGGACCCGCCTGCCAGCCACCACACCAGACTCGTGACAGTCTCTGGAGCGCCTCCTGAGCCGTGGTTTGGCCGGACCCCCCACTACACACGGCGCGGTCCTGGCGATGACGGTCGCTTGCAGTGGACGCGCTTCTCCACCTGTGCCCTATCGGTCGCTTCCATGTGGTGCTGTTGGGGGGAGTCGAATGAATAGGCCTGTAGTCTCACGCCTAGCGCTCACGTCCTGCGTCGGCGCTGCACTTGCATGCGGAGGTCTGCCAGCATCCACATCCATGCAGACACCGAGCCAGACACCACTGCCCGACCCGACCCCAACTCCGCTTGCTTTGCGATATCCCGACTGGGAGGGGACTACTGTGAGCACCCTGTGCCTGGAGGTGCTCATTCCGAGACCTCGGTCCGGGCGGGAGGCCGCCAGGAATCTGAACCGACGAAGACTGATGATGAATACGGCCGACAAGTACAAGGTACCATACGGCACAGCCGATCTGGAGTTCGAACTCCCACCAGGGATGCGCGGCACAGTGGTCGTATCCAGACAAGCGGAGCCGCTGGCCGACGTGGAGAGCGCCGTCGCTGAGGCGCTGACCAGGCCCGTCGGCTCGCCGCCGCTGCGGGAGATGGCGGGGCAGGGCGACGCTGCTTCGCTTACGGCCTGCATTGTCTTCACGGACGTCACCCGCTCCAGCCCGGACCACCTGCTGGTGCCGGCGCTGCTTCGGGAGTTGGAGGCGGCGGGTGTTCGCGACGAGAACATCACGCTCCTGTGTGGGATTGGCATGCACCGGCCTTCTACCTACGAGGAGAAGGTGGCCAAGTTGGGGCAGGAGATAGTGGACCGCTACCGCGTGATCGACAGCGAGGCGCAGAACCCTGACGTGCTCGTGGACCTGGGAGTGACTCCCGGCGGGGTGCCGGTCTCGGCCCACCGGGCGGCGGTGGAGGCGGACCTGTTGATTGCCACCGGGCTGGTGGAGCCGCACCAGTATGCCGGCTACTCGGGCGGGCGCAAGACGGTGGCGGTGGGGGCGGCGGGTGAGCCGCTCATCGCCCACACCCACGGCCCGACCTTTGTGGATCATCCCGGCACCCGGCTGGGCCGTATCGAGGGCAACCCCTTCCACGAAGCGGTCACCGGGGCGGCCCGCCGGGCGGGTCTTCGATTCATCATCAACGTGGTGCTGGACCACAAGAAGCGGGTTGTCTGCGTGAAGGCGGGCGAGCTGGAGGCCGCCTTCGAGGAACTGGTGACCTTCGCACGCTCCATCTACGAGGTGCCCGTTCCCCGCCAGTACGACGTTGCCGTGGGCGGGGTGGGCTTCCCCAAGGGCGCCAATCTCTACCAGGCCAGTCGGGCGGCCTCCTACCTGTTCTTCGCGCCGACCTGCGTGGTGGGGCCTGGCGGATTCCTGATCGTTCCTGCTTGCTGCCAGGAGGGCGCGGGCGAGGGCGTGGGCGAACAGCGGTTCCTGGCGGCCATGCGCGATGCCCCCGACGTGCAGTACATCCTGGACGATGCCCGGCGGAACGGGTATCCGCCCGGCCAGCAGCGGGCCTTCGTGATGGCTAAGGTCCTGGAGGGAGCGCGAGTGGTCATCGTGGGCAGCGAGTGCCCGGAGGTAGTTGAGGCCTGCAAGATGGATGCGGCTCCTACGATGGAGGAGGCGCTGGCTCTGGCCGCGCGCGAGCTGGGGGACGAGCTGGAAGTGCTGATCGTGCCCCACGCGACGCAGACGCTGCCCGTGGTAAGGGAGTGAGCAATTGCAGAGTAGGTCGACCAGTTGGACGGCTGACTTCGAAGCCGACCAGTCCATTGTCTAGTCAACACCTGTCGCCAGACCCGGAGTTGTGCATGGCTTCTGACGTAGTTGCCGAGGAATTCACGAGAACGGTCGAGGAGGAGGCGCTTCACTGCGTCCGCTGCGGCCTCTGCCTGGCTGTCTGTCCCGGCTATCGCGAGAGCCTGGACGAGAGCGATTCGCCTCGCGCCCGTGTGGCGCTGGTGCGGGCGGTCAAGGAGGGGTTGCTGGAGGAACCCACGGAGGGTTTCTCGAATTCCTTCTTCCGCTGCCTGCTGTGCGGCGCTTGCACGTTTGCCTGTCCCAGTGGAGTGGCGGTGGATCGCATCCTGGAGCTGACCCGCGGCGAGATGGCAGGGCTCTCTCTGCTGCCGCCTGCCCTGGCCGAACTGGACGATCGTATCGCCGAGTATCGCAATGTCTCGGCCGAGGACAACGACGGGAGGCTCGTATGGGCGGACAACCTTCCCGAGCCGCCCACGGGGCTGGGGAAGGAGAAGGCGGAGATCGCCTATTTCGTGGGCTGCGTGGGATCGTTCTTCCCGCGCACCTACAAGGTGCCCCAGTCTCTCGTGCAGGTATTCGACCGGGCCGGTGCGGACTACTCGCTGCTGGGCGGAGCCGAGTGGTGCTGCGGCTACCCGCTGTTCCTCAACGGCGAACTCGATCGCGCCCGCGACATGATCAAGCACAACGTCGAGGCGGTGCGGGCGATGGGGGCGAAGAAGGTCGTCACGACCTGCCCATCTTGCTTCCTCTTCTGGAAGCATACCTATCCCACGGTGATGGGCGAGGAGGACCTGGGCTTGGAGGTACAGCACGCTACCGAGTTCCTGGCCGATCTGCTGGAGGCGGGCAGGGTGAAGCTGCGGGAGATGGACGAGACTGTAACCTACCACGACCCCTGCGACCTGGGTCGCAAAGGAGGGGTGACGGAGGCCCCCCGTCGGATTCTGGCTCAGATCCCGGGGCTGCGCCTGGTGGAGATGGCCGAGAATCGCGATAGCTCCCACTGCTGCGGAGGCGGGGGTAACCTGGAGACCTTTGCGCCTGATGTGGGCCAGGCTGTGGCGCGTAGTCGTATCCGCCAGGCTGCCGACGTGGGCGCAACCACGCTCGTCTCGGCCTGCCAACAGTGTGAGCGGACGCTGGCGAACGCCGCCCGCGCTGAGAAGCTGCGCATTCGGGTGAAGGATATCACCGAGCTGGTGCTGGAGGCGATGGAGTAGGAGGGCCGCCGGTCTTGGCTCTGCAGGCTGTGCCAGCCCGGAACCTGAAGCTCGAAACTGGAGACCATGACAGACATAGTAGCAGAGCTGCAGGAGGCGATCGGCGAGGAGAAGGTTCTCTCTTCCCCGGTCGACCTGATCGCCTACTCCTTCGACGGCACCTTCGAGCAGCACGCGCCGGAAGCGGTTGTGTTGCCGGAGACGGACGAAGACGTAGCGGCGGTGATCAAGGTGGCATCCCGGCTCGAGGTACCCGTCGTGGCTCGGGGCATGTCCAGCGGACTGGCCGGTGGATCTATTCCCTTCAGCGGCGGGGTAGTGGTGTCGCTGACCCGGATGAACCGCATCCTGGAGATCGATGAGGAGAACATGACCGTCAGCGTCGAGGCTGGCGTCGTCACCGCCGATCTGCAGGCCGAGGTGGAGAAGCTGGGCCTCTTCTTCCCGCCCGATCCATCGAGCAACCGCCAGTCCACGATCGGCGGCAACATCGCCTGCGACGCCGGAGGGCCACGCTGCCTCAAGTACGGCGTCACCGGAGACTACGTGCTCGGCCTTGCCGTCGTCCTGCACGATGGGCGCCTCCTGGAGACCGGCGGCAAGTCGATCAAGAACGTCGTCGGCTATGACCTGACCTCGCTGTTCGTGGGGTCGGAGGGGACGCTGGGGATCATCACACGGGCACTCCTGAGGCTCGTGGCCAGGCCCCAGTTCGTGCGCACCGCGCTGGCCTACTTCCCTTCGCTCGACGACTCCTCCCGGACGGCAAGCGCGATTCTCTCAGCTGGCATAGTGCCGGCGACGCTGGAGTTGATGGACGAGACGGCCATGACCTGTATCGAGGAGGCAATGCATCTGGGGCTGCCGCTGGACGTGGAGGCGATGCTGATCATCGAGACCGACGGCTCCGACGAGGAGGCGGTGGTGCGCGAGATCGGGGAGGTGGCGCGGATCTGCCGGGAGACAGGCGCCCGCGAGGTGAAGGTGGCGCGCGACGAGGCGGAGCGCGACACCCTGTGGAAGGCGCGCCGTTCAGTCTCGCCGTCGCTGGCGCGGCAAGCGCCCAACAAGCTGGGCGAGGATATCACCGTACCGCGCAGCGCCATTCCCGAGGCGATCAGGCGCATCAGGGCCATTTCTGAGAGCTACGGTCTGCCCATGGTCATCTTCGGCCATGCGGGCGACGGAAACCTGCACCCTAATGTCCTGTTCGACCGGCGCGACCCTGGGCAATGGGAGAAGGTCGAGCAGATCGTGGGAGAGGTCTTCAACGTGGCGCTGGAGCTGGGCGGCACGCTGAGCGGCGAGCACGGCGTCGGTACCTTCAAGCTGCCCTACGTGGAGCAGGCCCTGGGGGCGACGTCTATCGATATCCAGTGGCGCGTCAAACGGGCGCTGGATCCGCAGAACATCCTGAATCCGGGGAAGGTGCTGCCCGATACCTGAATAGGGCAAAGGCGCCAAAGGAATAAACCACTGTCGAGGAACCGCCCGAGAGCAGCGCTAGGACGGCGCTCAGGAGGGGAGTCAAGAGGGCGACTCATCCACCCGACTGCGACAGGGAGAGGGCTTCGGAGACAGAAAGGGCACTGATTGCCATGGCAGAAGAGACTTGGAAGGACTACAAGGAGAGGAAGCATCACAGACCGCAACCCCTGAAGGGCATCAAGGTGCTGGAGGTGTGCACTCTCCTGCTAGGCCCCTCCGGGCCGGGTTTCCTGTCCAGACTGGGCGCGGAGGTAATCAAGTGTGAAATGCCTCCTCTGGGGGATACTCTGCGCAGCCTGGTCCCCTTTGGCTATTGGTTCAGAGAGCAATGCACGTCACTCATACGGCCTAACCCGAACAAGTACTGGCTGGGCCTGGATCTGCATAAGCCAGCAGCCCAGGAGCTGTTTCTAGAGCTGGCGGCCAAGGCTGACATCGTTGAAGAGAATCTGAGACCGGGGGTTATGGAAGGATGGAATGTTGGCTACCGACAGGTCAAGGAGATAAACCCGGGCATCATCTACATCTCCAAGACGGGGTTTGGCCAGTGGGGCCAGTATGCCAGGGAGAATAGGCCCAGCAACGACGGCGCGGCTCAGGCAATGAGCGGATACGCGTGGATGTCGAGTTTCCCTGGACAGCCACCCCTGAAGAGCCGCCTGTATATCTGCGACAGCTATGGCGCATTGCTGGGTGAAGTGGCCGTTCTGGCCGCCCTCCATTATCGGGATAGGACTGGCAAGGGGCAGTTCATCGAGCTTTCGCAGAGTGAGAGTATCATGCGGACAATGTCTTGGATCTGGCCCTACCAGCATATCACCGGTAGGACAGCCATGCCTGCGGGGAACAGGGACGTATCGATATGTCCTGCCGACACGTTCCGCTGTGCTGATGACACGTTCCTGGCGCTGGCTGCGCCAAGTCCAGAGGAGTTCAGGGGCTTGTGTATGGCGATGGATAGGCCGGAGCTGGCCGACGATCCCAGATTCAAAGACCACCTGACTCGGCTGAAGGAGGACAACGCCACCGAGATCCTCAGGATCATTGCCGATTGGGTCAGAACCAAGACCCCTGAGGAGATCGAGGGTCTGGCCGAAAAGCACGGATTCGCTGCGTCTCGCCTCTACACGATCAAGGATGTCGTGGAGGACGAGCACTTCCGGGAGCGCGGCTTTGTGACGGAGGTCGATGACCCTATTGTCGGTCAGTTTCTCGACTATGAATTCCCCGTGATGATGTCCAAGACGCCGCCGAGGGTCAACTGGTCGATCAGGCCCGTGGGCTTTGACAACGAGTACGTGATGAAACACCATTTGGGCAAGAGCGAGGACGAGGTCACGCAGCTGTACGAGTGCGGCGCCCTGGGAAAGTGGGCGGACGTGGCAGGGCGCCGACCGTCCTCTGACTGGGATGGCAAGGCCGGGCTGATCATGGCTAGAGAATGAACCCCAGTTCTCCTGGCAATGTCAAGGGAAGGTGAAAGGACAGCGCAGATGTCAGAACCAACTCTGGCAGACTGCATAAGGGAGAGGGATGATCCAGGGATCGCGCAGCGCAAGCCCGAGGCACTGGATGATATCACCGTGTTGGACTTGAGCAACAAGAGCTTTGCGGGGTGCTACTGCTCTTCGATGTTGGCCGAGTTCGGCGCTGAGGTCCTGAGGGTGGAACCGCCGGAGGGCGATTTCATCAGGACGTGCACGCCATACGGGATGCTGCATGAGGGTGAAGGTCTCAACTACCTGTCTGAGGGCAGGAACAGGCTCCATATCACCCTGAACCTGGAGAAGCCCCAAGCCAGAGAGATGCTTAAGGGGCTGGTACGTCAGGCAGATGTGCTCGTCGAGACCTACAGACCGGGGCTCGTGGATGATTGGGGCGTTGGCTACGAGGAGTTGAGGAAGATCAACCCCAGGTTGATATTCGCCTCCATCACTGCGTATGGGCAGTTCGGGCCAATGAGCCACAGCCGCACACAGGACTGGGACAACATCATCCAGGCCAGGTCGGCAAACCAGTATGACACTGGCGAGATGCTGCCGGAGGGCATGTCGTACGATGAATGCCCCTGGGCCATTCCCACCAAGGCCGGCCCCTGGATAGGTTGGGTCCAGGCGGGAACGTTCATGGCAGTGGGCATCCTGGCCGCCCTGCATTGGAGAGTAATGACGGGAGAAGGCCAGGCGCTGGATGTTGCCTCCGCGGAATCCTATGCCTCGCTGGAGGACTGGGCAGCGGTGTGGTATCAGGGGGCGGGAGTGATCAATGAGCGTTTCGGCAGCCTGAATACCGGCGGTTGGCTGTACTCCTTCGCGCCGACAAGAGATGGCGCCGTCTTCCTGGGCGGCCTCAGATTGGAGATGTGGCAGGCCTTTGCCGACATGCTGGGCAAATGGGATGAGTGGGCCGCGGCGAGGTGGAAGGACCTGGCGCCGTTCTCGGAAAAGGAGGAGCAGTTGAAATGGGCGGCGCTGGTCTTTGCCGAAACACGCAAGTACACCAACGAGGAACTGGTGAGGATGTCTGTGGAATATGCCAAGAAGGGCCGTCTGGCCCCCATTACCCCGGTCGTGGCACCCGTTTGTTCCCCTGAGGAGACCATGCAAGATGCCAACTGGCTGGATCGAGGGATTTTCGCCCCAGTCAAGGACCCCGTGTATGGCAAGCTCGTCGTAGCCCATGCCCAACACAAGATGACAGAGACACCCATGAGGACGAAGTGGATGTGCCGACCAGTGGGCTATGACAATGAGCACGTCTACCTCAAGTACATGGGCCTTGGCCCTAGCAGGCTGAAGGAGTTGAAAGTGGCTGGCGTTATCTAGGCAACAAGAGCTACGCGACAGGAGGACGTACATGTATTCCGGAGGGTATGCAGGTAGGGTACTGCGCATAGACCTCAGCAACAAGACATCACGAGAAGAACCTTCTACACGCATCGCTTCTCGCGGTGTTCTGCACCAATGCGTATCTCAATGAGCAATCAGGGTGATGATATCCACAAGGCGTTGACTCGTGGTAGGCGAAAAGCCCAGGAGACTTGGGGCGATGCAGTCCAGAAGAAACTCGCGAAAAGCGCATTCGAAAGGAGCTGGAAGTGTTCAAGAATGCATATGTACCCTACAAGGGATACTGGTGCTCGGCCTTTTGCCGTTGGCAGGGATCTCTACAAAATCAGAATTCCACGGAGCTAGCAGCTGCCGCGGCGAAACGGTTCTTTGAATTGCGCGGGATCACGCCTGACATCTTCGATGGTATCGTCTACGGCGCGACCGTTCCCCAACCGCTGTGGTTCTATGATGCCCCCCATTTTGCCACGCTGATGGGCAATCCGAATATCAGCGGTCCCTGAGTCGCCCAGGCGTGCGCTACCTCCACGGTTTCCCTCAATTACGCCGCATCTTCCATCGAGGCGGGAAGCAACACCAGTGTGTTGGTGGCCACCGCTGACCGAACATCGAATTGCCCGAACATCCTCTGGCCGAATCCTTCGGGCCCCGGCGGAAAGCCGCATTACGAGAGCTGGATGATTGACGGCTTCAACTGGGATCCTGTTGCCGAGACCGGCCCCTTGGGTACGGCCAACAATGTCGCCAAGAAGCACGGCATCACCCGGGAAGAATCCGATGCCCTGGTTCTCAGTCGATACAACAAGTACGCAGATTCGATGGCAGAGGACCGCGAGTTTCAGAAACGCTATATGCTTCCCCTGGAAGTCAGGCTTTCCAAGAAAGAGACCATCATTGTGGAAGAGGATGAAGGGATTATCCCCTGTACCGCCGAGGGCCTGGCAGGGCTGAAGACGGTCTCCCCGGATTCCATACTGACCTTCGGTGCCCAGACCCATCCGGCCGATGGGAATGCCGGTATGATCGTCACCACAAAGGAGAGAGCAGACGAGATCTCCGCCGACAAGTCCGTGACCATCCGGATTCTTTCCTATGGACTTGCGCGTGCCGAAGAGGCATACATGCCTGAGGCACCAATCCCGGCAGCGACGCGGGCATTGGAAAACGCGGGCATAGCGGTGTCCGATCTTGCGGCGCTTAAGACCCACAACCCGTTTTCCGTCAATGATATCGTCATGAGAAAAGAGTTGGGGATCGACGACAAGGTATTCAACAATTGCGGAAGCTCTCTGATCTATGGACACCCTCAGGGGCCGACCACAATGAGGTTGTGCGTGGAACTGATCGAGGAGCTGGTTGAAAAGGGCGGCGGTCATGGACTGGTGGCCGGTTGTGCGGCAGGCGATTCAGGAGCCGCCCTGGTTATCAAGGTGGATTGATGAGGAGATATCGATTGAAGAAGAACGATAGCCTCTACCCTAGGCTTCATAATCCCTTCCTTCCTAATCGGTTGTTTGAACCCTGGGCGAGCGAAGCCGCATGGATGCTGGAAAAGGCAACCTGCAAAGGAATCGATTGCGTCAGCGAAGAGTCTCTCGGTGCCGGCATGGGCGTCGCGCTCTTGATCGTGACTCATGGCTAGAGAGGAAGGTTGGCATGGACATCAAGAAGGTAGGAATCGTCGGTTGTGGGTTGATGGGGTCGGGTATCGCGCAGACGGCAGCAGAGGGTGGATTCACGACGATCGTGCGCGAGCTGACCCCGGAGTTGATGGACAAGGGTCTGCAGCGGATTCGCGATTTTCTGGCGAAAGGCATCGAGAAGGGCAAGATGTCACCAGCGCGCCGCGATGAGGTGTGGGCACGCATCGAGGGTACGACGGATCTGTCGGATCTGGCAGACTGCGATCTCGTGATCGAGGCCATCGTCGAGGACCGCCAGGCCAAGCTGGGACTATTCGCCGAACTGGACCAGATCTGCAAGCCCGAGGCGATTCTAGCGACCAACACGTCGTCGTTCCGCGTCGCAGAGATCGCGGCGGCGACGAAACGCCCGGGCCTGGTTGCTGGGCTACACTACTTCTACCCGCCGGTCATCAACAAACTGCTGGAAGTCGTTCGAACGCAGGAGACCGCGCCCGAAGTCACTGAGACGCTGCTGAACTTCGGTCGCCTCACCGGCAAGCTGCCGATCCTCGTCCTCGATTCGCCGGGGTTTGCCGTCAACCGATTCTTCATTGCCTGGTACAACGAAGCCATTCGTATGCTGGACGAAGGCGTGGCGAGCATCCCGACGATCGACGCGGCGGCGTGCGAGGCGTTCGGAATCAGCATGGGACCGTACAAGCTCATCAACGTGTCGGGCGTACCCCTGGCCTATCACGCCGCGGTTTCGCTCACCGAATCCATCGGCGAGTTCTACACGCCGGCAGAGCATCTGCGCGAGCTGTATGAGTCGGGTGAACTGTGGGACCTGTCTGGCGAAGTGGATCAGGCCCGCAAGCAGGCAGTCATCGATCGTTTCCTTGCCGTGGTGTGCGGCGTCGCCGCACGGGTCGTCGAAGAAGGCGTCGCGACGGTGGAGGATGTGGATCGCGGCGCGACGACCGGCCTACGCTGGGAGAAGGGACCGTTCGCGATCATGAATGACCTGGGGTTGAAGCGCACGTTGGAGTTGATGGAACCCATCGAGGAGAGGCATCCGGGTTTCATCCCCGACCTGCTCAGGAAGCAGGCGGCTAGCGGAGAACCCTGGACTCTGCGCCACGTGCTTTTGTCCGTTGACGGCGCGATCGGCTAAATCACGATGAGCCGCCCCGAAGCCTTGAACGCGCTCAACAGCAAGGTGCTGCAGGAGCTGAGGGACGTGCTGGCGCAGGTGCGCTCGAATCGCTCGGTGCGCGTCGTCGTCATCTCCGGCGAAGGTAGTGCGTTCATCGCCGGCGCGGACATCAAACAGATGAAGGAGGTCGCGGCCAAGCCGGACGCGATCCGCGCGCTTACCGAGCTCGGGCAAGGCGTCATGCGCGACATAGAGACCCTGCCTCAGCCCGTTATCGCCGCGATCAATGGCTTGGCGCTGGGCGCCGGACTGGAACTCGCGCTGGCCTGCGACATTCGCATCGCCTCGTCCGAGGCGCGCCTGGGCTTGCCTGAAGTGGGTATCGGCATAATGCCCGGCCTGGGCGGTACGCAGCGGACGACGCGATTGGTG
>Ga0307421_1001788_pt1 | contig 12619 bp, 11 predicted proteins | sample SalMarWE160270MG_FD_202163 | JGI IMG/M metagenome (GOLD analysis project Ga0307421, IMG submission 202163) | Salt marsh sediment microbial communities from the Plum Island Ecosystem LTER, Massachusetts, United States - WE1602-70 | ecosystem: Environmental > Aquatic > Marine > Intertidal zone >...
TAGGGATCTTCGGTGCCGGCTTATCTAAATAATATCATATTTTCTCTTAACAGGCCAACTTTCTTTAAATTCATATTTTTATGATATAAGAAAGTATCTCCTAACTCTTTATAAAACCTTACCGATAAACAAATCTTTTCCTGTATTCTTCTACAGTTTCAATCACAGTAAGAATATTTTTTTCAGGAACATCCCACCCCATATTAATACAGCAGATTCCGGTTTTCTCCGGATTTCCTGATTGCTCAAGCATCCTATTTACATCCTCTTTCACCACTCCTGGTTCTACTTTCCGTATCTTTACCGGATCGTAACGTAGGTTTAAAAATGCCTTAGGTAGTTTTTCGCGGCAGATAGCAATATCAGATCCCCAGCCCACATCAAAAAAGGAAACACCGGGCACTTGAGCATAACTATCTGCATAAATATGCATATTATTTCCACAGTGATGAATCCCGTAAGGCTGCAGAGCCTTTGCTAATTTAATATCATATTCTAAAAGTATATCTCGATAAGTATTAGCGGAAATCATAACTACTGAACAATTCGAATGTAGATTAATTTCTGGATTAACAAATTTTACCGCCCTATTTACTGAAATAGATGATGTACCAGTTTCACTTTTAACATAATTAACAAAATTTTTAATCGTCTCTGTGATAGCATTAAAAATTCTCCCCGCTCGTTTCGGATTCTTTAACATATCGATAAAAATTTCATCTCCGCGAATATCTATGGCTACATTTAAAACTCCCTGCCAATTTATATCACCCATAACATAACCAAATTTCTTTCTAAGCTGTTCAATCAACTTTTTTAATTCTTGAAATGTCTCGTTTTTATTAAAATTCACAGGTTCAATCTTGTCGGCTTCCTCATCAGATATATTTTTCGATATAACCTGTGGTGAGGAATCTCTGGTATATTTTATCTCACAGCCAAACATCTCTGATATTATATATCCCGCTGCCAGATGAACCGCCCCAATACAGGGTCGAGATTCTATGTAAGCCTCTTTTTCTATATTATATTTACCGAAACGTTCATTAAGTATTTTACGCATCCTTAAATCGGCCTCTACCCGGGTATCCGGGTCATAGAAAAACTCTCTTTCAAAACTCAAGCCATAGTTTTTATACCACCACTCGGGGTGAAAAACAAAAGTAACGGGTAAAAAGTTCTCTGATTGTTTACTATTCACTGTCAAAATATTTCCTCATTTCTAAAAAAGATAATACCTATTTTTAATAGCGCCCTTCTCTTTTAGCAACCTCTATAATCCTTTTTACATTTTCTAAAGGAGTACCCTTTTCCAAAAAATCGGATGCTGCAAATATATACCTTCCTCCTGGTTTCCCGATATGTATTAGTTCAGAAACTTTTTGTTCAATTTCTTCTAAACTGGCTGTTTTAATAAAATTGACCTGATCCAGATTTCCCGAAATAGTTATTTTATCACCTATCAATTCCTTAGCTTCCCTTAAATCATTATCCCCCTGAGGTGATCCTGCAACCGTCTCCCACATATCAAGGCCCATTTTTATATAGCTTTCCTGTAAAACCCTGGCCTTGCCGCAGTTATGATATAAGGTGAACTTACCTGCATCATGAATAGTTTTTACCAATTGTTTTTCATAAGGAAGAATATATTTATTGAAGAAGTCTGCACCGACCACCCCGGAATTGGCTATATTCCCCTGAATTCCGATACATTCAAAACTCGTATCTGCTAAAGCTTCATTGCTTTTCATAATTAATTCCGTCATCTTTTCCATATAGGCTCGATAGAAATCTTGATTAATGTAGGCATCCATTAATATATTTTGAATATTTCTATAGGTTGAAGCCTGATTAAATACTCCTCCCCAACCCCAGGGAGCAGCGATACCTAAATTACCAATTAACTCCTTTGAAAAGTTTGCCCTCTCCTTCATCTCGGAAATAGTCCTCGAATCAAGTTCGGGTACATACTTTTGGAAGATCTCAAAATCTCCTTCATCTTCAATCAAATATTTAACTGTTGAAAAATGAATTCCGGATAGTGTTCTTTCGTCATAAGGACCTGCTTCAACCTGTTTTAATGTCCCATCTGGAGTAGTTATATCTATAGTTCGATAGAGTATACCCTCGTCTCTTTTAATTTTCTCACCAACTTCCCAATTTTTAAAACCTTTTTTCATAAAATAGGGAGTTTCAAATTTTCTATCTCTGGTAATTAAATCAAACCCTAAAATCCGGGCACACTCTACTGCATCTGTAACCCTATCGATCACTTTTTTATTTGGGAAAAACCAACTAAGGTACTCCTCCTGAACAAATAAGCCTACAGGGACCCTATCAGGTATATCTCCTCTTAATACGGATAATATCCTTTCCCTACCTGTCATTTCTCCTCTTCTCCTTTTTCCTTTATGTATCACATTAATCAATTTTATATATTTATATTCCTCTGAATTTGCAGCACTATTTTCAAATTTTCCGGCAATTAATTACAACAGATTTCATGAATCCGTTCATAAACTTCCTCCTGTTCGTCCGGGCTCTTGCAATAAGTTACAACTATTAATTTGATACCGGGTTTCCACAGTTTCTTTACTGTTTCCGTTATAGTCTGGATATCCCCCACTATTCTGGCATTTACAATTATTCCGGTATTTACAAACTGTTCGGCAAAAGGTTCAACTACATTAGGATCTGGATCTGTTTCTTCCGAAAAAGCACCATCTACCATAACAAGGTTACTTATTTTTTTAATTACAGAAATTTTTTTAGACCAATTGCCACAGGAATGAAAAACATAACCTCCAAACTTTAAACCTATTTTCTCCCTAAAAGGAATTTCAAATCTTTCATAAAAGTCATTCGATACCATTACAGTATTATCATCACTCATGCCAATCCCCTTGAAATGCCGACTACTAGCAAAACCATGTCCAGGATAAACCAAAGCATCACCGATCAATTCCTGCTGTTTTTTTGTAAAATTTAATAATAAATCAACTATAATGGAAAGTAGTTTTGTATACTTCTCTGGATTATCGTACATCTCAAGAAATAACTTATCAATCGGTAAAAGAAGTGAGGCAATATCCAAAGGTGATTGTATATCGGCAAAAGAAAGTGGGATTTTCCCTTTTGTCTTTTCTAAAAAATATTCAACCATGTCTAAGGTATGTCCTCCGATTTCTGTTTTCTCTACGGGAAGATATGGATAATTTAGTACCTCTTCTATACTATTAAAAGAAGGATTAATAGCAGGTGCCTGTCCTTCATACCAGATATAATCAACTCCAAAAGCACTGGTGATTGTTCCAATACCATACCAAGGCTCGAGGAAATTTGGGATATCAGCTTTATATTTCATACTTTCATTTAGTGCACCAAGCTGCAATTCAAGAGAGGTTTTCATATCTTTACAAGCCGAAGCAAAAACCCGGGGAACTCTAAATCTACGGTAGACAGCTACCCCTTTTTTCTTATTCCAGAAATCTTTACACCTTTCACTTAAAGAAAATTCATAATCATGATATTTCTCAAGATCAAAATCTTTAATAAGGATAGGTTCAACATTTGTTCCCTGGGAATCATTAATTTTGTAATTAAAATTTTTATTTACCATATTAAGCTCTCCTAAAAAATATAAATAAACTCTTTTATATATACCATTCTACTAATCAAGGGAGAGTTTATTTTAAAACAAACACCAAACACATAAAAAAAAATCACTTCTGAATTTAATGTCTTACATAAAATGTACTTGAACTTACTTAGAGATTCTAAACTTTTATCCAAACTTTTTTCACTTTCTATTATGGAAATATTAAATTCTTTTTTTTAATATTCCCCCTAATTGAGTATCTTTCCACCCAATGAGGAAGTTAATCTAATTTCTTTTATTAAGTAGGCCAACCCAAGAGAAAATCTTTTTTGTAAAAACTACTGGCGTTCTATAGGACCTCGTATTTAAATAGCAGAGTCAAGTGGTATCTCTACTTCAGTTCCTTTACGTTCCGCTGAAAGGTAAGCGGCATAAAGAGTACTCACTACATCGCTTGCTGCTAAAATTCCCGACTTAGGTTCCCGATTAGTAGCAATTGCTTCTATAAAATCTTGAATCTCCTGGGGGTAGCCAAACATAAAGTTTTCATCTGGTGAAGGATTGGACCAACCTTGTTTAGTTCCAATTTTTTCCATTACGTATACATCTGCTAGCTGTTCTTCTTGAGGATTATATAGTTCCATTGCATTGACAGGGCTCAGATTACACTTAGTCCTATGATTATTGGCAAAGATTTCCAGCCAATTATGCACACCTCCCATCACCAATTCTGAAGCAAAAATATCAGCAATCATCCCATCATTGAAAATTATATGAAGCTGGCAGTAATCTTCAATATCTTCATAATCAGTTCTTAGAAAACCTTTATCGATAAATTTTGGATTTCGGGTTATCTCATGAGTCCGGGCACTAACCGCCCTCGGACGAATCGCCTTGCCATTACGAGCAAGACCTTCTACCTGCTTCAGGTAAAGTACAGCTGTTAACGGGTGGCAGCTCTTCCCTACCATCGATCCTCCCCCTGATAATCTCCAGATTCCATATGCCGGAGAAAGACTGCCTGAATGTGACCCACCTCCTAAAGCCCATAGAATCTGCCCTTTGGTTTTAGTAATAATCTCAGCTTCCTTCTGAATTGCCGGTGCGTAAATCCAGTTTTCTGCATAACAGAGTTTTTTCTTGCTCTTTAAGGCAGCTGCGGTGATACATCTCGCTCTGGCAACCGCACTTTCTAACATCTTTTCCTTGGGGAATTTATTCCCTTTAAAATTTTTATCTTCTTGAGACCCAAAGTATCCGGTAAAGGGCTTTTCAACTACTATATGTTTTCCTGCTTCCAAAGATGTTATAGAAACTTCCTCATGAGCATATCCCGGGGTACAAACATCAATAACATCTATCTCAGGAAGCATCTCCTCAAGAGAATCAAAAGACTTAATTCCATGTTTTTTTGCAAAATCTTCACGATGTTCCCTGGTAAGTGAAGTAACTCCAACTACTTCTACATCTATGCCAGTTACCCGTTGATAGGAGGTATAATGAAACTGGGCAGCAAAACGACTACCAACAATTCCCACCCGTATAGGATTTTTCAAAATTATAAACCTCCTTAAGTTTGATTAAATAATTGAGAAATATTAAAAACAAATCCTGGATAAATGCTCCGGAATACCCTGAATTCTTGTATTTAATCTGAAGAGGGCACCTGCCTTTTCCCCTTCTTCTGGCCTCTTACTCCCGCCTGCGCTGGTAATATATATATCCTGATAATCTTTCCCTCCAAAGGTCGCTTCCAAAAGAGGGCTCTGAAAAAACCTTTCCCAATTAAGTGGTTTAAGCCTCAACATTATTTCGCCAAAAGTAATATATCTTTTCATGATTTCCTCCAGATCAGTCATGATTTTTTTCCTCTTATTTTTCTATTAACAGCTTAAATATCCTCCATCCACAGGTATTATTGCTCCGTTTATATAATTTGAGAATTCAGATGCAAGGAAAACAATAATTCCCTTTACGTCCTCAGGCTGTCCCCACCTTCCTGCGGGTATCCTTGCAAGTATTTTTTCATTTCTTACAGGATCATTTACAAGTGCGGCATTTAGGCTGGTAGCCATATATCCAGGTGCAATAGCATTAACATTTACCCCTCTTCCAGCCCATTCATTGGCGAGGGCTTTTGTTAACTGAGCTACTCCACCTTTGCTGGCAGCATATGCCGGTACTGTATAACCTCCAAAGAAACTTAACATGGACGCTACGTTAATTATCTTACCTTTGCCCTTGTTTAGCATAATTCTGCCAGCTAATTGGCAAAGCTCGAATACGGAAGTTAGATTAACCTCTATTACATCATCCCAGTCTTCAATCGGGAAATCTTCGCATTTACTTCTTCTTTGTATGCCGGCACAGTTCACAAGAATATCGAGGCTTCCACCCAGTTTTTTTACTGCTTCATCAAAGGATCTTTTTAAGTCTTCTCTGTTTTTCAAATTTCCCTTTACTCCATAAACTTTAGCTCCTGAAGCTCCTATCTCATCCGCTACAGATGAAACATTATCCGTAATATCAATAATAACAACTTCAGCCCCAACCTGGTGAAAACCTTCTACCATTCCTCTTCCCAAGCCTCCGCTGGCTCCAGTAACAATAGCTTTTTTGCCTGTTAGATCAAATAAATTCATTTGCATTATTTAGACCCCTTTCTCAAAACTTATACATTTTTGCAGTCTATCAATATCTTTAATTTGTTTGCATTCTTATCATCAACAATCTTAAATGCCTCATCACCATTTTTAAGAGGAACTCTATGGGTTATCAGTTTAGCTAAATCTTCTTTTATTTTTACAGCATATTTTGTGGCATATTCAAACTCTTGTCGGGTATAAACCCTTGAACCTGCAATAGTAATCTCCTTGAAATTAATTTGTCTTAAGTCAACCGGATTTGGCTGTTTATGGATACTTAACATTAGAATCCTGCCCTTGGGCCTTACCATTTCTGTCATTTGCAGGGCAGCGCCAGGAGCTCCACTGGCCTCTATTAAAATATCTGCACCTTCATTATCAGTATTCTGTCTTATAATTGAAATTACATCACTATTTTTCATGTCAATGGTATTAAATCCAAATTCCCTGCACATGGACAGGCGAAAATCATCCATTTCTGTAAAATAAATATCTGATGTTCCTGTATCCCGAAGTGCAAGACCTGTGAGCAAACCTATGGGTCCTGCCCCTGTTACTACCACGTTGTCACCAAGGTTCACTCCTATTTCATTTATACCATGCACTGCTACAGCCAAAGGTTCAATTAATGTAGCAACATCATCTTCAATTCCTTCGGGAACTTTATAAAGCTTTTCTATGGGCACTGAAGCATATTCGGCCATACCTCCATCAACATCTATTCCAATCAGTCTTAAAGAGTTACACACATGTTCGCTGCCAGTCCTGCAGGCACGGCATTTTCCACAAACTATCAAAGGATATACTACAACCTTATCTCCTTTTTTAATTCCACGTTTATTTTCCTTTATACTTTCCACAACCCCTACAAATTCGTGGCCCAGGACAAGAGGTGCTTTGGCCCTTGGATGTTTTCCTGACACTATACCTATATCTGAACCACAGATTCCCGCATAGCTCACCTTTATCAAAGCACAGTCCTTATTGTCAGGTATGTTCTGATCTTGGACTACAACATTTTTTGGCCCCATGTAAATAAGAGCTTTCATATCTTCACCCTCTTTATGTTTATATTGGGGTTCAGCATAAACTAAACCCATTAATATTACTTAGTTTATAGTAATTGGAAACAAACTAAAATGTTAAATTAGAAAGGCGGTAAGCTCATTTTTTACCACCAAATCAAAATCATTATTTGCTAACAAATCTTTAGAATTAGGTATCATAAAACCTTATGAGGAAGCAATTTTAAATGGCCGTAAAGCAAATTTTTCTGTAAACGGAAATATTATCCAGAAAAGTACTGCAGATGCTCTAGTAATGATAAATCTTGCTGTAACTTTTTTAGTTGATAACCTATATAACTAGCATGCACCAGTCACTATTGCTACCTTATTAGCTAAATTCATCTATTTATCTCATTATGGAATCTTTCTCTTTATTACCTGGGGATTAACCATTGCCCTGGGTAATTCTCCTTTTAAAACTGAACGAACTGACTCGGCGACCTTAGTCTTTAACTCCACATATGACTCCTCTGAATAAAAAGAGATATGGGGTGTAACAATCAGATTATCTAACTTTGGTAGAAGATTTTCCCAATCAGGTGGCTCTTTCTCCATTACATCCAAAGCTGCACCAGCAATCCATTTTTTACTAAGAGCTTCATAAAGTGCTTTCTCATCAACAATAGACCCTCGGGCAGTATTTATTAAATAAGCAGTTTTTTTCATAGCCTTTAGCTCATTCTTTCTAAAAGAATGCCTTGTCTCAATCGTTAAAGGAGCATGAATAGAGATAAAATCTGAATCAGTCAATAATTGAGAAAGTTCAACTAGTTTTACTCCTAAATTAGCTTTAGAAACATAAGGGTCATAAGCGATAATTTTAAAATCAAATCCTAAAGCTTTTTGAGCTACCATCTTACCGATTCTACCTAAACCGAAAATACCTAGAGTTTTACCCTGAGTTCGAAAGATAGGTTTAGCCAGAGTGAAATCCCATTTTTTATCTCTTATTTTCCTATCCAATAAAGTTATTCCTCGGGCACAGGCCAGGATTAGAGCCATTGTATTAGTAGAGACTTCATCAATACAGTAATCCGGAACATTAGCCACGATGATTTTATGTTCAGTAGCTGCTTCAACATCAATATTATCCACTCCTACTCCATAGCGAGCAATTACCTTACACCTCTTCAATGATTCAATCACTCTTCTGGTTATAGGAGCATATTGATTAATGATTCCATCAGCATCTTTGGCTGCTTCTATTACTTCATCCTCTGTATTACAATTAGCCAGAATAAGCCCTGGATCAATTTCGCATAATATTGTTTTTTCTATTTCCACGGAGGGATGATCGCAATCGGTTATTACAATTCTTGGGCGCTTGTTAGACATAAATTCTCCTTACTCTTAATTTTTAAAAAATAAAATATTAAAGTTCAATATATTTTTTAATTTTAGTAGTAACTCTATCTTTGGACTCTACCTGATGCTGCTCCCCCAGCTAAGCTTTTTACCTCCTGCACTGAAAGTAAAGGGAGATCACCAGGAATAGAATGCTTAAGGCAAGATGCTGCTACTGCAAATTCAAGAGCCTCTTTATCACTGTTTAAATTATCAAAACCATAGAATAAACCTGCAGCAAAAGTATCTCCTCCTCCAACCCGATCTACGATATTATGAATTTCATACTTCTTGGAAACAAGAAATTCTTTACGATTATTAATGACTGCAGACCATCCGTTGTAATTCGCAGAATGACTCTCTCTTAAGGTTAGAGCAATTTTTTTGATATTAGAATATAAACCAAGAACATTATCAGTCAATTCTCTATACTTTTCAGTCTGGAATTTTCCTGACTCAACATCTATATCCTTTTTAATGCCCAGAGATTTCTGACAGTCTTCTTCGTTTCCTATGGTCCTATGGCAATATCCACATATTTAACTAGCTCAGTCATTACCTCGGGAGCAGATTTTCCATATTGCCATAAATTTTTTCTAAAGTTAAGATCACAGGAAATAGTGATACCTTTTTTGAATTATTTTTTTTCAAATTTTAGTCTCCTTTTTAAAAACAATATTTTTTCCTTTTTTCCCATTCAACACTTATGAATTAATAATTGTTTTAGGTAACTTCCCATTTAAGACATCTAAACCGGCTCCAGCAATACATTTCTTTCGAAGAGAATTGTAAAGAATCTTTTCATTAACAATAGCTCCTCGTGCCGTATTTATCAGTTAAGCTATTTTCCATTATTCTAAAATTCATTTTCCTAAAAATACTTAACAAAACTGATTTAATTTTTTAATGTTATTTTAACTTCGGAATTGTCTGCAAAGCCAATTATATCTACAAGCTTATCAGTTAACCATTGAGCCATTTTTTGCATTTTACCACAGACAAATCTCGTTTTTTAATCAAATAAATATAGAGATATGATGAAGATGAAATATATTAACTAAGACTATATCCAATTCTTAACTCTCCTGCCTCTGGTCTCTTCTCCATAATATATCTGACCTAAAGTATTTTTTCCAAATTGCTCGATATCAAAAAATACTTAACAATATACATTTGTTCAACAAGTGATTCATAGTTAAATCACCAATACTCTTCAAATTATGGCTTCATTTTAGTCATCTCTGCGTGTGTACTAGGCTAGCATATTATTTTAAGTCATTATAATAATTATAGGTATTATCTACATAGATGATATAAATCAAATATCTCCTTACTCCTATTTGACCAGGGGGAGTATCTTTTTTATCATTCTACCCACCTAGATTAGCCATTTTCTATACTATACTACCTATATATATTATTATCTTCTTTCATTATTATTTTCTCTCCGCCAGCTTAATTTGACCATAATAAAAAACTAATAAGATTCCTTTGATAAACCAAAAGCTTTCTGCGGGTTTTCCCATAATACTTTTTCAATCTCAGTATCCTTCATGCCCAATTTTTTCATCTCAAATGCTGTTCGTGGTACTGATAATGGGTCTGCTTCATGTAAAAAACCGGCATCACTATTAACCAAAATTCTATTTTCGTCTCCTTTTTTTATCATTAGAGCAGCATCTATTGCTCTTACCTTCCGACGCGGCTGTACGCTAATACCTGCATAACATCCTGAACTAGTTACTTCTTTTACTATTGAGTTATCAGCATGATCTATAATCACTTTATCAAAACTTAATCCGCCCTCTTTTATCATTGAAAGATAACGTTTAAACCACTTAAGTTTCTCAGTCAGTGGAGTATGGAAGCAAAGTGTTTTATTAAACTGTTTGGCTATTTCTATTTGCGTTGCAATAATGTCTTCCTGTACTTTCAAATCGGAACATGTAGGAGAATCTGGTTCAAATCCAATTTCTCCAATTCCAACAATTTGATTCCTCTCTTTTAAGTATGTTTTCATTTTTTCAAGACTTTCTTTATATCGAAAAGGGGTACCTACTGCAGATACGGCAACACTCACATAAGTATCAATCATATATTGTTTTGCAATCCAAGCATAATAATTTAAAATCCTATCACAACTATTAAAAATCGCATCAGGAGAAAAATCTTTATTCATCTCTGGAATGACTTCAGGAATAGCTGTCATGCATACTATTGCTTGGATTCCAGACATTGCCATCAATCGTAAAGAACTATCATTTAAACCTTCAAAATGAAGATGAGAATCTACCAGTTTCATATTTGCACCTTCCTTCTAATTTAATATAATGGGTATCCATTTCACTCAGGCACCCGCCATATATAGTGGTTGACTTACCTTATTTATTTCCACGATTAACAAATTCCCTATACATTGTCGATGCGATTAGCACCGCATTTTCTAATAGTCTATAAAATAGCTTATCTCTAGTATGTATTTTTTTCTATCAATAGGATCAGGCCTGTTATCCCTCAGATAGATAAAAATTTTATAGAGCCGCCTTGAATATTTTTATGAAATCCTCTCGCGATGGATCGCGGGGATTATTCTCCATTCCATATAACTGATTCTTAAAAAGAAAATCTAAGGCATTAGGTATGTCTTCTTCGGTAAAACCAATTTCAGTTGTTTTCGAAGGCATTTGAAGATCATGACACAAATCCCTTACAGCTTTGATAAACTTAAATGCAGCTTGTGTATTAGAGTATCCACTAACATCCTCGCCGATTAATCGAGCCAGTCGAGCGTACTTCTCCGAACAGGCAATCAAGTTAAACTCCATGACATGGGGTAACAGTATCGCCAAAGCAGTGCCGTGGGATACATGGCTTTTAGCGGTCAGGGTATAGTTCATTGAATGGACAATTCCAGCCGCTGAACATGTATGAGTGGCCATGCCCAATGCTGCCGCCAAAGACATATCATAACGAGCTTCCAAGTGCTTAATGCCTTTTGCATAGGCTATACGTAGGCTTTTGAAAACGAGCTCTATACCCTTCTCCGCGAACATATCAGAAAGAGTATTGGATTTCCAGCTTGAGTATGCCTCAATGCAGTGGGTCAATGCGTCTATTCCTGTGTCAGCCGTAACCCTTTTCGGCAGATTAAGAGTCAGGACAGGATCTATAATACTCAGATCTGATGCGGTAAACCGACTAAAGACCGGTTTTTTATATCCATCCCTGTCATCAGTTAGGATTGCAGGGTGAGACCATTCACTGCCCGTTCCACTAGTCGTAGGTATCAATACTTTGAATAACCCAGGCTTTTTTATTTTGTCTTTTCCGATAAAATCATGAATATCTTGGTTGTTGGTAACCAGTACGCTAGCCAATTTGGCTGTATCCATCGAGCTGCCGCCTCCAATCCCAATTACAGAATCACAACATTCGCCCTTGGCTATTCTGGCACATTCCTCAACTATTTCAATTGGTGAATTAGCCTTGCATTTTGAGAAAATGACGTATTCTAAATTGCTGCGTTGGAGAGAATCCACCGCTTTTACGAATGCCTCCGTTTTAACCACTGTGCTATCTGTTACAAAAAGAGGCTTTTTCAGCCCCCGTTCATGCAACAATCCGGGAAGATCTTGGATAGCGTCTTTTCCTATCAAAGTTTCCGGTATGAATGCCCAGTATTTTCTATCAAATTCCGCCATGTAAATTCCTCCTATCTCTTTATTTGAAATTTAATCTTTAAATATCTCCGTTTTTCTTAGAAATACGAATAATTTAAATTTAATTATATAATTAGCCGATATTATCCTAAAACTTACCCTATCATAACTCACTGGGTTTATGCCCTTACATTCCTTCGTTCTGTTTTATGGATAAAAGCGGAGATAGCTTTTAAGCTTTATTACTGGGTCATGCCTTAATGGAGGAATCCTCCTTATCTCCGCTTTATCGGTCTTTATGATTCC
>Ga0307421_1001791_pt1 | contig 12596 bp, 11 predicted proteins | sample SalMarWE160270MG_FD_202163 | JGI IMG/M metagenome (GOLD analysis project Ga0307421, IMG submission 202163) | Salt marsh sediment microbial communities from the Plum Island Ecosystem LTER, Massachusetts, United States - WE1602-70 | ecosystem: Environmental > Aquatic > Marine > Intertidal zone >...
ATTGATATAAAATTTGAAGTTGACGGGCTCTGGTCTCCTGCCGATTATGGGATTGGTGATGATAGCAGGAATCTGGGAATAGCTGTGGGTAATATTGAGTTTACGGATGATTAAGAAATTTTTTATTAAACGTAATCTGATATGGATATAAATAGCTTAAAACAAAAAATAAAGGCGCTAAATTTTACTGCAAAAAGTATCGGAATAATGTTTGTTTTCACCTCTCTGACAAACTTCATTAATTTTATTTATCATGTAATAATGGGAAGAATGCTTGGACCTTCGGAATATGGGATTTTAGCTTCGGTATTGTCATTTTTATTTATAGCAGGTGCGATTTCTTTTACTATAGAAACGACATCAGCTAAATATGCATCGACTTACCTGGCGAGGCATGATTCTGACAAGATCAAAAGTTTTTTTTATTCAATTACTAAAAGGATTTTACTTTTTACTGTTGTTATCTTTGCGGTAATTTTACTTTTTTTAAACAGATTTATGGATTTTCTTAAAATTGATTCTACTTTTCCTCTTATTTTTCTGGGTATCATGATAATAGAAAACTCGCTTATCTCCATCGGTAGAGGAACTGTACAGGGCATGAAAAAATTTAGAAGCCTGGGTATCAATTTATTGTTAGAAGCAGTTATAAAACTAGGCTTAGGTGTTATTCTGGTATATACAGGTTTAAAAGCCAGCGGTGCAATATTAGGATTTGCGCTGGCTACCCTATTTGCATACTTCTTAATATTCTTTCCCCTGAAGAGTATATTAAGGTCAAAGGAAAATGAGGATATTAAAAGCAGGATTGATATTAAGAAGTTTTACAGGGATATTTTTTTTATATTAATATCCACTATTCTGATTTCTTTATTTTCATATACTGATATTATTCTGGTCAAGCATTTCTTTTCCCCGCATGAAACTGGGTATTATTCTGCTGCTGCTCAGATCGGAAGGATCATACTGTTCTTCCCGGGAGCGGTAAATCTGGTTATTTTCCCCAGATTTTCAGAAAAATTTGCAAAGAAAGAAAAGAATCAAAGCACGCTTTTTAAAAGCCTGGCAATTGTTTTTGCTATTTCAGCATTCCTTCTGGTATTTTATTTTCTATGGCCTGAATTAATCGTAAGAGTTATATATGGAAGTGTGTATTCAGATGCAGCTGGTTTGGTTTTCAGGTACGGAATTTTCATGACTTTTGTTTCCCTGATATATGTACAGGTTTATTATTTTATTTCTATTGAAAAATTTTGGTATCTAATATATTTTTTCTTAATAATAATTGAACAGATAATATTAATATGGGTATTTAACGATAGTATGAATTTAATACTATCAATACTTATAATAAACTCGGTTATTTTATTTTTATTTAATATATTATTAATTTTTATAAATAACAGAAGGACAAAGGGGCCAATACTTGGAAAATGAGAAGGTTTCAATCCTGATACCGGCATTTAATGAAGAAGAAAATATAGTACTTACACTTAAAGAAACCATAAACGTTCTGGAAAATTTAAAAGAGTCTTATGAAATAATTATCATTGATGACGGCAGTGTAGATAATACCTACAATAAAGTGAAAAGAAACATTGGAATTTTTAATGATAAGGTAAAAATATATCAGTATACGCCTAATATAGGGAAAGGATTTGCTATAAAATATGGGTTCAACTACGTTACAGGAGACTATGTGTTATTTTTAGATGCTGATTTAGATATTCACCCAAGTCTTATAAATAATTTCTTAAGGCTGATTAGAGAGCACCGGGCTGATGTAGTAATAGGGTCTAAATTAAATAAAGATTCTGTTGTGCAATATCCTTTAAGCAGGAGAATTTTGAGTGTAGGTTATTATATTCTAATCAAAGTTTTATTTAATTTACCGGTGAAGGATACTCAGACGGGCCTTAAACTTTTTAATTATAATACATTGAAAAAAGCATTATCAAAAGTTGTGGTAAAAAAATATGCATTTGATTTAGAGCTGCTGGTTATTTTGAATAAGTATAAATTTAAGATAGTGGAAGCACCTATTTATTTAAAACCAACAAGAAAATTCGGTAGAATAGGGCTAAAAGATATTTTTAATATTTTTTATGACACTATGGCAATTTTCTATCGTTTGCATATAAAAAAATATTATGATTAGTAAACAAAAAAATGAACTATTTTTTTCTATAATAATTCCAGTTAAATATAAAAATAATTATTTGTTGGAAAGTATAGAGAATTGTCTAAAATTAAATTATCAGAATTTTGAAGTATTAATATTCCCAGATAAAGATTTTGTATACGATAATAAGAAAGTAAAGATTATACCCACGGGTAATATCGGCCCTGCAGAGAAAAGAGATTTATCCCTGAAATATGCTAGAGGGGATATACTGGCATTTTTGGATGATGATGCATATCCGGTGGGTGATTGGCTGAATAACTCAGTTGATTATTTTAAGGATAATAATATTGCTGCTGTTTGTGGTCCTGCCGTTACTCCGGAAAATGATAATTTAGTGCAGAAATTATCAGGAGAAATCTATTCATCGGTAATCGCCAGTGGAAATACCGTATTCAGGTATAAGCCCGCCAGTAAAATATTTGAGGTGGATGATTTTCCTTCTGTAAATTTTTTAATAAAAAAGAAAGATTTTAGAACTGTTGGAGGATTTGACTCTACTTTTTGGCCGGGTGAAGATACCAAACTCTGTCTGGATATAATTAATCTGGGCAAGAAAATAGTATATGACCCAAAAGTGCTTGTATATCATCACCGGAGAGACTCTTTTAAAAAGCATTTGATACAGAGCTATAATTATGCAGTTCACAGGGGATATTTTGTAAAAAGATATCCCAAAAACTCTGCCAAAATTGGATATTTTATGCCTTCCCTATTTTTGATATTTATAATACTTGGATTTATTGCAGCTTTTTTAAATGAGCCTTTGGCATATTTTTATTTGGTTATACTGGCATCTTATGTTTTAATACTGGTGATTAATTCGCTGATAAAAGTTATAAAGAATAAGGATTTAAAGCTTTCATTTTTACTGGTTCCTGGTATTTTTTTAACACATATTTTTTACGGATCTGGGTTTATCAAGGGATTATGTACCGGAAAGTTGGAAAGATGAAGATTTTTATATCTTATCCACCATTAGAATCAAATAAAGGAGTACCACTTCTAAGTCAGAATAGACAATTTCAGTGGTTTTCAAACCCTACTTATATTTATCCTGTTGTACCTGCATGTGCCGCAACTTTACTAAAGAATAATAGCTTTGATATTGTATGGGATGACGGTATTGCTGAGGATATGAGTTATAAGGATTGGGAAGACAGGATAAACAGTGAAAAGCCGGATGTCATTATGATTGAAACTAAAACTCCGGTGATAAAGCGCCATTGGAATATAATTAATAAGTTAAAGGGCAGAAAGGAAAAAACTGGCCGTAGTCCGATAATTATTTTAGTCGGTGATCATGTAACAGCTCTTCCCGAAGAAAGTTTTAAGAATAGCAAAGTCGATTTTATATTAACAGGAGGAGATTATGATTTCTTATTGCTGAATTTATGCAAGAATATTAATTTATACTTAAGGGGCAAAAATAAGGAATTTATAAAAAGTTTGGAACCGGGAATATATTTAAGAATGAGTGGTAAAATTATAAATACGGGTAAGTTTGTATTGGATCATGATTTGAATACAATACCTTTTATTGATAGGGATCTTACCAGATGGAAACTTTATAGTGAAAAAAATGGAAATTTCTTAAGGACTCCGGGAACTTATATTATGTCAGGAAGAGACTGCTGGCATAGAAGATGCACTTTTTGTTCCTGGACTACTTTATACCCAAAGTTCAGAGTAAGAAACTATGATAATGTTTTGGATGAAATCGGCCAGCTTATAGATAGTCTTAATATAAAAGAGATTATGGATGATACCGGTACTTTTCCTATTGGTAATTGGCTGAGAAACTTCTGCAGAGGGATGATAGAAAGAGGTTACAATAAAAAAGTAAACTTAAACTGCAATATGAGGTTTGACGGCTGTAGTTTTGAAGATTATAAATTAATGAAGAAAGCAGGTTTTAGGTTCATACTTTTTGGGCTGGAATCAGCGAGCGATTATACATTAGAAAGGATTAATAAAAAGATAGATGTAGATACCATTATAGAATCATGCAAGCAAGCCAGAAGAGCGGGCCTGTCTCCCCATATTACCATTATGTTTGGATACCCCTGGGAGAAGGAAGAGGATGTTGAAAATACGCTTAAGCTTGGTTCTTATTTATTGAGAAAAGATTATGCCAAAACAATGCAGGCAACAATAGTCATTCCCTATCCCGGTACTCCTTTATTTGAAGAATGTTTTAAGAAAAAATATCTTAAAACTCTAGACTGGAGCAGATTTGATATGAAGGAACCGGTAATGAAAACCGGTATAAATGAAGATTTGATAAAAAAGGCTGCTCAGAGTATGTATAAGACTGCTCTTAATCCGGAATTCTTATATAGAAAAATTACCAGCATAAGGAACGCAGCCGATATTATATTCTTATTTAGAGCCGTTAAGTTTGTCTTCGGCCATATTATTGATTTCAGAAAAAGCAGACGGGGCTAAAAAGAATTGGATTTTATATTATTGGTATTAACTAAACGGGATAAAGAGTCTGGGCCTTTTATAAAATTTTCTTAACTGCATCCGTAACAAGACTGATTTTATCTTCGGTCAAAGTTAATCCCGAGGGTAAATACAATCCCTTTCTTGATATCATTTCCGAAATAGGGTATTTCTCGTTTTTAATTATTCCCAAATCTTTAAGAACAGGCTGTTCATGCATTCCCAGAAAGAATGGCCTTGTGTCCACTCCTAATTTATATAAACGTTCTGCAAATTCCAATGCATCCATACCGGCAGCATCTTTTAGTACTATCCCGTACATCCAGTAAACATTCTTTGCCCAATCCTCCTCAACGGGAAGGATTATTTCAGCATTGCCTTTAAGTTTCTTATTATAAATGCGGCCAATCCATCTTTTCTTTTCTACAAGCCTATCGATTCGCTTTAATTGAGCCACTCCTATTGCTGCCTGAATATTTGTCATTCTGAAATTATAGCCCAATTCTTCATGATAAAAACGCCTTTCCTTTTTAAAGCAGAGATTTCTAATAGCTCTGGCCTTTTCCGCATAATTTTTATTATTCGTAAGCAGCATTCCACCTTCGCCGGTAGTGATAATTTTATTTGCATAAAAGCTGAAGCAGCTTATATCCCCAAGACTGCCGCATTTTTTACCTTTATACTCAGCTCCATGGGCTTCCGCAGCATCTTCTATGATAATCAGGTTATATTTTCTTGCTAATTTATAAATCGGATCCATATCACAGGGGTGGCCATATATATGCACAGCAATAATAGCTCTGGTTTTTTTAGTGATTTTTTCTTCTATTTTTGTAGTATCAATGGTAAATGTTCTCGGGTCAGAGTCTATAAAAACTGGTTTACAATTATTATAAATGGCAGCAAGAGCACAGGAAATTATAGTAAATGTGGGCATTATTATTTCATCATCTTGCTCTAGATCCAGACAGCTTAAACTGATTATTAAGGCAGCAGTTCCATTACTGACAGTAATTCCATATTTCATATTACAGTAATCTGCCCATTTCTCTTCAAATTCGCCGATAAATCTTCCATTTGAAGAAATCCAGCTGGTTTTGAGACACTCCTGGACATATTCCAATTCTTTTTTACCTATTAGGGGCTCACAAACCGGAATCATTCTAAACTCCATCAAATAATTCTTTGTCAACTTCTCTATTTGAATAAGGACCCTGTTTAACTTCTATAATTTCGGAATCTTCGAGTATTTTAAAGCCATGACCACCGCTGCAGAGGAATATGACATCGTTTCTGGCTAATTCTCTTGATGTAATATATTCTTTTTTTATGGTATATAGATCAACCCTAATTTTTCCCTTTTTTATAAATAAAACTTCCTGGGTTAATATTATTTCCCTGCGGACTTCTTTATGAAAGTGAGATTTTATACTGTCACCTTTCTTATGGCGCAGGTAACCGAGTTGCTGTGAAAAAGTGGGTGGGCTGAAAAAGACTGTTTTATCTGAAGAGTAATCTGATTTTATAATAATAGCAATTAATTTGTTTTTATGTTTTATTTCTTCATAATGATTTATCATAACGACTCAATTTTATATAACTACTATTTTGCTGTAATGAACATATTCCAATCTTGTTCAGTCAATTGCCTTTTTTGCTCCAGGAATGGAAAAAACTCTATTTTTTTAAATCCTGCTGTTTCTAAGAAATATTTAATTTCTTGAGGAAATAGAAATCTCATTGTATGTGATTCTTCGGTTTTTTTTACCAATTTATTCTTATTTAAATACCATACTTTAAATGAAACCTCAACAGTATGATTTAAGATGTTGAGATTAGGTGCTGTAAACCGGATTATGGTTTTTGAATTGTCAGCCTTTATTTCCTTGACACATTTTTCTGGTTTCTGTGATATAACAGCTGGCCCATACCAGGAATCAAATATAAAAATACCATCTTTTTTTAAATGTTTTTTAACCACTTTGCAAAATTCTGAAAGTGTTTTATTGGTAGTTTGGTAATTGATTACCGAAAACATGGAAATTATTACATCAAATCTTTTATTGAGATTTATATTTTTAATATCACTATTAATAAAATTTATATGAAGATTTAGATTATCGGATTTATTTTTAGCTATGTTGATCATGTCTTTAGAGCGGTCAACCCCAGATATATTATAGCCTCTTTGTGCCAGAATAATCGAATGTCCTCCGGTGCCGCAGCCTAGATCCAGGATTGAACATACTTTGGATAAGGGCTTTGGAAAAAATGTTTCAATAAAGTCACATTCCTTATTATAATCTTTATCTTGATATAAATAATCATAAGCAGATGAATATTCTTCACCAAATAATAGCATGTTTAATCCTTCTATATGTCAAAATATGATTTTCCAATTATAATATTATTTTGATTTAAAGTGAACTATTTAAGAGTTATTTATTGTTTTCTTAAAGCAAGAAACTTTTAAAACTGTACCTTTAATTTTTTTTGCTTCATTTTTAATTATTTATAATTATTCTGGGTAACAGATCAGTTTAACAATATTTTTTAAAAATAATTCCATATTATTGTACGCTTTTATTCGTTTAAAGGAATGTTATTTTTTAGAAATTGCATAATTTTAACATAGAAATTTGTATTTATTTTTTATCTTATGTCAAATAAAAGGCTGTAAATTAGTCTTTTTAGTAAGTATAATTGTAATTTAATATAAATATATTTCAGAATTTTGAAAGAGATTGTTTAAGAAAGTAAAGAAGAATATAAGGGGAAAAAAGACTAAAAAAATTGCAATAGCTAGTTCTGTATTACCTGCTACTAATTATTCAGCGTATCTTATTGATGCTCTCCAAAAAAAGATGTTAAATGGTATAGATGTAATAGTTTACACAAGTAAAGGGGAAGATAATCTTAAGGTATCCATAAAAAATATCAAACTAATCTGGAATAAAAATATTTTTTATCCTTATCAGATTCTAAGACAAGTGTTAAAAGATAAACCTGATATTTTGCATATCCAACATGAAATAAATATGTTTGGAGGAATAGCAACTGCAATAGTATTCCCTATATTACCTGTTCTACTTAAACTGGTCAAAGTTAAAATCATTATTACGGTACATGCAGTAGTTGCTTGTAAAGATATAAATAAAGATTTCTTAGAAACTTTTCTTGGACCTAGGAAGGAAATCTTAATACTTTTTATCAAGTTGTTTTTTTCTTTACTTTACAAAACTATAGGATTTTTTGCTAATAAAATTTTTGTTCATGCGGACGTCCTAAAATATATACTTATAGATGACTATAAGATAAAGGAAGATAAAATTATTGTTGTACATCTTGGTATACCTGAAAAAATTGAATTTGATAAAAATTATAATCCGGTTTGTTGTTGGAGTAGACTTATTTCCGATAAACCGTTTATACTTTATTATGGGTATTTTCATAGGAGAAAAGGAATTGAAATTATAATTCAGTCGTTTGAAAGAATAATTAAAAAATTTCCTGAGCTTAATCTTGTAATAGCTGGAGGAACCCTTCAAAAAGATTATGAGCAAAAACTAAAAATATTAATCCAAAAATTACACATAGAAAAAAATGTAATTTTTACTGGATTTGTCGAAGAGATGGATTTAGGTTGGCTGTTAAGCAGCTGCAAATTTGTTTTACTTCCTGCTATATATTCTATTTCAGCAAGTGGACCGCTTGCGCAGGCAATTGCTTATCATAAACCGGTTATAGTAAGTGATATAGGTGTATTTAAAGAAGAGATTACCGATTGTGTAGACGGGCTTAAAGCAGATAATTCTATTGAGGATTGGGCCAGAAAGATAGAGCTGTTAATCAGAGATAAGAAGATATATGAAAAAATAAGTTATAATCTTGAAAAAAAACATAATAAAAGAAAGTGGTCAAGGATAGCTGAGGTTACCGGCAGTGTTTACCGGAAATTATAATTTAAGGGATATGGGAAAAGAAAAAGAAAAAAGTCCATTAGTTTCAGTGGTTATAGTAAATTACAATGGGAAAGAGTATATCAGCCGCTGCCTGGAGGCGGTTTGCAAGAGCCTATATACTAATATTGAGATAATTATTGTTGATAATGGTTCCAAAGATGGAAGTGCTGAGGTTCTTAATAAATCCAGAAGAGAAAATAATCGAATAAAGTTAGTTCTATTGAATGATAATTATGGCCCGTCTTATGCCCGGAATAAAGGGGTAAGTGAAACAAAAGGAGATTATTTAGCTTTTCTGGATAATGATACTATCCCAGATCCAAATTGGCTTATTCCTATAGTAAATGTTTTCCAGGAAGATGTAACGGTGGGGGCATGTCAATGTAAGCTCCTTCTTCTTAGAGAGCCTAAAAAATTTGACTATGCAGGGGACTACTTGAGCCAAATTGGGTTTTTGGTACAGAAGGTTGAAGGTGGAGATATAGACAAAGGTCAGGTAGATGAAAACTTCGAGATTTTAAGTGCTAAATCTGCAGGGATGGCTATTAGAAAAGATGTGTTTGAGCAAATTGGCGGTTTTGATAAAGATTACTTTATTTATCTTGAAGAAACTGACTTAGGATGGAGAACCTGGTTAGCAGGGTATAGGGTAATTTTTGTTCCGGATTCTATAGTCTATCATGAATTTGGAACTTCAAATATAATAGACCCAAATTCACAAAATTATAGGGTCAAGTTCCACGGAACTAAAAATTATATAATGACGCTCGCAAAAAATCTTGGAAAAATAAATTTTTTTATAATTTTGCCTAAACATATCTTTTTATGGTTCGGTGTTGTTATTGTATTAGCTCTGAAAGGTAAATTTAGAGATTCATACCTTGTTTTAAAAGGAATAATTTGGAATTTTTTTAATATTTTTAGGATCAGAAAAAAGCGCCTTGCAATACAGAAAGAAAGAAAAATCTCTGATAAAGATTTGTTTCCTAGGATTTTGAAAAAGAAGAAGCTTTCCTATTTTATTAATAAATTTAGAGATTCACGTAAAATTGGTAATGCAGGGAGCTGGTCGTAATAAAGGTTAAATTAAAAAAGAATCTTAAAATTTCAATACTAATTCCTACTATGGATCGTTCCGGCAGTTTGGAAAAAGTACTAAGCTCGCTGGAAAATCAAACTTACACTAACTTTGAAGTAGTAATAGTCGATGGAAGTGCTGATGAGTTAACTGAAAAAGTTGCCGGAAGGCATAAAAAATCTATATCTATTATTTTCATAAAACAGAAAACAAAAGGTCTGGTCAATGTTATAAATGAGGGAGTCGAGAAATCTACCGGAGATGTATTAATAAGGACGGATGATGATATCATAGCAAATAAAGAATGGCTTGAGGAGATTATAAATGCATTTAATAAGTCGGAATCAGTGGGCGGAGTAACAGGACCGACAATTATCCCGGAGGAAATTAAGGATTCCAGGGATCTTTTTTATTTTCAGGAAAAGATGAAAAATGGTAATTTGTTTTGGCGCCTGTTAGGAAAATTTTATTTTAAATATTTACTTGAAGATAAGGCTTTTTCTATAGGAAAATTTTTTAGGAGCGGAGCTTTTTCGGTTGGTTCAAATTATATCGATTATTTGACATTCGATGAATGTATAGAAGTTGATCACCTTGAAGGATGTAATTTAGCAGTAAGACATGATCTCTTAAAAAGAATAGGCGGTTTTGACCCAATATTTTCTGGTGTTGCCGAATATAATGATGCAGATGCTGCTTATAAAATTAGAAAGCTCGGCTATAAAATTTTATTCAATCCAAAAGCAAAAATACTCCATCTTCCGAGTAAGGGGGGTGCCTATAAGGAACGTATTAATTCATACAGCAGAATGATAAATTTCATAATTTTTTACTTCAGACACATCAAGCCGGATAATTTAGATAAATTTATCAGGTTTTCATCGTACCTCTTCTTTTTAAATGGTTATTACACATATAGGTTCTTTACTACCTGGAATTTTGGTTATCTTCAGTCTATCCCTGCCACATTTGTAGGTTTCTTCCAAAATGTATTTAAGAGGAATTAAGAATCCGGGGATAACAAAACCAATTAAAGTTTTTTCTATTTCCTGTAATGGAGTTTTTGCTTTATATCTCTTTGGTCTTTGGTCAGTTGAGTTTGTAATTAGTTAAAGAAGTATTATATCTTTTTTATTCAGGTTTCCGGCAATTGCCACGACTTCTTTATCATTTGCGCCGAAAGTGAAGAAATCAACAAGTATCATAATTTTCTCGTAAAGGTTCTTAATCCTTAAATAAAAAAGTTTTTTTTCAGGGTTTGTTTGATAATTTAATTCATGCCATGATGACCTTAAAACCAGTCTGCTCCTAATGACCATATTCATTATACTGCCCAGGCTGTGTTTATACCTTGTTTTTATTAAGGAGTTCAAACCAACTTTCTTGAGTAGCAAACTAACAGTATTTGGGCTGAAATAATATAGATGTTGAAAAGGTGACAGCTCCCCTAGAAAGAGAATTCTGTGAGTTAACAGCCTGCTTTCGATGTTGGGGACTCTTATATGGATTACACCATCAGGTTTCAGCCATTTTTTAATCTTTTGTAATACCGCAACCGGATTGACAAAATGTTCCAGAACATGGCTCATTACAATAACATCAAACTTTTTGGCGGGTGTATAATTTTCTACAGATGTAAAGATACAATTCAAGCCTCGATCCTTAGCCCATTTGACCGATGTTTCACATATATCAATACCTATTGTTTTCCATCCTTTCTTTTCAAAAAACATCATTGACTCTCCATAGGAACAGCCAATATCAAGCATAAGTCCATCCGGTTTGCGTATTTTTTCTACATCTGAATAAACTTGTTTCCTAACTGCTATATCTATTTTCCGGCTTATGACATCTTTGGGTGGAGAATCTGAATAGATGGAATTATAGATTTCATCAACTTTACTATGCTGCTCGGGACTATCCTGATATATAAGACCGCAATTTTTGCATTTAATAATACGAAAGTTTTTATGTTCTACTAAAATCTGCAAATCAGGTTTATCTTTGCAGATTATACAGGGTTTAATTTTCATTTTTAATTTCAAATTACCAACTTTTCACATTACATATATATTAATGATAAAATATTTAGGATATCTTTATTAATATGTTAGTATAAACAATAAATATCTTATTTATAATTTATGAAATATTAGATGTCTGGTATGAACCCCAAAAACTAGACACATAATTAACTATTCAGAATCAGCTGATGGGACTCATTTTCCTTCATATTTTTATTATTTATATTTTCAAACTCTTCCGGAGGCATATACCCCAAAGAAGAATACAATCTTTTCCTATTGTAAACTTCTTCTATAAAATAGGGAATCCTTTCAAGAACTTCTCCATAAGTCTCGTATTCAAACATGTATATTTCCTCTACCTTTAAGGTCCTGAAAAATGACTCTATCTTGGCATTGTCATATGGATTTGCCTTTCCAGACATAGATATGGCAATACCATAACTTTTAAGGATCTTCACATAATCATAAGAGCAATACTGGATTCCCTGGTCAGAATGGTGGATAAGGTTGTCCGTATTCCTTTTAGATATGGCATCAATTAGCGCTGCTATGGCAAGATCTGCTGAAAGGGTCCTGCCCAGTCCGTATCCTACTACCTTTCTTGAAAAACCATCTATTAGGGCAGCCAGATACACAAAAGAGTTTACGATCCTTATGTAGGTAATATCAGCATGCCACAGCTGGTCTGCCCTGTATGGTACAAGGCCTCTTGTGAGATTGGGATATCTTGTAAGGCTGTGAGATGAGTCTGTAGTGGCTCGAAAAGCTTTTCTGGCCCTGCACAGTAGGTTTTTATCCCTCATAAGTCTTAGCACCCTTTTATGGTTTACCTTCAGCCCCTGACGGTGAAGCTGGGCTGTAATCCTCCTGTAACCATAGGAGGGAAAGTCCAGGGCGAT
>Ga0307421_1001792_pt1 | contig 12592 bp, 13 predicted proteins | sample SalMarWE160270MG_FD_202163 | JGI IMG/M metagenome (GOLD analysis project Ga0307421, IMG submission 202163) | Salt marsh sediment microbial communities from the Plum Island Ecosystem LTER, Massachusetts, United States - WE1602-70 | ecosystem: Environmental > Aquatic > Marine > Intertidal zone >...
GGGGATTCGCTCACCGGGCCGATCGGGCGGGGCATTCGGGCAGAGGGTTCGACCACCGGCGTTGTGGTCAGCTTCATGGACACCGAAAACGGCTCAGGGCTGATCAATCCGACGAGGCTCAATTGGCCCGTCTTTGTCATCGAACGGCTGCCCGAGGTGGATCCCGATGCGGTCGTCGTTGTGCTCGGAGCGAACGAGTGGCAGCGGCTGTACACCTCCGAGGGTGTCATGGAGCCGGGGTCGCCGGAGTGGACGGCTCGCTACTCCTATCTGGTGGGCCAGTTCATGGAGTTGCTGGTCCACGATGACACCCGGGTCTACTGGGTCTCGGTGCCGATTATGCAGGACGAAAGACGCTCACGGCTGGCGCGGAACATCAACGAACTGCTCGAGGCCGAGGCCGCGCTGCATCCGGCCGTCACCTTTGTTGATATCTACGACCTGCTCACCGACGAGAACGATGAGTACGCCATGGAGCTGCCCACGTACTCGGGGGACGGCATGGTGCAGGTGCGCCTCGAAGACGGCATCCATCTGACCGATGCCGGTGGGCGCCGCATCTCCGAGGTGGTATTGGCCTTCATCGCCGCCGATTTTGGCCTATAGCTAAGGGAGATTCCGGAGGCGGCACCGAGCCGCCGGTAGAGTCGGCTCACCTTGTCGTCTATGCAGATAGATGAAGCACCCGCACCGCGCCGGCGGCTTCCTCTGTATGTCCTGTTTGCCGCCGACACCATCTCGATGACCGGCAACGTGATGGCGCTTGTCGCCATTCCCTGGTTTGTCATCGAGACCACCGGCAGTGCCGGCAAGACGGGTTTGGTCGGGTTCTTCACGCTCCTGCCCGCCGTGCTGGCCGGGTTCTTCGGGGGCGCGCTGGTCGACCGGCTCGGCTTCCGCTCGATGAGTGTGGTCTCGGATCTGGCCAGTGCCGTACCGGTGGCGATGATCCCTCTGCTCCACGCCACGCTGGGCATCGACCTTTGGCAGCTGTTGACCCTTGTCTTTCTGGGGGCGCTGCTCGACAGCCCGGGGGGCACCGCTCGCACCGCCATGTTACCCGACCTCACCGAGATGGCCCAGATGGCGCTCGAACGATCCACTGCGATCAAGCAGGGCATCAATAGAGCGTCGAGCCTGCTGGGAGCGCCCATCGGTGGGGTGCTCATAGTCTTCTTCTCCGCCCCCACGGTGTTGTGGATCGATGCCGCCAGCTTCGTCGTCTCTGCTTTGTTGATCGCCGCTGTGGTGCCGGGCACAGGCCGGAAAGCTGCCGACGGGCAGCAGAGCTACCTGAAGGAACTGGGCGACGGTGTGCGATTCTTGCGCGGCGACCGGCTGGTGCTGGTGATAGTGGTGATTGTGATGCTCACCAACTTCCTCGATGCCCCCGTCTTCTTGGTCTATCTACCGGTATACGCAAGCCGGGTGCTGCACAGCCCGGCCGCACTCGGGGCGGTGGTGGGTACGTTTGGGGGCTGCGCCTTGGCCAGCACGCTGCTCTACGGTGCCATCGGGCACCGGCTGCCCCGGCGTGGGGCCTTTGTGGTCTGTTTCATAGTGGCCGGACTTCCCTTTTTTGCGCTGGCGACGCTGCCGCCGGTGTGGCTGGCCGTGGTGGCGGTCGCCGTTGCCGGAATCGCCGCGGGACCGATCAATCCCATCTTGAGTGTTGTGTTATATGAGCGGATTCCCGACAGCATGAGAGGCCGGGTCCTGGGCACACTAGGAGCCGGTGCCTATGTGGTCATGCCGGCCGGTGTGCTGCTGGGGGGCTACGCCGTCGAATGGCTGGGCCTGGGGCGCGCGCTTCTGGTGGTGGCCATCTGCTATCTGGCGGTGACGGCGAGCCTTTCGGTGAACAGACGCCTCGCCGAGATGGATGCGACGGGGCCAACCGAACACAGGACCGTCTCGTCCGTTGATTGATGGTGGCGTCTACCATCATCGACCGGGCGCCCATTCGAGATGCGCCCGTGGAGAGCACACGCATGCACGAATTCGCCCTTGCAGACGCCGTCGTCACCGCGGCCCGCCAGGCGGCACAGGAAGCCGGTATCGACCACCTGGAACGAATAGAGGTGAAGGTGGGCCAGCTGCAGCGGATCAGCAAGGATCTGTTCGAGTTCTCTCTGACCCAGGTGATACCCGAGGTGGCTCCTGATCTCGCCGGGGTTGAATTCGTGATCGAGGAAGAACCCGCCCTGTTCCACTGCCGGGCCTGTGATCGGACCTTCGGCGAGACGGATCTGGCCGACGTTCAGGATGAAGATGCCATCGAGGCGATGCACTTTGTCCCTGAGTTGTCTCACACATTCATCAGGTGTCCCGGCTGCGGCAGTCCCGACTTCGAGATAGTGGCCGGACGCGGCGTCACCCTGGAGATCGTGGAGGGACGCAGCCGGGTCCGGGAAGACGAGGGCTGATGGATCCGCGTGTCGCCGTCATCGGCGATCGCCTGAAGCCGGTGTCGCGTGTGATCGGGGTGACCGGCAGCAAGGGCGGCATCGGCAAGAGTGTTGTGGCCACCGGCTTGGCCGTGGCGCTGGGCCACAGCGGCCGGGCGGTCGGGCTGTTCGACCTCGACTTCACCTCGCCCAGCGATCACGTCATACTCGGACTCGAGAAGGGTTTCCCGACCGAGGAGTTCGGCATCGACCCGCACCGGGTTGCCGGGATCGACCTCATGTCGGTGGCGTTCTTTGTCGGAGATTCCGCCACTCCTTTGCGCGGCGCTGACGCCACCAATGTGCTGCTGGAGCTGCTGGCCATCAGCCGCTGGGGCGAGCTGGATGTGCTCGTGCTCGATCTCCCGCCGGGGCTCGGCGACACCACGCTCGACGTGTTGCGTTTTGTGCCCAGGGTCGAGTTCCTCTTGGTCGGCGTGGCATCGTTGCTGGCGCTGGGCAGCGTGCGGCGGGCCCTGGGCCTGCTCACCGAACTCTCCGCGCCGGTTGTAGGGGTTGTGGAGAACATGCAGCGAGATGACGGCACCCTGGTGCAGGCTCTGGCCGCCGAGTACCGTGTGCCCTTCCTGGGAGCCGTGCCTTTTGATGCGGGCCTGGAGGCGGCGTTTGGTAACGAGGAGCGCCTGGTGCGAACACAGGTCTACGGCGCCCTTGCCGGGATGCTCGAGAGAATCGTGCCCGCGGCTGACGCGGGCTAGCCGGCGGGCGCCGGCGGCGGCGATTTGGAAGGGTCGGGAGGATCTAGGAGCGGCGCGCTCCGGAGCGCTCCAGACGGGCCATCTCTGCCATCTCGAAATCAAGGGCCACGCTGGGGAGCAGCAGGAGGCCAATTACGAAGCCGCAACACAGGACCGTGCCCAGGCTGAGCCAGAGGCCGCTTGGTATGGGATCGGCAAAGACTGCGCCCACCAGGGCCACACCTGAGACAAGGCCCATGGTGCCGAAGACCGCATAGGCTCCCTCACGGGCCCATTGGCGCCGCGCCATCAATCCGACGATCACGATGAGGACGGCGAGCGTGATGGCACCCATAAAGCCCGACAGGATGGCCATGACGTTGCGGAACTCCTCGGGACTGAAGAAGAAGCCAAGCGTGGACATATCCTGAAGCGTCTGGCGCGACACCGAGGAGGCGTCGGCGGCGGAACGGATCGTCAGCACGAGCATGACCGCATACGGCACCGTGATGCCGACGGCGACGCCGATGGCGAGCCAGGTGAAGGCGGATCGTCTCTGGTGGGCCATGGCGGAGAAGCATACCGGCAGAGGACTGGATCGGTGGAGCTAGATGGAGGCCTGCGGTCTGCCGGTCATCGGTCGCTTTTCGTTCGGCGATTCAGGGCTTCGACAATTGGCCGACCGTGGCTAGTCCTGCATGCTGACAAGCCACATCGCCAGCAGGTTCATCAGCAGGCCGAACCCGACCACGATGATGATGTCTTCCCAGACCGTCATCTGGTGGCCCCCGATGCTGATACCGAGCCCATAGTCACCGAGATTCCCGAGCACGCTCTGGGGAAGTGACTGAGCTTCGAGTACCAGCCTGCGCAAGGGGTCGACGGCGTAGGAGATCGGGTTCACTTTCACGACGGCGTTCATCCACGCCGGCAGGCCCTGGAGTGGGAAAAAGATGCCCGAGAGGAACATAAGGGGGAAGGTGATGAATTGATTGATCAGCTGGAACGACTCGGTGCTGCTCATGCGGGCCGCCAGTGCCACGCCCATTGCGGCGAGCGCAAAGGCGCCGGCGAACATGATCGGCCACATCTTCAGAACAAGCAGGGGAGTGAGGTGCACCCCCACCAGCGGAGCGAAGATGAAGACCAGGGTGCCCTGGACCGTGGCCACAGTGGCTCCGCCCAGGGTCTTGCCGAAGGCGATGGCCGAGCGATTCACCGGGGCGACGAGCACCTCCTTGAGCAGGCCGAATTCGCGGTCGTAGACCAGCGAGATGCCGTTGAAGATGGAGGCGAAAAAGACGGTCATGGCGATGATGCCGGGGAAGATGAACTGCTCGAAATCGATGTCGGCGGCGCTGCCGGCCAACGATCCCATGGCGCCGCCGAGCCCGCTGCCAAAAACAAAGAGGAAGATGAGCGGGAAACCGAGCGAGCCGACCATGCGGGCCTTGTTGCGCCACCAGCGCAGGATCTCCCGTTTCCAAATGATGCGAATGGCCGACAGGGTGGCCGTGGCCGGGGGAGTGGTGGCAGTGGTCAATGTCTCGGTCCCATGGTCATGCGCGCCCGCATCCGGTTGCGGGCAACATCCTCGTCGTCCAGACCGGTCTCGCGGATGGTGCGGCCGGTGATGTGAAGGAACACATCGTCGAGTGTGGGCCGGCGCAGTTCAATTCGTTCTATCTCGCCGTCGAACTCCCGGACCAGGCGCGGGATGAACCGGGCGCCGTCCTCGATCTCCACGAGGACATCGTCGCCACGGCGGCGGTTCTCGATGCTGGATCGTGCCAGATGCTCGGCGAGTTCGTCCGGCGCCGGGGTGTGGATGGTGACCACGTCTCCGCCTACTTGACGCTTGAGGCCTTCGGGCGTGTCCAGCGCAACGAGTTTGCCCCGGTCCATGATGCCGATGCGGTCGCAGAATTCGGCCTCGTCCATGTAGTGAGTGGTCATAAAGATGGTGACGCCGGTCTCGGAGCGGAGGCGCCCAATGTGGTCCCAGATGTTGCGGCGAGTCTGTGGATCGAGGCCCAGCGTGGGCTCGTCGAGGAACAGCACCCGCGGGGTGTGCAGCATGCCGCGAGCGATCTCAAGCCGGCGCTTCATGCCGCCGGAAAAGCGCTCGACGAGGTCTTTGGCGCGTTCTTCCAGATCGACGAGACGCAGCGCGTTAGCGACACGGCCCTTACGTTGCCGGGTAGGGACGTTGAACAGCACGGCGTGGAATTCGAGGTTCTCGGCGGCGGTGAGGCGGTCATCCAGGCTCGGCTCCTGGAACACGATGCCGATGGTGGTGCGTACCGCGGCGCCGGCGCGGCTTATGTCGTGGCCGGCAACGGTGGCGCTGCCCTCCGTGGGTTTGAGCAGGGTGGTGAGCATAGAGATGGTGGTCGTCTTGCCGGCACCGTTGGGACCGAGGAAGCCGAAGACCTCACCCTGCGGCACCTCAAAGCTGATGTGATCGACGGCTATGAGATCACCAAAGCGGCGGGTGAGATTCTGTGCTTCGATGGAGTTCTGGGGACTCATGAGTGTCTACAGCTTCTCGACGTAGGCGCCGAAGTCGTCGGCGAGGCGGCGCAGATTGTCGGCCAGGCGCTTCTGATCTTGTTCGGCCCACCCGGAGAGCACTTGCTCGAGCAGGGCGCGGCGCGCTTCGTGCACACGCCGGAAGGCCTCCTGGCCAACCTCGGTCACCTGCAGCAGAGAGACCCGTGCATCTTTGGGGTCCGGCGTGCGGCTGAGCAGGCCGGCTTGCTCCAGACGGCTGACATGGCGGCTCACGGTGGAGCCGTCGACCCCGAGTGCCCCGGCCACATCGGAGACGCTCACGGGGGAGTGGTGAGCGATGAATCTCACCACGGGCATGCCAGCTCGCTCCACGACCGGGACGCCGGCAATCTCCGCTACTTGAGCGTGCATGCGGGGGAGGTGATGGCACCGCATCAGGTCCATCAGCGCTTGGGCGATATCGTCGCTGTAAGAGGCCACGGCGGTATCCTAGCAAATAGTTGCGTGCTACATGCAACTATTTCTGTAACCCGTCTGCCTTCGGGTGGGGGAGCGGGTACAGCAGCGGCCCGCCACCCACTCGCTGCAACCAGGACTCGAATGGTTCGGACGGAAAGGACGGGCTCTCCAGCCACCAGGTGGCGCCGGCAGCCTTGTGCTCCTGGAGGAGGGCCTTCACATCGTTGTGGGGAGGTTGGCCGAGCGCGGCGACCTCGGGGGGCGTTCCGGAGTCACGGTGATCGAGGGTGACGGTCTCGCGAGCCAGTTTGGTAAGGCGGCGTCGGGGAGCTGGGGTCACCATGGGACCGATGCGCACCCGTTGGGTGCCACAGCCATAGCGACCAGTGCCACTCACGGATCGACAACGGGCCCGGCCCGATGGCCGACCTCGATGTGATCCCAGATGAAAACTCCGTCGCAGCCTGCCTTCTCGGCGGTCAGGGCGTTCTGGACGAGGCGTTGGGGGCTGCCAAAGTCGCCGAAGTTGGAAACCGAGAGACCGAAACGCATCTACCCAGGCTGGACCTCGCCTTCGGCAGGGCGCGGTGCCGCTAATCGGTGTCGTGTTTGTGCCCGGCCTCGTGCTCGGCGATCTTGCGCCGCACCTCGTCCATGTCGAGTGCCTTGACCTGGCCGATGAGATCGTCCAATGCGCTGGCGGGAACGGCGCCGGGTTGGGCATAGAGCACGATGTTGTCGCGGAACACCATGAGCGTGGGGATGGAGCGGATGCCGAAAGCTTGTGCCAGCTCGGGGTCGGCCTCGGTGTCGACCTTGGCGAACACGATGTCATCGTGCTCATCGGAGGCCTCCTCATAGATGGGGGCGAACATGAGACAGGGGCCACACCAGGAAGCCCAGAAATCGACGAATACGGTCTCGTTGCGGCTGATCGTCGACTCGAAGTTGTTCTTGGTGAGCTTGAGGGTGGGCATGGCGTCCTTCCATCTTCCTCAACACCGGGACCGGTTCGGGTCATTCCCGGATGGTCATGCAAACGGTACAATAACGTCACCGTGACGGAATATTCCCGCTTGGCTCGCTGCAATTGGTGTGGAGTTGAGTTCTCCGTGCCCACTCACCAAGGGCGCCCGCCCAAGTACTGCCGACGCAGCCACCGCCAGCGGGCCTTCGAGGCACGCTGCCTGGCCGCCCGTGTCCGGCTCGACTCCGGAGACGCACTCGTCAGCGCTGTGGCCCTCCGGAGGCTCAGAGACCGCCTCTACGAGCTTGAAGCCGCTCTTGACGAGGTGGAGGCAATGGGGGCGCAGGCGGACGATATCGACTACAGAAGGGCGTTTCAGCACCTGTATGGGGCCGCAGCCGGCCTGCGCAACGCTTGTGTGGACCCTACGGCGCGGCTCGAGGCCGATCGAACCGGAAACGGCCGAGACCCGGCTCCAGTATCGCAACGCCCATAATCCACGTTATGTCAAGTTTGACCCTGGCAGTCATACTATTGGGGAAATATCGTGATAGCGCGCTCCCCCATTGATCAACGGCCCGCGACGAACGGTACAAGTGATGGGGATGTTGACGGTCGGCCTGGTGCAGAACGGAAGGGCGTGAGGTGCGTGGTGGTGTTGGAGCTTTTTTCCGTGTGGCGCGAATGTGGGTTGCGTGAGGAGGACAATCCCCCACCGGCGGGTGGTGCAACTGATGCTGGCGCCCCAAACCCGCCTTGTGATATTGCCCGGCTTTTCTGGAAGGGTTGCGCGATGGCGGCTACCGGGAGCTGATGGGGGCACGACACGTCGAGGCGGGGGTTGGCTAGGTGGTCCGAGGGGATCTTGTGGGGAGTAAGGCGGGTGCACCCGGCCCGTCGACGCCGGCGGCCGGCTCCGCCAGTCTTGTATTGCTCCGACTCCGATACCCCAGCATCTGACACGCGGCCTGAGCGGAGACTCCCTCAGAGGCGGTGGCCACGACTGCTTCGACCCACCTCTTGGGGACACCACCTGCGACCTTGGCGGGTCGTTAGTTCGGCGGGCCACCGTCAGGTCGGTCTTCAACTCGGCACTGCGACTTCGAGCTGCCATCAGCATGCTCAACTGACGTCAGGCCTGGAGCCAGGCGCTGGTCTGTGAGGTCCTGCGTACGCCACCTGCAGATCGTCTGTTCCGACACGCCCACATCCGCGCAGCCACCGCGGCGACGGCTCGCCCGGTGGACAGCAGATCGAGCACCGTGCGACGGAACTTGGATGGATGCCGATGCGGCATGCAGCCTCTCCCTCGCCGGGGCAAAGCACCACCCAGTCAAACATCCCGGCTCTGCCAAACCCGGGCCAGACCAGAGTCTCCGATAGACCCGAACGGGTTCAAGTTTGCTACGCATGGAACGCCAAATAGACTACGGCAAAGTGACCATGCGTCCTGACCACGGCTTGGCAACTGCTGGTCTCTAGCATACGGCCCGGATACCCGGCTATTCGGAGGTAGATTGTGGCGGCCGAATTCTTCGTCCATGCGACTGATCCGATCGCGTTCGAGGGTCCCGACTCGGACAACGACCTGGCGTTCAAGATATACGACCCCAATCGGATGGTCTTGGGAAAGCGCATGGAAGACCAGCTGCGGATGGCGGTCTGCTACTGGCACTCGTTCCATTGGCCCGGCACTGATGTGTTCGGCAAGGGCACACTCGATCGCCCCTGGCTCAAGACAATTGCAGACCCGATGGCAGCGGCTCGTCAAAAGATGGACGCGGCCTTCGAGTTCTTCAGCAAGCTTGGAGTGCCCTTCTTCTGCTTCCACGACCTGGATATCGCGCCACCCGGTGATACGTTTGCCGAGACGGTCCGCAATGTCGATGAGATGGCGGCGTATGCCCAAGAGAAGATGTCGGAGACCGGCATCCGTCTCCTCTGGGGCACCGCGAACTTGTTCGGCCACCCCCGCTATGCCGCAGGTGCCGCGACGAATCCGGACCCTGAGGTCTTCGCTTACGCCGCTGCCCAGGTAAAACACGCCGTTGAGACAACTCATCTACTGAGCGGAGCCAACTTCACGATCTGGGGAGGCCGCGAAGGCTATGACACCCTCCTCAACACAGATCTCAGGCGTGAGCAAGAGCAGTATGCCCGGTTCCTGACCTTGGTTGCCGAGCACAAGCGAAAGATCGGGTTCGAGGGGACCTTGCTCATCGAACCCAAGCCCGCCGAGCCCACCAAACACCAATACGACTACGACACCCAGTCGGTTCACGGCTTTCTCGAGCGTTTCGACCTCGCCGATGAGTACCGTGTCAATATCGAGGGAAACCATGCCACCCTGGCAGGGCACAGCTTCCACCACGAGGTCGCCTATGCAGTCGCCAATGGCATTTTCGGCTCGATAGACGCAAACCGGGGCGACTACCAGAACGGATGGGATACCGACCAGTTCCCGAACTCGGTTGACGAGCTGTCCCTCGTGTTCTATGAGATCCTCAAGGGTGGCGGCTTCACCACCGGTGGGTTCAACTTCGATACCAAGCTGCGACGTCAGTCAATAGACCGGACCGATCTATTCCACGGGCACATCGGGGCCATGGATACCCTGGCAAAGGCGCTGCTTGTCGCAGCCGACTTGATCGAGCAGGAAACGCTCTCGGGGCCTCTGGCCGAGCGCTACGCAGGCTGGTCCGGAGACCTTGGAACAGCGATTCTCGACGGCTCCGAGACCCTGGACTCGCTTGAAGCCCGAGTTGTCGCAGGTGAACTCGACCCTGCCCCCGTGTCCGGTCGGCAGGAGCTCCTAGAGAACCGTGTGAACAAGGTCATCTGGTCCCGGGAAGCATAAGGGATTCGACAAACGCCTTACTCTCCAAGACGAGCCGACTCTCCAATGTCCATCGGAGCCCTGGGCCTTACGGGATCAGCCCGGCGGCCGAGTACGGGCCCCGACTCGTCGGGCCCAAGCTCGACAATAGCCCAGAGGTCCTGCCTTGGCTTGGCCTGAAGATCCAGAGCCTGAACCTCCAATCAGCGGCATACCGTCTCCACGGCGGCCGTCATCTGCGCCAGCACCGGCTATTCTCTCAACCCGAGTCCCGGTGCCACCCGACGGGCAGTTGTTTTTCTCAAAGACAGCCACCTGTTTTTCAAGCACGTCGGGCCTGCTGAAGATAGCGAGCATCCCGAGGTCGGAGCCATCGGCCAGGTGTTCGTCAGCGAGAGGTTGTATGAACTCGAAGATGTCGATCAACTCACCCAGCTCGTCCGAAAAGGGGACACAAGAACGCCGTGAAGTGTGGAAGGTTACTCGGTGCCCCGATGCCGATTCGACAGTCAAGCGCATCGAAAGACGGGGACCCTGATGCGGTACGTCATTGGCCTCGACATTGCCACGACAGCGACCAAAGCGTTGTTGATTGACGAGTCTGGCGCAGTCCAGAGTGTGCAGGCATCGCACTACGGCTTTGAGACGCCGCAGCTCCTATGGGCAGAGCAAGATCCTCGACTGTGGTGGGATGCGACCATGGCGGTCATACGCCAGCTGATGGCAGAGGGCATCGTCGCTCCCACGGACATCGCAGCAGTCGGACTCACCGGCCAAATGCACGGCTCGGTGCTACTGGACGAGTACGGGGAAGTGATCAGACCGGCGATCCTGTGGAACGATCAGCGTACCGAATCAGAGTGTCAGGAAATGCGGCGGCGCGTGGGCCTTGACCGGCTGATACAGGTCTCAGGCAACGATGCCCTGCCCGGATTCACCGCACCCAAGCTGCTCTGGGTGGCGCGGAATGAGCCCGACAACTGGGCCCGGGTGCGGCAAGTACTCCTGCCCAAGGACTATGTGCGGTATCGGCTCACCGGTGAATACGCAGTCGACGTCGCCGACGGCTCGGGGACGATTCTTTTTGATCTCGCCAAGCGAACCTGGTCCGCCGAGATCTTGAGCGCTCTCGATATTGACCCGGCGCTGCTCCCGGCTGTTTTCGAAGGGCCCGCGGTCACGGGCACCGTATCCAGTGAGGCAGCCGATGCCACCGGCTTGCGTCGCGGTACCCCCGTGGTGGCAGGAGGCGGAGATCAATCGGCCAACGCTGTCGGGATCGGTGCTGTCACCTCCGGGGTGATGGCGCTCTCGCTGGGCACATCTGGGGTGGTGTTTGCCACCACGGATGGCCCCACAATCGAACCGCACGGTTGGCTGCACTCCTTCTGTCACGCCGTTCCTGACCGGTGGCACATGATGGGCGTGATGCTTTCAGCGGGCGGTAGCCTCCGTTGGCTGCGCGACGCTCTGGCTCCAGGCCGATCATTCGAACATCTGGTCAACGGTGCCGCCGAGATTCCAGCGGGCAGCGAAGGTCTTCTCTTCCTTCCCTATCTGACGGGGGAACGCACTCCTCACCACGACCCGCTGGCCCGGGGAGCATTCGTGGGACTGACCGTTCGTCACGACCTGCGGCATCTGACCCGCGCTGTGCTCGAGGGTGTCGCCTTCGGACTACATGATGTACTCGATCTGATGATCGGAGCAGGTATGGATAAGCCTGCCCAGATTCGAGCATCTGGCGGCGGCACCAGAAGCTCGCTCTGGCGTCAGATCCTCGCCGATGTGCTACAGGCGGAGATTGTCACCGTGGAGACGGAGGAGGCGGCGGCCTATGGGGCCGGTCTGCTCGCCGCGGTGGGCGCCGGTCGGTTCAGCGACGTCGAGACGGCTTGTGCGGAGCTTGTTTCCGTCCGGCGCTCGGCAGCTGTCTCTGCGGCGGTCCCGATGTATGAAGAAGCGTATGGCCACTACCGGGAGCTCTACCCGGTGTTGCGTCCCATCTTCCACGCCACACGTGCTACCTAGCGCTGCGAGGCAACCCCCGTCCATGCAGATCCCGGTCTAGCCGGCTTCACTCACCGTGACAGTTCCGTCGAACACCTTGACCAGTGGGGCCCCCGACACGTCCGGGGCGATCGTCAAGGTTCCCGCGTGAACAGCGTTGGCCGAGGACGTCCCGACGTAGACATCGATCTGCCCCGGCTCGACAACGTACTCCATCTCAGCGTTGTAGAAACCCAACTGACCGACCGGTAGGTCGAAACTCACTTCACGTGAGCCCCCGGCCGGTACCTCAACCCGGATAAACCCCTTCAGCTCCAAGACAGGCCTGGTGACACTGGCGACCGGGTCGCGTACATACAGCTGAAGCACCTCTTCCCCATCGATCGATCCGGTGTTGGCCACACGGGCGGTGACCGTCGCCGACTCGGATACAAGAGCACTGGCTTTGCCCACCGAGAGATCGGCAACCTCAAAAGTCGTATAGCTAAGACCGTGACCGAAGGGGTAGAGGGGAGAGACTGCGGAGTCCACGTAATCGCCCTTCCACTGGGACCTCCCACCCGAGACCTTGTGTCCGTAGTACACGGGAATCTGCCCCGAGCTCCGAGGATAGGAAATCGGCAGCTTGCCCCCCGGGTTCACCGCCCCAATCAGCACGTCG
>Ga0307421_1001796_pt1 | contig 12579 bp, 12 predicted proteins | sample SalMarWE160270MG_FD_202163 | JGI IMG/M metagenome (GOLD analysis project Ga0307421, IMG submission 202163) | Salt marsh sediment microbial communities from the Plum Island Ecosystem LTER, Massachusetts, United States - WE1602-70 | ecosystem: Environmental > Aquatic > Marine > Intertidal zone >...
TGTAATCCTGGATTGCCTTCATTAGATACAAACTGTAGTTTTGTTTTTTCTGATTTAGCTGTAGGAACATATAATTATAGATGGTATGCAAATGATACAATTAACCAATGGAACTCAACTTCTCTATTAACTTATATAATAATGCAAGATAATCATACTATATATCTAGCCCTAAATGGACAAGAAAATGATTTGAGTGTTCTTTTTAATTCAACTACAAATGCAACTGGTTGGCTAGACATCAGTCAAGGAGCTAGCAATGCATTACTTTACAGAGATTCTCAGATAGTAGCAAGTGGAAGTCCTGCAACTGAGATAGCACAGCTAGGTGTTGGATTATATAATTATACATATTATTATCCTGCTTCACAAAATTATACTGAACAAAGTCTGACAAGATGGTTGAATGTTACTCAAGGAACAACAGTACTTAATTTAAGTGCTCAGCCTGGATGGAATGTTACAGTAGGAACAGAAACTAACATAACTTGCCAAGCAAATAATAATGAAGTTTTGATTAACTTATATAGAAATGATACTTTAGTAGCAAGCGGCTACACTTTGATTTATGAAACTGCTACACTTCCAGAAGGGGCTTATGGATATGTTTGTAATACAACTGGAAGCCAGAATTGGACAGCAGCTTCTGTTAATAATATATTAATTGTAAGTGCCTTATTTCCAGGAGAAGTTCATCTTTATCTGAATGGTATTGAGAATAATTTGACAATTGATTATGGAACAATTAGCAATGCAACTGGAACAACACCTTATGGCTATATAACATTGTATAGAAATGGAACAATGGTCGCTAATGGAACATCTCCTCAATCTGAAATAGCCACTCTTGCAGCTGGATATTATAGTTATACTGCTGTTTCAAACGGGGATGAGAATCATAGTTCAGCTTCAGTAACATATTTCCTAACAATTAACAAAGCAAATTCATCTGTTACATTATATTTGAATAGTTTAAATAGTGACATAATAATTACAGAAGGAGAGAGTGTTAATCATACTGGTATACTTAATATTCCAACAACTGGTGATTTAAGTTTATTGAGAAACGGAACACAATTTGCTTTTGGAGCTAGTCCTCTTACAGATATTTCAGTGTATAATAATCCTGGATATTATAATATCACAGCTTATTATGCAGGTAATGAGAATTATTCAGAAGGAAGCGCAACACACTTTATTACTGTCTTAGAAGCTATACATGATATAAGTGTTGATTCAATCGAGCTAATCAAGGAAGTTAATGGAACTAATAAATCTGTTTCAAGTTCAACTGCATGGCTTTATGATGTAGTTTATGTAAAAGCTAATGTAAGTAATGTTGGAAATCAAAATGAAACTAATATTAATGTCACATTAGAGGACAATTCAGTTCCTGTAGACTGGCAGCTTATCAACTTAGATATTGGTCAGACACAAGAAGTTACTTTATTGTGGAATGCTAATAATGATAACTGGAGAACTGTTAAAGTTAAAAGCTTACCTGTTCCTGGTGAAACTAATCTAGCTAATAATGAACTAAGCCAAGATGTAAGAGTATGGAAAGTCTGTGATGCTATTGATTGTTCAATTTTCAGGCCAACAACAAACCAGTCAAGCTATCCTCTTGGACAGCAATTCCTTGTAAGAAGTGTTATACAGAATTTATGGGCTACCCAATCATTTTATGACTTAAGAGTTGAATTAGAAGTCAGCTCTGGATTAACTATCTTGCCAACATGGCCAGCTATTCAGTGGTATGACCTTGCTCCTAGCCAGTTCAAAATAGCAAACTGGAATGTTACATCAACAACAACTGGACTTAAGACTTTAACAAGCTGGGCTGGAAACCATGAATTTAGTAATAATACACAAATAACAATCACATAAAATGAAAGAAAAGAAAAGAAAATATAAAATGGAGAAGAAAGTCAAGATAAAACTCATAACAATTGCATTTTTGATGGCTGTAATTATAACAATCATGACAACTTTTGGTCAGGCAGCAGAATGTTCTGGTAGTGGAACAACAAAAATAATAACTTACTCACCAAGTGATTTGCAAGTAGGTCAGAATTTTAATCTAACATATTATGATTTATTTGGCGGAGCAGGACAACCGGTTTGGCTTAACTGGACTCCAGCCGGCATAGTCATAGTTTCAGGAAGCAATCCTGCCACTTTAATTGATGATGGTTTGGGTGGAGGTTATTACACTTGGCTTATGAACTCAACTAGCCCAGGAAATTATACTATCCAAATTATTGTAGAATATGAAGCCAACTGTAGTGTTACAAGAAATATCACAATACAATCAACTGTCTTACCTCCAAATATCTTGCTTGCTTATCCATTACTCCCAGCTAACTTAATTGCTAAACAAAACAGCTTGATAGATCTATGGATAAGTAATACTGGAACAGGAGATGCTTATGATGTTGATGGTCAAACAACTCTAACAGCTGAAGGTGTGGTAGATAATTTCTTCTATACAACTATCTTATCTGGAAACACACAGACAAGATCTGTTAATATTAATACTGATTATTGTGGTGTGCAGATTTTGGAGACAATAGCTAATTACAAAGATAGTGCTGGTTTCAATTATCAGCCTAGCCATACTAATGCAAATATTAATATTTTTGGTTCAGATCTTGGAATAGACACATTCACTGTTTCAGATAATAGTGTGAAAGATGGAACTATAGTAACTTTTAATGTTACTTTCACAAATGTTAATAGGAATACTACAATTAATGCTTCAAATGTTGTTGTAACACTCTATCGTGGAAATCTCTTGATAAGAACAATTAATGTTGGTGATGTTGGTGCTGGCTCAACAGTTAATGTATCAGATACATGGTCTGCAGCTGGAGACGGAACCTACACAATGAGAGCTGTAGTTGATTCTGATAATGAGTGTATTAATTGGGATAATAATGAAGATAATTTACAAATGACAATTACTGGATCCTCTGGCGGAGGTGGCGGAGGAGGAGGTGGAGGTGGTGGTTCAGCTCCTGCTCCAGTTTGTGGTAATGGAATTTGTGAATGGGGAGAAACTTATTATAATTGTCCTGAAGATTGTAAGAGTGCTCCAGGTCAAGAAGAAGAGGAAGAAGAAGGACCTATTACTTGTGAAGGGATATTAACAATAGAAAGCAATGATGGAATGGCCTTTGTTGTTATTCCAGATTGTTCAGAAATAAGATTAGAAGATGGTCTACTAAAGAATCCTCAACAAATAATCAGTATAAGGGCTGCTGGAATGATGCCTACGTTGCCAGCAAATATGATGCTAGTTAGAGGATATGATTTCTTACCTTCAGGAGTTGCATTTGAACCAGATGCTGAAGTAAGAATAAGATATCATGAAGACGAAGCCAAAGGCAGACTTTTCATTATAATGTATGATGAACAGTTAGGAAAATGGGTAACATTAAGCAGCATTGATGATAAAAGTGTTCATGAAGTTTCTGCTAAAATAAGTCATTTCAGTAAGTTTGGATTAGCTACAAATTATCTACCAAGCTTAACAGGATTAGCATTCCTTGATAATGCACTATACTTTATCAATGATAATTGGTGGCTCGTTCCACTAATTATTGTAGTGATATTCGCATTATGGGTTATAATAAAAATTCTAAGAAAGTGAAACTAAGGCTTTTTGTTGATCTTTATATGGCACCAGTGCTCTTTTTCTTTTTCTTTTTGATCTTTCTAAACTAATTCCATTCAAAAAAGTTTTAACATCTATATTTTCTCCAGTAACCTTATAATAATAATCTAAAATTCTCTTAGTATCCTCTTTTCTTTTTGAACGGTTGATAAGAGCACTCATAATTTTTGATCCATAGAGTCTTGAATAATTCCAACTACATAATTTATTTGCTTTACAAATTTCATATGAATTTTCTCCTTTAGATAATCCCTTAATAAAACAAGGAGCTGATTTATGAATAGCCTTCTCAATTTTTCTATCTAATCTTTCTCTGAGGAAATCTTTTTCTTCTTCAGGATATCTTTTTCTAGTTATTTCTTCCTTTGACTTTCCCGCCATCACATCAACAGCAAGAGATAGTATAACTGACCAATCATAATTAAATAAGGTTTGTGATATCTTTTTCATGGTTTTGGAAGAATCTAGATAATGATTTTGAAATTCAGAAACAAGATTATCTTTTTGGTATCTCCAATCTATCTTAAATCCAAATGTAGAATTACAAGATACCATTATTCCTGATTTATATTCTGGTTTTAGATCAAAAAACTTGTGTAGAAATTCATCAAGAGGAAATTTTCTTTTTATTGATTTAAACAATGGTGAAGAGCTTACAGAAGCTAGACTATAATCATATTCTGAAGGAGGATGAATTATTGCTGTTTTGTGACCTCCTCTGACAAAATTTTTTGGTGAAATATTTTTATCAATTATCAATTCTAAAATCATAGGGATGTGTTTTGTCTTTTTTTCAAAAAAATTAGTCTTACCTTCATGACGCAGGATTACAGTTAAATCCTTATAACAAAAACGATAAATAAATGAAATTATATCTATTGCAGTGCCAACTAATCTCTTTTCTGGAGGAACCTTTATTTTAGTATGGCTATCTTCCACTAAAGACTGAAATATTGGTAAAGCATAATCAAAAACAAGTCTTGGCCTATCTATAGAATATTTTTTTGCCCTCTCCATTTTATTTCTTAGCAGTGTCTATTATATCTTTAACAGAAACCTTTAAATCTTTATGTTCCTTTTCTAGTTTGTTATATTTTTTCTTCCATTCATCAAGCTCATCTACTACTTTATCATATTCATTTTGAGTTATATATGGCTTGACCTGTGCTGAAATTTCTGTTATATCCATTACTTCTTTTTCTTCAGTAGGTGAAAGTACATTTAATATATCTTCTATTTCTTCTGAATCCAATTCTTTTTTTTCTGGCTTTTGTTTTATCCCTAACCAATAATCTCTAATTTCCATTATATTTGTTACATCAATATTTAATCCAGGATATTCTTTTCTGATTAAACTTAGGTACTGAAAAGGAAATTCAGAATTTCTTTCATCATATTTAATCAAATCTATGCCTGCCTCTTTTAATTTTTTAGTATTTTCATCCTCTTCTTTGTAATATCCAACTAAAGGAATTCTTGGTAGATTTAATTTACTACATAACTTTTCTAATAATTTTTTTGAGATGAGATCACTTACAAAAGGCATATTAGAATTAGCAATAATTAAATCTACTTTTTTCTGATATTTATATAAAAAATTTAAAACTTCACCTGGAAATTTAACAGGAACTATTCTTTCTCTATTAATTAGATCACAGAGTTTTTTCTTTTTATTTTTATTAGGTTCTATCAAAACAATCATATAAAAACAAAAGAAGAACTAATATATAAAATTTGTTATTTTAAAGTGATTAATTATTTCCATACTCCTGCAATCTTTTCTTGGCAATTAGGACATTTACCGTCGATAAGTCTATTTTCTTTAATCATAAAGCCAGTCCTGATTATGACTGGTTTATTACATTTAGGACAGAAAGTAGTAGAGCCTTCCTTATCATTAATATTACCTGTATAAACATAATGAAGCCCAGCATCCATAGCCATCTTTCTTGCCTTAATGACAATCTTTGGATTAGTTGGAGGTGTCTCTAACATCTTGTATGTTGGATAGAAAGCTGAGAAATGCAAAGGAACATCTACACTTAAATTTTCTTTAATCCAATTTACTAATTTAATAATATCTTTTTCTTTATCATTATGTCCTGGAATAATTAAATTAGTAAGTTCAATCCACACTCCTTTTTCATGCATAATCTTTATAGCCTCTTCTACTGGCTTACGCCATGCTCCACTTAATTCTCTATAAAACTTATCGCTACCTTTAAAATCAACATTAGTTCCATCTAAATATTTACAAAGTTCTGTTATTGGCTCTGGATTTATGAATGCATTAGTCACAGTAGTATTTTTAATTCCTTTTTGTTTGGCTAATTTTGCTATATCTAACATATACTCATAAAATATCGTAGGTTCTGTATAAGTATAGCTCATTATCTTAACTTCTCTGTTTGTAGCTTCTTCAACAACTCTTTTTGGAGACATTTTAAAAGAAGAGGCTTTCTCAGGTTTACATTGTGAGATTTCCCAATTTTGACAATACAAACAATGCAGATTACAGCCGGCAGTTGCAATGCTCAATGCTTGTTGTCCTGGAAGAAAATGATAGAAGGGTTTTTTTTCAATTGGGTCTAGAGCAATAGAAACTGGATTTTCATAAACTAGACTAAAAAGCTTCCCATTTTTATTCTCACGAACTCCACAATTTCCTCTATCATTTAATTTAATTATACAGAATCTAGGGCAGAGTCTACATCTAACAGTATTTTCTTTTAATTTTTCATAATACGATGCTTCTTTCATAGTTTTTTAGCAATCTCAATTTCATGATTAGAAATAGCGCACCCTTTATATTTTGTAGCGTAGAGAATAGCTCTAATAGCATCCTGAGATTTTGCAGGCAAACTGATGATCTTTTTTTTGTAAGCAATAAATGCCAATTCAGAAGAACGAATTACCTTGAAATTTTTGAAAAAATTATAATTCTCTTCTCTTGGTTTTATTTTCTTATCTAATTTTTTTTCAAGAAGTTTTTTCAAATTTTGAGGAGCTTCGCATAGCATTCTTAAGGTCCTTTCATCGACAACAATTGCTTTCTTTTCTGCATCAACCATATTAAAGAGCGCAAGACAAGAAGTTTCTCCTTCATGAATTAACCTAATCCACTCTTCTTCTGTGTTAAAAGTATGATTTGCTATATCTAGAATTCTTTTAGTTTCTTTCCTCATAGTGTTGGTGGAATGAGCCACTGTTAAAATTCCTTTATTAATTAGAGATTTTATCATTAATGCTTCTAACATGAACTTCCTTGATTTAATTGATCTATCTACTATCTCCATTTTTACTGACTCTGTAATATAGAATTCTCCTCCAAAAGCCTTTTTGAGAGGTTCTAAAATATAAAGTAAGTCATTTAAAGCTAGTGTAATTATAGATCCTGAATCAAAAATAAGGGCTTTTTTAGCTTTCATTATTCAAATAATCTTTTTGTAAAATTTATTCTTTCTTTTATTGGCATTGTCAAACTGAGTGAAACATCAGGGATGCCTGTTTTACCTACATATTCGGCAAGTTCCCATTCTGTTATACCTAAAAGTCTGACTGTTTCGGCTCTTGAAATACCATGCTCATATATCCTAGAAGCTTTGTTTATCTGAGCAAATCTAAAAACATCTTTAATATAGATTTTCAAACGACCTGCTATTTCATTAGCAGATTTTCTTATATCTTTCATATCTTCATGAAAAAATTTTATATCTTTTTTTTCAAGATGGTCAATAGCTTTGTTAATACTTCTTTTAACTTTGGAAAGAAAAGAAGACCATTCTTTATGTTCAGTATAATCTCTGCGTCCTATTATCTTACTTAAGGCATAGACTGTAACAGCAATAGAAATACTAGCTGGATCTTTAGAGATCGAAGCACCATGAACAGTCCTGTTTGACATTTCTTTAAGGAGTAATGTATCATTTGTTTTTAGGGCTTTACGTGTATTTCTTAGAATACCAAGTATATTTTGCCTCTCATCCTCTTTTTCAAGTATACTCATAATCCTAAGGAGAGAATAATTTATTTAAAGGTTTCTGAAAAATGATTAAAAAAGTTTAAAAGATTAAATGTATTAAAACAGATAGAAAAAGATGCTAAAAAAGAAGGAGAAAAAAACAAGTAAGAAATTAGGTCTGGAAGTAGAAAAAGATGAGTATAGTGAGTGGTATACTCAAGCAGTTATAAAAGCAGATTTAGTTGATTATAGTTCTGTTTCTGGATGTCAAATCTTGAAGCCTTCTGCTTATGCTATCTGGGAAAAAATTAAAGAAGAAACAGACAAAAGATTTAAGAAACTTGGGATAAAGAATGTTTATTTTCCTCTTTTTATTCCAGAATCATTGCTTAAGAAAGAAGAATCTCATCTAAAAGGTTTCTCGCCAGAAGTGGCCTGGGTGACAGAAGCTGGAAAAAGAAAATTGCAAGAGAGATTGGCAATCAGGCCAACCTCTGAAACAGCAATGTATACTTCATATTCAAAATGGATTCGTTCTTGGAGAGATCTTCCTTTAAAATATAATCAATGGAATAATGTTGTAAGATGGGAATTTAAACATCCTATCTTGTTAATAAGACCTAGAGAATTCTTGTGGAATGAGGGACATACTTGTTTTGCAACAGAGAAAGAAGCTCTAATTGAGGAAAAACAAATTCTAGGAATTTATAATGAGATTTTAAGAGATTATCTGGCTATAGCTGGCTTTGTCAGTAGAAAGACAGAATCAGAGAAGTTTGCTGGCGCTGAATTTACAAAAGCTATTGAGTGTCTTCTTCCGAATGGTAGAGTTGTTCAAGGGCCAGACTTTCATCATGACGGACAGATTTTTGCTAAAGCTTTCGATATAAAATTCCTGAACAAGCAAGGAAAAGAAGAGTATGTCTGGCAAAACACCTGGGCAATAACAACAAGAATGATAGGAATAATGCTAGCTATTCATGGTGATAATAAGGGTCTGATTATTCCGCCAAGAGTTGCTCCTGTTCAAATTGTAATTATCCCTATTCTTTTTGAAAAAACCAAGGAAAAAGTTCTAAAAAAAGCAAAAGAATTAAAAAAGAATCTCAAATTCAGGACTTTTTTAGATAATAGAAAAGAATATAGTCCTGGTTATAAGTTTCATGATTGGGAAATGAAAGGTATTCCACTAAGAATAGAAATAGGACCTAAAGATCTAGTAAAAAATCAAATTATAGCTGTTAGAAGAGATACAGGGAAAAAAGAAATAGTAAGGACAAAAGATATGAATGATAAAATTAAGAAAATTCTCGACGATATTCATAAAAATTTACTTAAAAAATCAGAAGATATGCTAAAGAAAGGCACAACAAAAGTCAAGAACATGGCTGAATTAACAAAAGCCATCAAAAATAAGAAATTAACAGTTAGCGAATGGTGCGGCAATGAAAAATGTGAGGATTGGATTAAAACAAAAACACAGGGCGCAAAAATTATTGGGATAAACGAAAAAGCTAAAGCAAGAGGTAAGTGTGTTTACTGTGGAAAGAAAGCTAAACACATTATATGGATAGCTAAGAGTTATTGATTAGGATGAAAGAAAAAATTATTGGAAGAGGGGCAGAAGCCTTGCTTATTAAAAAAGGGAATTCGCTCTTAAAGAGAAGAATTAAGAAAGGCTATCGTCACGAACATTTAGATTTGTTTCTTAGAACAAGTAGAACTAGACATGAAGCAAAGATACTGAGAAAGAGTGCTTCTATTATTGCTGTTCCTAGAGTTAAGGCTATTAATGGGATGGCAAGAAAAAGATTTGAACCAGAAACAGAGATTGAGATGGAGTATATTCAGGGAAAATTGTTAAGTGATTCATTGGATAAGTTTCCTTTGACAAAAGCTTTAGCTGTCTGTGAAAAGATAGGTAGAAATACAGCTTTGATTCATGACTTTGGAATTATTCATGGTGACTTGACTACTAGCAATATGATTCTAAAAAATAGAGATGTTTATTTTATTGATTTTGGTTTAGGATTTCATTCAGCTAGAGCAGAGGATAAAGCTGTTGATCTACATTTATTGAGAGAGGCTCTTGAGGCAAAACACTTTAAGAGATGGGAGAAATATTTTGGTTCTGTAGTCAAAGGTTATAAGAAATCAAAACAATCAAGTATAATTATAGAAAGGATTAAAAAGGTTGAAGCCCGTGGTAGATATAAAGGGAAGGCTAAAGGGAGAAATCCTTTAATCCCATAAAATTTATATATAGAGACTAAAATAAACAAATGGGCAGAGTGAAATCATTAGCAATCAAGAGAACAACCAGAAAATTAATAGAAAAATATCCTAATTTATTCACAGATGACTTTGAAAAAAATAAAAAAATACTTAATGAAACATTAGAAGTAAATAAAAAAAATAGAAATAGTATTGCCGGTTATATAACAAGATTAGTCAAAAAAGAAAAGAGTAAGTAATCATGCTAAGTATATAGCTTAGAAAACAGATAACAAAAAACAAAAGTTATGGAGGTTAAAAAAATGACTGAAAGAACAAGAACAGATGACAACATTGTCTTTATCGGAGGAAAACCGTTTATGAACTATGTGACAGGAGTAGTGATGCAGTTTACAACTAAGGGAGCAAAAGAAGTTACAATTAAAGCAAGAGGTAAGTTCATTTCTAGAGCAGTTGATGTCGCAGAAGTTGCTACAAAACGCTTCCTTAAGGAACAGGGAATTGAAGTGAAAGATATTCAGATAAATAGTGAAGAATTTGAAAATAAAGAAGGTAAAAAAGTCAATGTTTCAACAATAGATATAATTTTAGTAAAAAAATAAAACTAGTTTTTCTTTTTTCTTTTTATTTTTCATGCAAGATGCTTAGTCCTATAAATACTGCTGTTAATATCAAAATTACCCAGATTAAGGTCCATCCAGAAAAAACGCTACCAATAACTGCTCCTGTTATTGTAGCATGCATAGAACTTACAAGAAATGTTCCAAAAGTTACTATTATTGCTAAAAGTAACAAAATTATTGGAAATTTTTTATCTTTATTTTTCATTTTTAAAAAGTGCCGGTAAGGAGATTTGAACTCCCGACCCCGAGCTTATGAGACTCGTGCTCTAACCACTGAGCTATACCGGCAAATAAGAGAAACAATTAAAATTTAAAAACCTTTAGTAACTGTAATAAAGAACTAGTTTCTCGTCGGAATCCCTCAAAAATAAGCTATCCCCATCATTATTCCAAACCACAGGACAGCTTCCACTCATCTGCCAGTATAAATCACTCCCATTATCTTGACCAGAGCCACTATGTAGTGTAAAACTCTCTTGTGAGTTTAATATAAAATTCTCAAATCTATAAACATGCCTGGCAGAATCTTTTATTATCCAATCATTCATGTTAATATCTTCACAATTATTTTTTATTTTTACATATTCTTCATTAGGATTTTTACAATCACTATCTTCAGGATCATAATTAAATTCTTCTATAGAAAAGCATCCAGAAAATGAACTTTTTTCAAAAAGACATCCTTCTGCTTTTTCTATTGCAAATTCAAAAATCTCTTTATATTTCATGTTTGGTTCAATAATAAGTAAGGCAGCAAGACCCTCTTCTATTATTATTAAATTCACAAATCCATCATAATTTTCTGGATCTGTATTGTATTCTAGAAAAATATATCTTAATTTTCTGTCATATTGATCTAGGTTCTGCATGTCTCTTTCAAGCCAGATTGTTTTGTTTAATACTAGTTCTTCTAATCTTATTTTTGCTTCTTCATAACACTCTTCTCCTTTCTCTGCTGTATTTATGTGTAAGAGTCTAATTGTATCTCCATTTTCTAATTTTATAGTATCACCGTCGACAACTCTAATAACTTTGGCTGATTCAAGAATTCTTTTTCTTGATGTTGGTTCTTGGATGCAGCCAGAAACAAGAAATAATACCAATATTAACACAATCAATAATTTTTTCATTTTTTAAATAGCTAATGCCCCCACGCGGATTCGAACCGCGATCGCAGGCTCCGCAAGCCCGTATTCTATCCATTAAACTATGAGGGCTAATAAAATAAGGTTAAAAGAATTAAAAAAGCTTTTCTTGTTTTTCTGATTCTATTATTGCCTGGCCATATTCACCATCGAAACCAGGTTTGACTTTGATTTTCTCTTCACGATTTTTAATTATGGCTCCAGCAATTTTATCTGTTGTCACTTTTCTTAAATCTTCTACTGGAACATTAAGAAGGATATTATATTCATTTTTGAATTTATCAATCAATTTATTATATTCAGCCCATACTTTTTTTGTTGCCATTGCTGAACCAAGCAGCTTAGAAAGAATTTCATGAAGAGGTAAAAGGATTTTGAATTCAAAAGCATTTTTTGGCTTATAACCTTCTTTTCTATCTGCAAGTTCTTCTACTCTATGTTCTACACCTATGGTAAGTGGTTTATGACATATAGGACAGATATTCTTGTATTTTTCTCTTGCTTCTTTTGGTGGACATGAGAAATTACAGAGGCGATGACCATCAAAATGATATTTGCCATATGCTGGATTAACTTCTATCGTACCTTTGTATCCTTCTTTTTTTCTTATGGCTTTAATGATATTTTTGTATGTTAATTTAGGCAAGTCAAGAATAGTGGCTTCTCTTCCAAGTCTCCAAGGCCAGAAAGAATGTAAATCAGAAGAAGAAATTATAGTATACTTATCTAGCTTGCTAAGTCTCCAGTTCATTTTTGGATCACTACTTAAACCAGTCTCAAGAGTATGGATATGTTTAACCTGATCATCAAATGCCTCTTCATAAGAATCAAACCCAGATTTACTGCCAAGAAGACCAAACCAAGGTGTCCAGATATGTGCAGGAATTATTTCAATGTCATCTGAGATTTCTTTTAAAGATTCTACAACTTCAGGTAGAG
>Ga0307421_1001799_pt1 | contig 12561 bp, 11 predicted proteins | sample SalMarWE160270MG_FD_202163 | JGI IMG/M metagenome (GOLD analysis project Ga0307421, IMG submission 202163) | Salt marsh sediment microbial communities from the Plum Island Ecosystem LTER, Massachusetts, United States - WE1602-70 | ecosystem: Environmental > Aquatic > Marine > Intertidal zone >...
TCAGTTCACGCTCTTTGAAGAAATCCTCCGCCTGTCGAATACGAGAATCCCATGTCTCCGCTTTTTTATTGAATGTCCATTCAAATTCCTCCCAATTCAACTTAACAATATCCGGCTTTGTTTTTATTGCCTCAACGATGAATGCTTTTTGGGAATCTATCAGAGTAGAGACATTTGCCGCTTGTGCTATTAGAATAAGCTCTGCATAGAAATCATTATCCAGTGATTTTGGAACGGATCCGGCAAAAATAACCCATTCCGCCTCCTGCACCCTTTCCCTGAAGCGGTCTATAAACTCCTGCTTTTGTTCTTTTGAAATTAGTGGCTGTCCCGCGATCACATGGCTGTGGCGCTTATTTTTAGATTCTACAATAACGTGTGAAACCCGATTGGTTCCCCCCGCCCAAATCGCTTCTGTGATGATTCCATACTCTTTAACGATCCCAACCAGCTCCTTGCCGATGTCACCGGCAAAAAAGCCCATACCCACAGTTTCCACACCTAAATGGCGCAGGACAACAGCAGAATTCAATCCCTTCCCTCCAACGCTGGTAACAATCCGATCTGTCCGCATTGGCGTTCCTGGAATCCATTCTTCAATAAAAAGTATTTTATCCAACGCGGTATTTGGACAAACGGTTAAGATCATATTGCTTCCTGGTTATTATCCTCAAACATTGATAACAAGAATTAATCGATCCATTTTTGGGCTAATACTGTGAACGCATTATTGTTCATCCGCTCAACGCAGTCTATCGCGGTCATCAGATCACCACTCGCAACGATAATTCCATGCCGTGGCATAAGCACGCCAGCCGCTTTAGCTTTCATACGGTCTACCTGGTCTGCAAGGACTTTTACAATTTTTTCCGCCTGGTCCTGTGAATATGATTCGGCTTCTTCATGATACTGCAGGGTGCCGAAATGCTTTGATGAATTTAGTAATGGTGGAATTGGTTTTGATTGCGCTACAAAGGGATTTATATATTTCGGATGTGCATGAACAACAGCTCCGACAAAAGGGAACGCTTGATAAATCGCAAGATGAGAAAGTCCTTCATTTGTTAATCTGGGATGTTTTTTTAATATTTCAATTTCATTTATCGACCCCACCACAATATCTTCGGTGCTTATATTCCAATGAAATTGGTTCCCTGCCAGGGTGGGTGTCATATATATGGTGTCATCTTCCCTTACACTAATGTTGCCGCCCGCGATATCGGTAATTTCTCGTTCAAAAATAACTTTTGCTGCATATACAATTAATTCAGGGATAGATAATCTTTCCTTTATTGGTTTCATTAAACCTCCATCAAAAAATAATTAAAAACAATTTTAATAAATCGGCAAAATCTTCAAAATTCCTATCACCGCAGCAAGCTACGGCGTATTACAGAATTTTACCCCTTCGAGTACAGATATTGTTAAAGCGTGGAACCCATATAGCAAGCGAAGGGGTATTCTATGAAGAATAAAAAAATAGACCTAAAATTTTATAGAAAAAAAGAAATGGAACAGTCCATCCCTTATTCGCATTCTAAAGAACCAAAATATCCGGCACTATGATATTCCCATATGGTGTGCTGACATTTAACCCCGGCCAAGAAGAATTGATAAAGGAGGATATCTCCAATCCTTCTTCTGTTAGTAGTGTCAGCTCTCCAGTTTTTGTTCCGGTAACAGTAATAAACCATTCATAGGGTTGGTTTACCTGAACAACCTTATCTGTAAGCGATCTACCGGCATCCGCGATCACATAACCGGTCGGTCCTCCCTGAAAATGGTATTTCCATTCTCCCTTAAAATCCAATTCCTCATACCATTTCTTCTGGTTCTTAAGGATATCCGCGAATTTCAATCCAGGACTTATTGTAAGAAAAACCCGCGCTTCCACGCCAGCTGCGCAGTCATACACCTTACGGACTTTTTCTGTCGGTTGCCCGAAATGCACAAAGCGCGTCAGGTTGCAGTGCAAACCCCATTTCCGTGCAACTGAATGTAGCATCAGATATTTCTCCAATGGTTTTTCCGTTGCCAACGGATGGCGGTATTTAAAGCAACGCTCATCACTTCCCACGATCAATCCATCCACTTCTAACCCAGCCAATGTATGCATATTACGCAGCTTTGCCTCGATATCAATCTCGGTTTCGCCTGGTTTAATCGTGCGCGCAATTGTGCTGAACAGATCATCCGTAATAGTTGCCATCCAACGGATTCGTTCCACTTCCAGTGCTGTCATCGGATAATGCAAGTCTACCAGGTCCATATATACATCTTCCGCTCCCGGAAATATCGTATCGGAACCAACCCGATTACCCGCTAACTCAATTGCCTTTGAACGGATGTCTCCCTCATACCAGTACATTTTTACTAACTCATACCCCTGCCCTTTCACTTGCTCTTCCATTAATCGATCTGCATCCATACTATGGGCAACAATATATTGATGGTTTTTGGTTATCACAACAGCTCCAAAACCTATGTTTGTAGGGTACACAACATGGTTATCCCCACCACCGGTTATCCATGCAAAGTGCTCACGTGTAGTCAGTATTGCGCCTGTATATCCTTTCGCACCAAGAAACGCGCGCACACGCCTCTGCTTTTCTTCTGCATCCTTGATAATGGCTTTAGCTGATTTAATCATTGATTACCTCGATAAATTAAAGTAGATCCTTACTTTTGTAATAATTCCTGGCTTCCTCCAGAATGCGATCCAAATCTTCATTTTGCTGATCGCTTAATGGAGGATCCTGTTCATATTCCGCGAGCATTGTATCCATTTTAGCTTTTGCGTTCTCAAAGATTGATTTCTTACCTGAACGGATCCATTCATGGTAGGATGCGCGATCGCTGACCTTTGGCATATGGTGTTCTTTCTTCCACCAGTTAATTGTGTGTTTGCTGCGCAGAAAGTTGCCGGGGATCGGACCTACTTCACGAATGACATCAAGAGCCAGTGTATCATGATCAACTAAAATTCCCTCAACATACCGGCCTAACATTCCAGCAATCTCATTATCAATAATTGACTGCACCGGGTGATAGGTCAGTTCCACATGAATGCCGCCATGCATATTGATCACACTTGCACCTGATACTGCCGCTAAGGAAGCTCCGATTCCCTTTTCAAAGCCAAGCTGTACATCAATGATCTCCGAAGATGAGGGGCCGCTGCCTCCGATCATCGTGGGAATACCGTATTTCCCCCGCCAGAGCTGGTTAAAAGCCACTTGGAAAAGTGATACCTCAATACCGCCAGCTGCTGGTGCGCCTGTTACCATATTCATTGCGAAAACGAAACTGTTTGCAAGAATACCGTTACCAGGGTTGATTAGTTGTACCAATACAATTCCAGACATCATTTCTGCCATACTTTGCACCAATGTACCCGCAATTGTTGCAGGACCGGTGCCGCCCATAACCGCCCCGCATCCCACTTCAACGGGTAAACCTTTTTCAGCGCAAGCCCAGGCGCAATCAATCGCATCTCCATACCACGTCAGCGGGGGTGCAGCTTCCATCGCTGCGAACACATCCATCCCAACAACTTCCGCCATCTGCATTTCCCAGATATGGCTGTCCATCGAAGATCCCACTCTGCTTGGCTTTGAGAAATATTTCATCCGGCTCCATGCGCTGGTCGGTAGGAGCATAACACCGGGTACATCCTTGAGTTCACAGTATGGTGTATAAGAAGCTGACAAGCTAATAGTCTCCAGCTTATCCAGGATCTTGACTGCCTGGTGATTATCCTCAACGGTTGGTACACGCTGCTCCCATGTATCCAAATCGATAGTGCGCATGCCCGGAAAAGGGCAGAAATATAATGTGTTCCCGCCGATGTTCACATCAGTCTTTGGGCTGCGCCCTTTCATCCGGAAACTACTCGGGCACTGGTTTAAACACTCTTCAACCAACCCGGCAGGCATTCGGACACGGTTCAGTTCTTCGTCCACCCTACAACCGCTTTTTTTAAGAAGCCTAAGCGCACGCTTGCTTTCAAATCTTACCCCGGTATCCGCCAGTACATCCAGCGCACCCCTGTGAATCGCTTCAACCTCTGGCTCACTCAAAATCTCAAGTGTTTTCGCTCTACGTAAAAATCCTTCCGCTGTCATGACATTAGCTCCTTTACTATCGCGATCGCGTCAACTGCAGTTTCTCCATAAGCGTCCGCCCCGATCTGTTTGGCATAATTCACATTGGTTGCTCCCCCGCCGATCATCACCTTAACGGAACTACGAACACCTTCATCCTCCAGCTTTTTGATTGTATTTCCCATTGCCCTTGCTGTAGTTGTCAGCAGCGCAGAAAGCCCCAGCACATCCGCCTTATGGTTCTTAACCGCTTGTACCATTTTGTCAGCGGGCACATCTGTGCCCAGATCGACAACTTGATATCCATTGGCAATCAGCAGTGTTGCTACGATTGACTTTCCTATATCGTGCAGATCCCCCTGAACAGTACCAAGGACAACAATGCCACTTCGGGATATAATCTCTCCCTGTTCTTTAATGGCTTTCTCCAGGATAGCAGAAGACACCTGCGCGCAATCCGAAGCGTAGATCAGTTCGGGCAGAAAAAGATCTCCACAGTTGAAACCATCCCCAACTATTTTTAATGTATCAGTAATCACTTCCAGAAGTTTCAAAGGCTGCAAACCCGAATCCAATGCTGCCCGTGTGGCTTCCAGGGTTTGCTCCCTCTCATACGATAAGATACCATCTTTAATTTTTTGTTTGTAGTCCATCAGATAAATAATCCTCCTAATAAATTTTTTCGGATTCTCTTGATGTTTGCTTTCATTACAGCTGCGTCCTTTTTGTCAAGTAATCCGTCAGTGAATTCGCAGATAAATTCCCTACCTGGCCTAAGTTCATTTACCCTACACTTACAAAATGGGCTGATTAAAAACACTCATTCCATCAGCCCATTTGTTACTTTCTATGTTCTTGGCCCTTATCCTCTGTGGTAATAAACATCCCATCCCATATAGTTGCCGAAGGCTTCGTTGATCACTTCAGCCGCATATGAGTTTGTAAAAGCTGCATGGTGTTCAAATCCCATCGTACAGATATGTTTGAGTAATTTCTGAAGACCAGGTATCTGCACAACAGCCCGGCTGCCGAATGTATCCAATTTATCATCAGTGAGAGCGCCGTCTCCGGTATACGCATGGATGACACCTGCTGCGTCATCGGTCGTTATGCGCGCATAGCTCATCGGTCCAGCCGGAACACGTCCATTGATCGCACCGTATGTATTTTCCTTACCCAGCGTTGTTGCCAGAATTTCAGCATTCCGCATTGTGAAATCTGGATAGAATGATTTCGCCCAATTTCCGCAGTGGAAAAAGACACACTTATCACTCTGGTCAGCATAGTTATTATTCCAATCAACCAGGGCAGCTGGCTTTCCGGTTGCCATGGTAAGGGCATACATGGAAACGGCACCGGTTATATCCACTTCACATGCTGACGGGAGTAATTTATTGCTCATCATGCTCATCAGTGTGCATGGGTTGATCCCTAAATTAATCTGGATTGAATCCCAACACTGCAGCGCAGTCGCGCTGATATCTTCAAAAGCAATCCACTCATCTAATGCAAGCCCAAATTTTGCCATACGGATAAGGGGGGCTTCCGGAATACCCTCAGTGGGAATGTAATCCTTGATCTCTTTAAATTTAGCTTTAACATCTATGTTGTCATCATCCATCCTTCGGACTTTACCAAACAATTCGGACAGGTCGATTGTTTTAACACTAATGCCGTATTTTTGAAGCAGTTTCTCACTGAATCGGACGGTATTAAAAGCATTGGGCCGTGCGCCAACTGCTCCAACCCGCAGGTTGCGCAATCCCCTTACTACGCGGCATACACCCAGAAATTTCGAAAAATCTTTCTTGAACATGTCGCTATTCGGGTCCATAGTGTGTTCTGTTGTCAAAGAATATTTAAAACCATATTGGCGCAGGTTGTTGCAAACCGATATCTTTCCGCAAAATCCATCACGACGGCGTTCCAACGGCAGTACCACCGGATCATCCGGGTATGCCTGCACCAGGATTGGCACATTTAAACCGGAAAGTTTCAGCGCATCAGCAACACCTTTCTCATCGCTGAAGTTCGGCATGCATACCAGCACACCTTCAATCTCATCAACATGTTTCTTGAACAAGACTGCACACTCTTTGGAGTGTGCCCAGGTTTCAACCGATCCATTCTTTGTCGCTTTTTGAGGCAATGCGATCATATTGATATTAAATTCATTGAATAGATCAATGATATCCCCACGCGCTTCCAAGACAAGCTTATCCGGGAAGAAATCCCGATTACCGAAAATTACTGCTATTGTTTGTTTTCTCATTTCTTCACCTCTTATGTTTAAAGTTGTTGATTAATCTCTTTTACTGCTGGATATAGTTTTTTATATAATGCATAGCGCTCATCGAACAATGCTTTATTGCCTGAATGAGGTTTATACACTTTTTTGATCTTCAAATGTGTTTTGATCGCTTCAGTTGGATCAGAAAAAATTCCAGCAGCAACTCCGCCCAGCACTGCCGCTCCCAATCCGGCCGCCTCGGTAACTTCAGGAACAGCTACCGGAATACCAGTGATATCCGCTTTCAACTGCAGCCATAGTTTGGATTTTGCCCCACCCCCGATCGCGCGCAGTTCATCAATCAGAATTCCCCCAGCCTGAAGGATTTCCAGGTTCAAGCGCAGTTCCATTGTCAGTGCCTCAATAATCGCTTTGGCAAAATCTGTCTTCGTTGTCGCAAAAGTCAATCCTACTACTGCGCCTTTTGACTGCGTGTCAAAAAAGGGTGTACCGCTTCCAAAAAAATGCGGAAGAATCATGATTGGTGAAGGTGACATTTCCGCATCCTGGAAAATCAGATCATACGCATCCGCCCCACCACTTGTGGCTTTCTCCATTTCAATTTCACAGAAGGTATCCCGGAACCAGCGTAAAATAAATCCTCCACTTTGGTTGAGCGTCATAACCACATATAAACCCGGGAAAGTATGTTGATAAATAGACATATTTCCTTCATATAATGTTTGATTAAGATTTGGAGTGTCCATCGCTACTTCTACTACTTCAGCTGTTCCAGTTGAAACCATCGCCAACCCTGGTTCGATTAATCCTGATCCTAACGCGCCGCAAGCCTGGTCGTGCCCCCCTGTCGCGATGATCGGTTGATTGGAAAATCCTAATTCTTTTGCTAATTCTTCCTTCATCAGCCCAGTATTTGTTCCAGATGGGAAAATATCAGCCAATTTAGAGGAGTTCAACTCGAGCATGCCCAGTATCATCTCAGACCATTTTTCATTCTCAAGGTCATATAACTGCGTACGGGACGCCAGGCATTTACTGATCGCCGGTGTACCGGTCAATTTGTTTATCATGAAATCTTCATATAGCAGGAATTTATCCGCCCTATTCCAAATATCCTTCTCATGTTCTTTGATCCAAAGAAGTTTTGGCAGTGTGTTGCTCGTATGCACCGGCATTCCGGTATGTTTGAATAATTTCTCAGCGCCAAATTCTTTTCGCAGCAGCTCATTCTGGGGATCAGTCCGCGTATCCATGCCTAAAATGGTTGCTCGGATCGCATTGCCTTGCTCATCAACCGGCGTGATCGCTTCTCCCTGAACAGAAAGTCCGATTGCTGTTACATCATTAGATACATTTGCTTTTTGAATGCTTTCCTTAAGACATTCCTTTGCCAGTTTCCACACCCGCTCCACGTCTTGTTCTGCCCAGTTGGGATAGGGAATTTCAACTGGATATTCCCGGTTCGCGCTAGCTATTAAATGGAGGTTATTATCAAATACATGTGCTTTACAGCCAGTAGTTCCGATATCTAACCCTATCAAGGCCATATCTGTTTTCCTCCTGTGGTTGAACGTTTACCTTTATTAATCCTCTACTGCATCAACTGCTTTCAATAAATCCTCTTCGGAGATTTTGCCCTCCATCCATTCGTTCTGCAATTTTCTCAATGCATATACAGTTGAATGTTGAATTACAACATCATCAATTTGAATCGGGCCATCCTTCTTTATTTCCCGAATTACCTTCGCGCCTTTCGCTAATCCGATCGGCAGTAAATTCTCTTTCTTTACTGTTTCATAAGTATCGATAAGGCTGTAGTAGGAAATGCCGCCGATCCGATCCAGTTCTTCTCCAACTGATAGGTCTTTTTTAGCAACGGCAAAAACTTCAGAGACCAAACGATCAAGAGGAACCATATTTGATTTCTTGCGAACTACTAGCATCGCGCAGGTGAGCGGCACTTCTATGCTGCATAAATGGAAGGGGCGGAAAAGTGTGTAATATGGTCCATCACCCATATCGCGCAGTACCATCGCTTTCCGAAGGCGTGGGTGATCTGTACGCACAATTAGAAAAACACCGGGAGCGACACGACCGATGCCAAAATCCACAACACCCATTGTGTTGAGAATACCGCCATCTTCTTTTAATGAGAATTTCTCGTGGAGATGGTCCCTGTCAGTATTGGGACCATGCATACCACGTACATCCGGAATTAATCCGGTCGCATTAGATACGGCCGCCATTTCAATCATTGTCTTCGAACCATCCACAAATTCAACTAGCATATATGGGCTCAAACCGCGCCGTGCTGCTTCTTTTTGGATTGCAGGATCTTCCGGTGAGGAATGCCGGTCCAAAGGATTATTCTTCCCTTTCCCTGCCGCCACAATCATAAACCCGAGCGAATCAGCAAAATCATATAATTCCTTGCATGCAGCTGGTTCATCACCTGCCGCGAGTGCGTATAATTGCCCTTTTTTCTCACAGTACCAACGCAGAATTGGTCCAACTGTAATGTCTGATTCCACATTCATCATTGCCAGATCATGCTTATTGCGTACGGTTCGAAGGGCAACCCGCGCTCCGATTTCTGGTACACCAGTTGCTTCAAGAACTACATCGATATTTTTCACATCTGTCAAAATATGGTAATCATTCACCGCCACATATTTCCCAGCTTCTATTGCGGAATCCGCTTCCTCAGCTGTGCTTGCAACAACCACTTCACCCTTGGTCCGACCGATCACAAAAGCGCTTTTCGCACGTTCAAGGTCCACATCCGCAGCAATCACAACATGTACACCGGGCATCATGCTCACTTCCGCCACCACATCCGTCCCCATCTGGCCTGCACCAATCATTCCAATGCGAACTCGCTTTCCTTGTGCTTCTAACGCTTTTAATTCTTCATTTAATCCGATCATAATTGTTTCTCTCTATGGGTTGATAATCACTTTCAATGCTTTACCGCCAGCAGCGGTCTCAAATGCTGTATCGACTTCATCCAGTGGATAATTCGCAGTGATCAGTTTTTCTGCTGGAATCAAACCGCGCTCCAATGTTTTCAATGCTAATGCATGGTACGAGGGATGATAGGAAAAAGATCCAATCACTTCTATTTCTTCATAATGGATCTTATTCCCATCAAATTTTGTTGTCGGATGTGCTCTAGGTAAACCGCCAAACAGAACCACCTTCCCTCGTTTTCGTGCGATCTCGACCGCCTGAGTTTGTGTTGCGGCAACTGGATTAGCACAAATCACCACATCCGCCCCTCGACCATCGGTTATCGAACGAACAGCAGCATCCAGATCTTCTTCAAATGGATTTACTATCGCTTCAGGATTGAACTGTTCCGCCAGTTTCCGGCGAATATCGCTCGGTTCAGAAATCAACACACGCGCACCTCGCGCATGTGCCACGATCATATGGATACAGCCAATCGGCCCCGCGCCCATCACAACCACAACATCATCAATTGACGTTCCAATGCGATCATGTACCGCTAGAACAGAGCTGCATGGCTCTGATAATGCTGCATGGTCAAAAGAGAGACTTGCTGGAATTTTATGGACGATGCCGTTGACCAGAATCTCTTCATTCAAAGCAATATAGTCTGCGAATCCTCCATAATACCCGGAGGTTATCCCAATAAACCGCAAATTATCACATAAATTATATAATCCCTTTTTGCAGTAATAACATACGCCGCAGTGTATATCAGGCGCTATAGCGATCCGATCACCAACCTTGTATTTAGTTACACTTTCTCCGATTGACACAACTACACCAGATCCTTCGTGGCCAGGAATCACAGGTTCTCCTACGGGACCTTCCTTCCACCGGCGAAGATCCGAACCACATACACCGCAAGCTTTCACCTCTACGACAATCCCACCCGCTTCCGGTATTGGATCTTCAATTTCTCTAAGATCAAATGTCTTTCTTCCAACTAAAAATGCTGCTTTCATATCTGACTCCTAAATAATATCCATGTCATTCAATTTTTTCCCAACTGCGCCTCCCGGATGAGTTTCGCCAAATTCTTCCACACTGTATCCCCTCATATTCAGTAGGACAACACATAATGCATCACCAAAAGCAGCAGTGACCAGTGAGCTGCCAGTTGCAACCATTCCAAACGGATCCACATCAGGCGGAGCAACAACTTTAAGGACGACATCACTTATTTTGCCTAATTCAGAATCTGGATTTTCTGTTAACACAATCAATTTTGCGCCGCGCGTCTTTGCTACTTTTGCTAATGAAATTACCTCTTCTGTTTTGCCCCCTTTTGAAAGAGCTATTAAAACATCGCGCATAGTAACTGCCCCAGATAAACCGTGTTGGCTGTCTCCCACATCAATTAGAAGAGCGGGTGTTCCGCAGCAGCTCAGTAGATGTGCCAGACGGCGGGCAATTGAATGAGACGTTCCTGCACCCGCAACCAGAACATGGCCCTGGCATTCAAGCATGAGTTTTACTGCATCTACAAAATCGCTGTTAATCTGATCAACCAGGGTCAATACAGCTGCTGATTCATCCTCAATCACCTTTTTTGCAGTAGCGATAATTTCCTCATTTTTCATAAAGCATCATCCTCTAAAACTCTTTTTGCACTCATGTGATCCGTAACCAGTACATTGATTAGCTTTCCCTTAAGTGCACCCCGGATGGCATCGGTTTTTTTTGGACCACCCGTCACACCCACCACACGGTCAATTTTTTTCAGTTCTTCCAGAGAAATGCCCATTACCCGATCATCAACTTCTGAAAGGACAGCCTGTCCATATTTATCAAAAAACCGCAAGCAGAGATCGCCCACTGCTCCTTTTGATTTCAGCAAATTCAGTTCTCTCTGTGAAATAATCGAGCCATCTCTCATAACAACGGAATCTGATGTTGGCGCACCTATCCCTACATAGGCAACCGTGATTTTCTGGAACAGTCTGAACACTTCTTGCACATGGGAATCAGACAGAAATACTTTTTTCATTTCTGCACTATCCACAATCCCCGGAACTGGAAGAACAGATAATTTGGATTCTGTCTTGGCAACCAACCGCTGTAATATGTAAGTTGCGTGTACCTCAGATCCTGGCACTCCTAACCCACCATTTAATTGAACAACATGAGATTGATGACAGTCGATTGATAATACAGCATCCACCATCGCACGCAGGGTAGTCCCCCACGAGATACCAATAATGCATGGGTCATTCGTCGCTCGAGAAAAATATTCTGCTGCTGCTGCCCCCACTTCCTGAGATACCTCGATTTGTGAATTTGGTTCACTAACACCCACAACTACAGCTTCTTTCAAACCGAATTTCGCTTCCAGCGCGCCCTCCAAATCCGCGTACACTCCTGGCTGAGGAATAATATTAATCTTAACTACTCCAACATCTTTAGCTTGTTGCAGAAGCCGGGATACTTTTGGGCGGGATAGATGAAGCCGATCGCTGATCTCCAGCTGAGTAAACTCTTTCTCATAATATAATTTACTAACTTTGAGTAGGAGTCGATAATCAATTGATTTTCTTCGCGGCATAAAAATCTTCTTTTAGTAATTAAATATGCACAATTTCTCATTATTGATACCTTGTGCATTACAATTGTATTAGAAATCACACTGCTTGTCAATAAGAAAATGATTTTATATACACATCTGCTGAAAAAATGATGTTCTAATATTGAGGCGTTGAAAAATGATTAATAAAAGAAGATTATCCACTTTTCTGGCATTCGCCTTCGGCCTCTCCTGGCTTTTTGCCTTAATCATTTTTATGACGGGCAGTCTTGCTGAAAGCCCAGAACTTGTGCCAAATACAGGCATTACTCTTGCTGTTGTGCTACTCGCGTCAGGTTATATGTGGGGGCCTGCTGCCGCTCACCTGCTTACGCGCATGGTTACAGGTTCAGGTTGGAACAATTTATATCTCAAACCATATATCAAAAAACATTAGCTCTTCTTGCTTGCGGGGTGGTTCCTTCCTGGTATTCTGACCATCATAGGCACGGTTTTATTCTTCCTTTTCATCCCAAGCCTCTTTGATAACAAGCTATCTTTTATAAATGAACAATTAATTACTACGGGTGTAGCAACTTTATTATCCCCGTTTCAATTCGCGGTTATCCAAATACTTTCTGCCATGCTCATATCATCACCTGTTAACGCTATCGCAACCTTCGGCGAGGAGTTTG
>Ga0307421_1001802_pt1 | contig 12553 bp, 8 predicted proteins | sample SalMarWE160270MG_FD_202163 | JGI IMG/M metagenome (GOLD analysis project Ga0307421, IMG submission 202163) | Salt marsh sediment microbial communities from the Plum Island Ecosystem LTER, Massachusetts, United States - WE1602-70 | ecosystem: Environmental > Aquatic > Marine > Intertidal zone >...
GTGCGGGTCATGCAGAAGGTGGAACGCATCATCAGGGAGGAGATGAATAGGGCGGGGGCCCAAGAGGTGGTGATGCCGTGCGTCCTGCCGGCCGAACTCTGGAAGGAGAGCGGCCGATGGGACCACTATGGCAAGGAATTGCTCAGGGTGAAGGATAGACACGATCGGGACTATTGCTTCGGTCCTACCCACGAGGAGGTGATCACCGATCTGGCCCGCCGGGAGGTTAGATCGTATCGTCAACTCCCCATCAACCTCTACCAGATCCAAACCAAGTTCAGGGATGAGGTGAGGCCGCGGTTTGGGGTGATGCGCGCCCGGGAGTTTGTGATGAAGGATGCCTATAGTTTTGATGCCGATGAAGCTGGCGCGGAGCAGAGTTACGAACGGATGTATGATGCCTATACGAGAATATTCCAGCGCTGCGGATTGCGATTCAGGGCCGTGGAGGCGGATACAGGCCTTATTGGGGGGAGGTTTTCTCACGAGTTCATGGTCCTGGCCGATACGGGTGAGGATGCCATCGTGAGCTGCGATGCCTGCACCTATGCGGCCAATATAGAGCGGGCCGAGATCGGGAGGGTAGCGGAAAAGACGAACGAGAAGCCAAAAAAGCTGGAGCGGGTGCAGACCCCTGACAAAAAGAGCGTAGAAGAGGTGACCGCATTCCTCGGTGTCCCTCCCCAGAGACTGGTGAAGACCATTATTTTCGAAACTGACCAGGGGGCCGTGGCCGCATTGGTGAGAGGGGACCATGAGATCAATGAGGCGAAGTTGCGGCGGTACCTGGGGGTAACGCAGCTGGAGCTGGCGGGTGACCAGGTGGTTGCCGATGTCACCCACGCACCCAAGGGATTCGCCGGGCCGGTGGGGCTCGACCTCAGGATCATCGCCGACTACGCCTTGGAGGGGATGAGGAATATGGTAGTTGGCGCCAACGAGCTCGACGCCCATTTGATCAACGCCAACCTGGGGCGGGATTTCCACGTCGAGGAGTTTGCCGACATCCGTCTGGTCCGGGCAGGTGATCTCTGCCCACGGTGTCCGGGGAAATTACAGGTCTCCCGAGGGATCGAAGTAGGTCATATTTTCAAGTTGGGGAGCAAATACAGTGAGGCCATGGGGGCTACCTATCTCGACCCAGAGGGTAACGAGCGAAATCTGATCATGGGGTGTTACGGGATCGGTGTGGGCAGGACGGCAGCGGCTGCCATCGAGCAGAACCACGACGAGGACGGTATTATCTTCCCCTTGGCCATCGCCCCGTTTCATGTCCTGATTTTGCCCGTCAACAACAAGGACGCCCATATTATGGGCGTAGCAGAGGACCTCTACCGCCGCCTCTCAGAGGAGGGTGCCGAGGTCCTGTTGGATGACCGTGATGAGCGGCCGGGGGTGAAATTTAAGGACGCCGATATCATCGGTATTCCCTTGCGCCTGACCGTGGGGGAGAAGAACCTGCACAAGGGGAAAGTGGAGATCAAGGTGCGGGGGCCCGGTGAGATCATGGGTGTAGGCCTCGAGGAGGCCGCTGAGACGATCATGGAGATGATCTGTGCGGAGGCATGAGGATTTATTCTCTGGGGACGAGTACCCGTTTCACTCAGTGAGGTATGAGAAAGTGGAAGCGAGAGAGAAGAGATGAAGGTGGATGTATTAGGTGATTGGCGGCGTACCCACACCTGCGGCGATCTGAGAAAAGAGGACACCGACGCGCAGATCTGTTTGCTGGGCTGGGTTCAAACCCGAAGGGACCACGGCGGGTTGATCTTTGTGGATCTGCGAGACCGGTATGGGGTGACCCAGGTGGTCTTTAATCCCCAGGTAGCCCCTCAGGTCCATAAAAAGGCCCACTCCCTGCGCAGCGAGTACGTCATCGCGGTCCAGGGAACGGTGGGGGTGCGGCCAGAGGATATGGAAAACCCTCACATTGCCACGGGGGAGATAGAGGTAGTGGTCCATGGGTTAAAGATCCTCAATGAATCAAAGACACCTTCTTTCCCCATCGATGATGAGGCGGACGTAGCGGAGAACGTCCGGCTTAGATACCGATATCTGGACCTGCGCAGGGGACGGATGCAGGACAACCTGCTCCTGAGGCACCGGACGGCCAAGGTGGTGCGGGACTATTTTTCGTCTCACGGCTTTTTGGAGATTGAGACACCCTTCCTCACCCGCAGCACCCCCGAGGGGGCCAGGGACTATCTCGTCCCCAGCCGCATGAATCCTGGCAACTTCTATGCCTTGCCTCAGTCCCCACAGTTGTTTAAGCAACTCTTGATGATCTCCGGGTTCGACCGGTATTTTCAGATCGTCAAGTGCTTCCGCGACGAAGATCTGAGGGCCGATCGACAGCCGGAGTTCACCCAGATCGATGTGGAGATGTCTTTTGTCGGTCCCGAGGACATTCAGGGCTATATGGAGGGGATGTTGGAGGCCGTCTTTGCTGAAATCCTGGGGATTCAGCTCACCAGGCCTTTCCCCCGGATGGGCTATCAGGAGGCAATAGCCAGGTACGGCTCAGATCGCCCCGACATACGCTGTGGCATGGAGCTGCTCGAGGTAACCGATGTAGTTGTCCACTCTCAATTTCAGGTATTTACCCAGGCAATAGATGAGGGCGGAATCGTCAAGGGGATTAACCTCAAGGGGGGTGGGGGGCGCTCGCGCAAGGAGATCGAGGACTTGGTAGGTGTGGCTCAATCCTATGGCGCAGGAGGGTTGGCCTGGTTCAAGGTAGAGGCCGAGGGTTGCCAGTCACCTATTGCCAAATTCTTTCGCACCGAAGACCTGGTGGAGATCGCCGCCCGGCTGGAGGGGAGGTCTGGTGACCTCCTTCTCTTTGTCGCCGACCGCTCGCAGGTCGTCCATGAGGCCCTGGGCCAGTTGCGCCTGCACCTGGCCAGGGAGGAAGGTTTGTTACACGAGGATACGTATCAGTTCCTGTGGGTGGTCGATTTCCCCCTGCTGGAATACGACGATGAACAGAAAAGATATGTGGCGGTCCATCACCCCTTCACCGCTCCACGGGACGAAGATATAGCAAAGCTCACCGATGCCCCCTTAGAGGTCAGGGCCCAGGCCTATGACATCGTCCTCAACGGCGCAGAGATCGGGGGGGGGAGCATCAGAAACCACCGGGTGGGCATTCAGCGGCAACTCTTTGATGTCTTGGGTATCGGAAAGGAGGAGGCAGAGGCGAAATTCGGTTTCCTCATGGAGGCCCTCGATTATGGTGCTCCTCCCCATGGGGGGATCGCCTTCGGGTTTGATAGATTGGTGATGCTGCTGTGCGGCGCCGACTCCATCCGGGAGGTCATTCCCTTTCCCAAGACCCAAAAGGCAACGTGCCTCCTTACCGGTTCCCCCGCACCGGTGGACCCTCAGCAGTTAACGGAGCTTTCTTTAAAGGTGAAGATCTAATCTCCCGAGGGCACCCCTCTTCTTACTGATCCGTAATACCAGTTCGTCCTCGGGGTGGATGATATTCCCTCTGATATTGTTCCACCGCCGTATATCTTTTACCCGGAGATCATAGAGGAGGGCTATGTCCCACAGGGTGTCCCCTTCCTTCACGACATAGCGGATCTCCGCAAAGAGGCCCTCATCTTCTTTGCGGACCGTCGGTGGCGCGGCCTCCTGGGGGGCCTTTCGCGCCTTCTTCGCCCTCCTTTTGGAGGACAGGGCCTTGTCAGCGGGGATGGGGATGATGATGGAGGTTCCTGCCCGGAGGTGTCTGGGGCTTCTGATGTGGTTCATCTGCATGATGGCGCTTACCCCTGTTCCGTATCTGAGGGCGATTTGGGAGAGGGTATCCCCTTGCCGCACGTAGTGTCGGCGGAAGGTAATTCGCTCAGAGGGCTTGAGCTGGGCGAAGTTGTGCACAAACGTCTCCGTTTTTCCTTCAGGTATCTTTACCTCGTAATTCGGATAGTGGGGGGGTGTGCACCACCTCCTGAGTTCCGGGTTGAGGCCCTTGATAATGGCATAGTCCGTCTCACAGCAGCGGGCGATCACCCGGAGGTCTGTGGCATCGGGGACCGTTACCTTTTCGGAGCGGATGGGTTCATCGTACGTTATGTCGGCAAAGCCATATTTTTCAGGCTCCTTGGCGATGAGGGCGGCGGCGATCATCTTGGGGACGTAATTCTTGGTTTCCCTCTTCAAATAGCGGTGTTTTGTGAGTTCCCAGAAGTCCTCCGTTTGGTAACGTCGGATGGCCCGGGAGATTTTCCCTGCACCGGCGTTGTACCCCGCTGCAACCAGATACCAACAGCTGAATTGGTCATAGAGGTCCTTGAGGTGTCTGGCGGCGGCAATGGTCGATTTTTCAGGGTCCCTCCGCTCATCTAGCCACCAATTGACCGTCAGGCCATATCTTTTTCCCGTCCGATAGATAAACTGCCACGGTCCCGAGGCCCTGCGACGGGAGTAGGCCCTGGGATTGAAACCGCTTTCGATCAAGGCCATATAGACCAAGTCCTCAGGGAGTCCGTTTGCCCGTAGGTGTTCCCGCATCATGGGGATGTATCTCCCCGATCGTTGCAGCCAGCGGGTGAAGGGCTTCCGATGGGTGGTCTGGAAGTATTCGATGAAGTATTCCACTCGATCATTGACCACGATGGGGATATCAAAGGAGACCTCTTGCTCTTCCTCACCTATCTCCAGGGGGGTTTCCCCCTGTTCCTCGGTGACCGCTGGCGTGGGAGGGTCTTTCTTCAGAAAGGGAGTAGTGCAGCCAGCAATGATGAAGAGTAACAATCCCATGAGCGCAATAGACTTTTTCACTTTCTACCTCCCCTGCCGGTGGTTTTGAGTGCGATAGCGTAACGGAGATGACTATTCTTGTCAAGCATGGCAATCGTGGGACGACGAACGTGGGGATTATCCCTTTTTAAGTTTATATTTCTTGATCTTGTTGTAGAGGGTGACGCGGTCGATCCCCAACTGCTCGGCGGATTTTTGGACATTCCAGTTATTTTCCTTGAGGATTTTTGCTATATGTTTTTTTTCGATCGATTTTATGCTTTTGTCCTTTCCCCCTTGTGCAGCCCCTTCTTCCTTCGTGACCTGAGGCGTGAGGTGCAGATCCTCCGCCTTAATGAAGTTCCCCTTGGTGATGACCATGGCGCGTTCTATGACATTCTCCAATTCCCGTACATTCCCCGGCCAGTCATATTCCATCAAGAGATCGAGCGCCTCTTCGGAGATGCGCTCGACTTTCCCGCCCATCTCTATGTTGAACTTCTCTATGAAGTGGTGAACCAGCAGGGGGACGTCTTCCTTGTGCTCCCTGAGCGGGGGGAGCTCTATGGCAATGACGTTCAGGCGGTAGTAGAGGTCGTCCCTGAATTTTCCCTCATCTACTGCCTTTTTCAGGTCACGGTTGGTGGCGGCGATGATGCGGGCGTCGACCTTAATGGATTTTGTTCCCCCCACCCGCGTGAACTCCTTTTCCTGGAGGACCCGGAGGAGGCTGAGTTGCAATTTTGGGCTGATATCGCCGATCTCGTCGAGGAATATTGTGCCGCCAGCGGCAAGCTCAAATTTCCCCTTCTTTTGTGCGACGGCGTCGGTGAAGGCCCCCTTCTCATGCCCGAACAGCTCACTCTCCAACAAGGTCTCGGTGAGGGCAACGCACGAAACGGCGACGAACGGACCGGCGGCCCGCAGGCTCTCATTGTGGATTGCCCGTGCCAGCAGTTCCTTCCCCGTCCCACTTTCGCCGAGGATGAGGATATTGGAATTGCTCTTGGCGATGGTATTGGCCAAGTCGAAAACCTTCTGCATCTTGGCGCTCTTGCTTATCAAATCGTGAAATTGGTACTGTTTTTGTAATGCCTTGCGCAGATAGGATATCTCTTTGATCAGCGATTGACTCTCAACCAGCCGCTTGACGAGTAATGACAACTCCTCGGGGTTGAAGGGTTTGACCAGGTAGTCATAGGCCCCTATCTTTATGGCCTGCACGGCCGTGTTGACCGTCGCATAGGCGGTGATGATGACTACCTGGGTCTCGGGCCAGGTCTCTTTGATCTTTCCCAACAGCTCCAAGCCGTCCATTTTGGGCATCTTGAGATCAATGAGGGCGATATCCCACGGCCGCTTCTCGAACTTCTCCAAGGCCTTAAGTCCGTCCTCAACGGCCTCTACCTCGTATCCGTCCTCCCGCAGCCAATCGAGGAGGGACTCTCTCACAATCTCTTCATCATCGACGACCAGGATGTTTACCTCTGCCTTCATGCTTTATCTCCCTGTTTCATCTTTGCTTTGATATGCGTCCTTATTTTTATTGTCGGTCATCACCTGTTTTCCCGTCGAGGTTTTTTCGGTTGCCGTAGCCTCTGTTGGCAAGGTGATGGTAATAGTGGTCCCTTTTCCCACCGTGCTCTTGACCTGGATCGTGCCCTGGTGAGAGTTGATAATCCCATACACCACCGAAAGCCCCAACCCCGTCCCCTTCTCCTTGGAGGTGAAGAAGGGGTCAAAGATCTTGGAAAGCTCTTCTTCAGCGATACCCACCCCGTTATCCGTAATCTGCACCTTCACCACCTGCTCCTTTTTCAAAAGCTCGGTGGTGATAGTCAAAGTAGCGTTATCTTCCATGGCCTCGCAGGAGTTGAGGATGATATTGAGGAAGACCTGCCTCAACTGCATGGGATCGGCCATAATGGGGGGAAGCTGGCCGTATCTCTTCTCCAACGTGATCTCTTGCAGGGCTATCTGATTGGCAAGGAGGGAGAGTGCCTCGTCCACCACCGCATTGATATCCACATCGGTCTTTAATGAGGGCTCTCGCTGCCGGGCAAAGTCGAGGAGGTTTCTTACAATGGTGCTGCACCGCTCCGTCTCCCGTTCCATGATTCCCAAATAGGAACGGAACTTAAGGATCTCATCCTTCTTGGGGGCGCCTTCGGTCAACTTTCTCTCGATCAGCTTGGTATAGGTCAGGATCCCGTTCAAGGGGTTGTTTATCTCATGGGCGATGGTTGCGGCCAACTTCCCGATAGATGCCAACTTCTCCGACTGCAAGAGCTGATATTGGATCTCCTTCAGCTCATTAGTCCTTTTTGCTACTTTTTTCTCTAAATTTTTTATGAGATCTTTGATCTCCCTATCGGCCTTTTTCAGCCTCTGGGTCATGGTATTGAAGGATTCGGCCAGTTGTCCGAGCTCATCCTCTGAGTGGGAGGGGATGGTGTGGTTGAAATCCCCTGCCGCTACCCTGGTTGTGCCATCAACCAACTCTTTGACCGGTCGATAGACCGCCCGCTGGATGAACAGGACGATGATGGCGGAGACCGTGAGGATGGTAATGACCATGAGCAGTATGGTTGTGCCCCTGATCTTCTTTATGCTCTTATCGGTCGCGGCTAGCGAAAGAGAAATGTCGAGAACCCCCAAGACCTTTTTATCTCGGGGATGGTAGTGACACGCAGCTGTATAGCAATCAGGCTCATTGTAGATCGGGGTTATAATCCCCAGGATCCGATGACCATCGACCCTAAAGATCCTGCTCCTCTCGGGGATGGCCAGCCTCTCCAGGGGCTTATCCACGGCGTGGCAGGCGTAGCAGGCCTCGGCCTTTTTGTTCACCATCTGCCCCATCTCTTCCTTATCGGAGGAGAACATGATGGACCCCTCTTTGTTGAATATTCTGATCTTTTCTATCCCCTCCTGCGCGCCAACGGTTTCGATGGAGTTGTAGAGGGCATCCCGATAGTTGTGCAGCATATCAAACCTAAGGCTCCTCGTCAGTGTGCCGCTTAATTGTTTGGCCCCCAGGATTGCCTCATCGAGGAGGTGTTTTCGTTGGGTGTTTAAGTTTGCATAGGCGAAGACCCCTATTACCATGACCGTGATTGCTCCCACCCAAAGGATGAGCTTGACGCTTAAACTTCGATACCATGAAGGTTTAAATCGTATCATACGTTCACCAAAGACCAGGCTGGAGTTATCTCATGACGGAATGCTTGCTCTCATCTCCCCAACATATTGTTAGTGTTCCTGTTCCTGTCTTCCGTTTTTTTTCTCACCTGGTCGTCCATAGAGGGGCTTGTTTCAGTTGCCGTAGCCTCCGTTGGCAAGGTGATGGTAATGGTGGTCCCTTTTCCCACCGTGCTCTTGACCTGGATTGTGCCCTGGTGAGAGTTGATAATCCCATACACCACCGAAAGCCCGAGGCCCGTCCCCTTTTCTTTCGAGGTAAAGAAGGGATCGAAGACCTTGGAAAGATCTTTCTCCTCGATACCTACCCCGTTGTCGGCAATCTCTACGCGCACCGCCTTCTTTCGCTTGTTTGAACAAGCGGTGGCGACGGTTACCATACCTCCGTCTTGCATGGCCTCGCAGGCATTGAGGATGACGTTGAGGAAGACCTGCCTCAACTGCATGGGATCGGCCATAATGGGGGGGAGTTGGCCGAACCGCTTCTCCAACGTGACCTCTTGCAGGGCTATCTGGTTGGCCAGGAGGGAGAGGGCCTCCTCGAGCACCTCGTTGATGTCCACATCAGGCTTCAAAGAGGGTTCCCGCTGCCGGGCGAAGTCGAGGAGGTTCCTCACGATGGTGCTGCACCGCTCCGTTTCCCGCTCCATGATTCCCAAATAGGAACGGAACTTAAGGATCTCATCCTTCTTGGGGGTGCCGTCGGCCAACTTTCTCTCAATCAGCTTGGTATAGGTCAAGATGCCGTTCAGAGGGTTGTTTATCTCATGGGCGATGGTGGCAGCCAACTTCCCGATGGAGGCCAACTTCTCCGACTGTAAAAGCTGATATTGGACTATCTTCAGCCTCTGGGTCATGGTGTTGAAGGATTCGGCCAGCTGTCCGATCTCGTCATCGGAGCGGGAGGGGATGGTGTGGTCAAAGTCCCCTGCCGCCACCCTGGTCGTCCCCGCAACCAGCTCTTTGACCGGACGATCGACCGCCCGCCGGATAAACAAAACGATAATGGCGGAGACTGTCACAATGGTAATGGCCATAAGCAGTATGGTTCTGCCCCTAATCTCCTGTATCCTCTTGTCGGTGGCAGCCAGAGATAAGGAGATATCGAGAACCCCCAAGACCTTCTGATCACGGGGATGGACGTGGCAGGCGGCGTTGTAGCAATCAGTCTCATTGTAGATGGGGTTTATGATCCCTAGGAGTCGATGTCCATCCGCCTTGAAGATCCTGCTCCTTTCCGGTGTGTCCAATCGCTCCAGGGGCTTATCAACGGAGTGACACCCGAAGCAGGCCTCGGCCTTTTTGTCCACCATCTGCCCCATCTCTTCCTTGTCGGAGGAGAACATGATAGCCCCCTCTTTGTTGAATATTCTGATCTTTTCTATCCCCTCCTGTGCGCCGATGGTCTCGATGGAATTGTAGAGGGCCTCCCGATAGTTGTGCAACATATCAAACCTGAGGCCCTTTTTCACCGTGTCACTTAACTGTTTGGCCCCCAGGACACTCTCACTAATTAAATGTTTCCGTTGGGTATTTAAGCTGACATAGTTGAAAATCCCTATCACGATGACGGTGATAGCCACTACCCACAAGATGAGTTTAGCACTCAGTCGGCGATACGGCATCTGATATTCCCTTATCATAAGATATCATATTATCCTGTTAAAGTCCACGGTATGAGCACTGAATGCGTACAGGGAATTGCTCCCGTAACGCCTCATACATAAAACGAGGTGGGATATATCGAGGCATGATGGGAACATGCCTCTCTTCTCCTCACAAGGTAGGGAGCTCACTACTGAGAAACGGTTTCACCATAGCTCAACGGGATACCTCGGCTTCTATACGGCTCGTGACGAGCATTACCGGTAGGATCGAAAAAACCAAATTATGAAAATAGCGAGGCCCTACTGTGTAACCTTCTTTGCATGGCAATCGGTGCATCCTACCGGCCCGCTCTCCATCTCCTTGTGACAGCCCATACACTGGCCATGGTATGCACCTTTGAGCCCTAAATCCGGGCCCTTCGTAGTAGCCTCATAGTGATAGACGATTATAGGCTCATGGCATTCCCCACACGCAGGGGTAGATCCCTTTGGGCTATGGTGATGGCAACTCGCACAATCGTCGGCCATGTCGGCATGATACCCGTGTGAGAATTCGGCTGGGCCATATCGTTTCGATAAGATATCTAAGGTGATGGTTTCCGGTGTGCCCGTAGGGTATGCCAGGGTAATACCTAAGAAGATGGTCACACACAGAACGGAAAGAACGCCTAGTCTCTTCATTGTTTTACCTCCTTGTGCGCAGATGACTTTTTTGGCTCATATACCTCTCGATATCCGACAAGCTGTGATGCCCCTTATTCTGCATGTTTGTCCTGTTCAACGGCCCATGCAGGCGGCTTTCGGTATACCGCCATCCTATGGGCGATCCACCTAAATACCCAAATATGCGCGAAGACAATGGTGAGGGCCATGACGATCTCTTGCCATGAGGGGATGTATCTCTCGCTTAAGGGCACATACCATTTGTAGGCGATGAAGACGTAATTGCACCTGTTGATGATAATCCCGGCCATGGTAAGGATGGCAGCGATACGGATCATTGTTATGTTGCCGTCTCTAAAACCACGCAAAAAGAGGATGCAGGGGATAAGGGTGAGGCCTACTACCTCTGTCAGATACCAGTAACCCATTGGAGTAGCGATGAAGGACCATTGGGCGCTATGTATCAACACGAGGGCCTTTAAAAAGAGATAGACGAACATCACCGCTGCACATGTCTTTGCCAGGCCGAGGACGATATCGTCGTAGGACCTGCGAAAGTCATCGGTGAGTTGGTAGCCGAAGACCCTGGTGCTTATGGTCCCCTCGAAGATGACCATAGAAAGTCCTGCAAAGATACCGGAGACAAAGAACAGTACGGGGATAAACTCTGTATACCAGAGGGGATGGATATTGGGTTTTGCCATCATAACCAGTGCCCCGAGGCCTGATTGATGGAGGGTTGAGAGCGTGATGCCGAAGATCACCGCTCCGAGGGTCAAGGCATGGAGTATTGTCCTGATTTTCTTCAATCCCAGCCACTCGGCAAAGGCTGGGGAGAATTCGATAAATTCGGCTATCATATAGAGCAGGAAATGCCAGGCCACGAGGAAGAGGACGGAATTGACCCCAAACTTATTGCCGATGAGAGGATTTACAATGTTCCACCAGCGGCCCAAATCAAGGAGGATTGCGCCGGCATAAAAGACATAGGCAAGGAACCCGTTGAGGATTGTGGCCCGTATGATGGGGTGATATTTTTCTGATCGGAGGATATAGACGACAAAGGTGAGGACATAGGCCCCCCCTGCAAAGGCAACCCCCACCATGACGTTAAAACCGATCCATATCCCCCAGGGGAAGCCAGGGGCCTCGGCGACAACCGAACCCAAACCATAGATGAGGCGATATATGACCAGGATTATTCCGAGGGCCAATATGGGGGCAGAGATTATGTTGAAGGGCGTAAAGATCTTACCCCGTGGCTTTAACTCAGCGATAATGAAAGCGATAAAGTCCTTCAGCGTCCGTTTCTGGAGTGATGTTTGTTTCCCTTTCATCGCAGTCTCCTTTATGTTCGTAGTTATCAATCCTCTTTCTTCTGTGTCGCACGGTGGACACCGAGCAGAAAGGCGGGCCACAAGACGAAAATAATGGGAACGGCGTACAGGAAGCCCGTACTCAATTCAGGAAGGGAGGTCGTTCCAAGGTCCGTACGAAACCCCAGTTGCTCGAAAGGCACTGCGGAAAGATACATGACGGAGGTACCGCCGACCTCGTTTTCTCCGTAGATGTGGTGGACATAGCGATCGGGATGTTGATAGATCCGTGTCCTGGCCCCTTCTAAAAGTTCTCTCCTGGTGCCGAAGACGAGGGCCTCTGTCGGACAGGCCTCTACGCAAGCCGGGATCTCTCCATTCACCAGCCGTTTGTCCCAGCAAAGGAAACACTTGCGGATTCGCGGGGTGGGGCTGTGGGATTCAAGTATCGCCTTGTCAAAGGGGCAAGAAAATGCGCACATCTTGCAACCCATACAGTTTTCCGCCCACGTGACCGGTCCTTCTTCTTGTTTCTTCATCGCCTTCACGAGGCATGCCGCTACACATGCGGGCTGATTACAATGCATGCACCGCTTCACGGCGTATACGGTCCCTTTGTCTGTTTCATAGCGATTGACGACCGTCCACTGGGTTTCCGTTGTGCGTCGTTCCGTTTCAAACACAGAATCGTCCTCAATATCAGGAATGGGCAGACCGTAGGTCTCCGCACACGCCAACTCACAGCTGCGACACCCAATGCACCGGGTGGTGTCGATAAGGATGCCGAGGAACTCTTTGTCCTGCCCAGTTTCTTGGGCATTGAGCCTGCCCGGTGCCATGACACCTCCACATGTCATCCCTGCCATTCCGATGCCGAGCCTTTTGAGAAATGTCCTTCTATCCATGTGTCTTCCTCCTTACGATTTGTCGTCAAACGTGTTCAGGTTTTTTATCTCCAGAAACCTTGTTCTTCCTCACATTGATCGCCGCATCGGCCAGATGAGACCTGTTGTGTACTGG
>Ga0307421_1001806_pt1 | contig 12538 bp, 16 predicted proteins | sample SalMarWE160270MG_FD_202163 | JGI IMG/M metagenome (GOLD analysis project Ga0307421, IMG submission 202163) | Salt marsh sediment microbial communities from the Plum Island Ecosystem LTER, Massachusetts, United States - WE1602-70 | ecosystem: Environmental > Aquatic > Marine > Intertidal zone >...
CGGGATCACTTTGCCAACGGGTAGTTCACACAGGAGCTTTTTTTGAAAGAGACCGGCCCAGGACTGATCCAGGAGTTCGCGACGTTTGGGGCCAAGAAAAGCCCATGGATCGAAAAGATCCTTCTGTTTATAATTATTTCAATAAGTTAAATCGGTTTGACCTTTTACGATTCCATCAAAATTCAGCTTTCCAGCAATACTGTAAATCATAGCACCTCGACTAAGGATTATCGGATACATACGAGAACCTATGACTAGAATAGAATATTACCTAATGCCCAAAAAGCAAGGAAAAAGCGTTGTATCATCCTCTTTCGAGAGTGGTGGGGTGAGGGGTTGAAATAAGAGAGAGGGGGCCAGCCATGACACAACCAAATGAGATCAAAGGTACATTCACCTATGAGCAGGATTCAAAATGCTATCATAGATACAGGATCGAGGCGGAGGGGGCGCGGTCGGCGCCATTATGAGTCAGAGTAAGTCGAAATGTATAACGTATTGACATCCTGGCATTTCCCTTTAATTTCAGCAAATAAGTGCATTTTCACAATCCTTCAATATGTCCAAGAATCCCTATCCATGCCACACCCACGCCCGATCTACTGCCCGCCATATCTGCCTTCTAAGCATCCTGTCATCATGATATCACAAGAATAAATCAAGAAAATAGGGCTACAAATAGGGATTTAATATCGTAATATAGGCGAATAAGAATTCTTGACAATAGATGGGTGATTCCATAGAGTAAAGTCGCTGTTAGGGTTACTGGTCTAAGGTACAAGGTTTATAGGCTTCGTCATCGTTTGGATTACTGGGGGTTTTCTAATGGTTGGAAAGCTAACACATGGAGAATTGGAGCAAGCCATTAAGGAGCTGAAGAAAGAACCTGCTGAGTGCAAACAGTTGGAGGAGGTTATGAGTGAGAGAGAGGAGATATATAGAATCTTGACAGAGGAGTCTCCTCTTGGTGTCGCGATAATCAGCAAATATGGTGCTTATCAGTACCTTAACCCCAAGTTCATTGAGATGTTCGGCTATACCTTAAAGGACATACCTACCGGAAGGGAATGGTTCAGGAAAGCGTACCCTGATAAAGACTACAGAAGTCAAGTGATTGCAGCATGGATAGCCGATCTCACAAGGTATAAGCGAGGTGAATCGCGGCCCCAGTCTTACAAAGTGAAGTGCAAAGATGGTTCGGAAAAATTGACACACTTCAGACCGGTAACCATGGAGAGCGGGGAGCAGTTCGTGGTTTACGAGGACATCACCGAGCGCAACCAAGCGGAGAAAGCATTAAAGGAAGCGAATGAAATCATCAATAGAAGCTCATCAGTGGTTTTCACTTGGAAGAATCAAAAAGGATGGCCAGTGGAGTTTGTTTCTGAAAATGTTGAAAAGCTCTTTGGATATACGGCTGAAGAATTCATGACAGGAGAAGTGAATTACGCCGGCTGTATTCATCCTGAAGACCTCAAACAAGTGACGAAAGAGGTGGCAGAATTCAGCAGCAAAGCAGAAACGACCGAGTTTATCCACACACCGTATCGCATCATAGCAAAAGACGGTTCGGAAAAAATAATCACGGACTGGACTTATATCGTCAGGGATAATGACGGGCGCATCACGCATCACAAGGGTCTCATTGGAGACATCACCGAGCGCAAGCGGGCCGAGGAGGCATTGAGAGAAAGCGAAATGAAATTTCGCTTCTTGGCTGAAGGGATGATGGATATCCTTTGGACGCTGGACCTGAATTTCAGAACTACCTATGTTAGTCCCTCTATCGTGAAAGTTCTCGGGTTCACTCCTGAAGAAAGAATACGTCAGGAAGCGGCTGATATGATGACTCCGGAATCCTATGCGCGAGTGGTGGATACCCTAGCTCAGGAGCGGGAGATAGAACAGGAGGGAAACGCCGATCCCGATAGGGCACGGATTATAGAGATAGAATATTATCACAAAGACGGTAACACAGTGTGGACGGAGAATGTTGTGCGCGGGATACGGGATCATGACGGCAACCTTGTCGGCATTCACGGCGTATCTCGTGATATCACCGAACGAAAGCAATCGGAAGAGGCCCTTAAAGAGAGTGAGGAGCGCTACAAAACCCTATTTGAGGAGGCCCTGGACGGAATCTGCATAGCTGATGCAGAAGCAGGTACTATCATTGATTGCAACAGGGCATTGGCGGCTTTGGTAGGCAGAGAGCGGGCGGAACTAATTGGACAACCTCAAAGAATTCTGCACCTACCATATGACGACCAGCACCCATTATCTCCCACATTTAAGCAACACTTGATCGATAAAGAGGGACAATCTCTAGAAACGCAAGTTGTAACCAGTAACGGCACTATCAGAGAAGTAGAAATCAAAGCAAATCGTGTGGATGTTCTAGGCCGAAAAGCGCTGCAGGGGGTATTTCGAGACATCACCGAGCAAAGACAAGCAGAGCAGGAAAAGGAGAAACTCCAAACCCAGCTCCAACGAGCCCTAAAGATGGAGGCCATCGGTCGTCTCACAGCAGGTGTTGCGCATGAAATCCTCAATCCTGTCAATATCATATCTCTGAGACTCCAATTGGTGAAAAAAGCAGAGGACTTGTCGGATCCTACAAAGAAGGCCCTGGATATCTGTACGAGTCAATTGAACCGCATTACTGAAATCCTCAAGGAGCTCGGTCAATTTTCTCATATTTCTAAAGAGTATATTACCATGAGTGACCTGAATACCGTTATTGGGCATGTTTTGACTCTCTACGAACCCCAACTCAAGGTGGACAACATCAAAACAGACATTCAGTTCTATCCTGACCTGCCTAAGATACCACTTGATCAAGACAGGCTTGGGCAGGTCATCTTTAATATTATTGCAAATGCCAGTGATGCAATGGCAGAGCAAGAAAACAAGATGCTCCGTATCATAACAAAACCGGCAGCCTCTCAAGATTATATGCAGGTCATAATCTCCGACACGGGTACTGGCATTGAAAGGAGCGATATGGATAAGATTTTTGAGCCCTATTTCACAACCAAAGACAAGCCTCAAGACACAGGTCTGGGACTTTTTATATCTTACAATACCATACAGGATCATGGTGGTAGAATATGGGCTGAAAATAATGCATGGGGAGGAGCGTCTTTTTTTATTGAGCTTCCTGTATCGAGGGACATCAATGTTTTGCAGAAAGGGGACTTGAGCAATGGAAAGAATCTTAGTGGTCGACGATGAAATTGAAGTATGTAATGTCTTGAAGGAGTTTCTGGATTCAAAGGGCTATGAAACTCATATCGCCTTAACCGGCAGAACTGCTTTGAGTCAAGTAAAAGAGGTCAAGCCTCGTATCGTATTGCTCGATATTATCATGCCTGGTATGGGGGGAGTAGATGTCCTGAAAGAGATAAAAAAAATTGATCCAACAGTGGGGGTTATAATGGTCACAGCCGTTGATGATCATGAACTGGCCATGCAAACCCTTGAGTTAGGAGCAGATGACTACATTACGAAACCTCTGGATCTCAATTATATCGAACTGGTTGTCATGGCGAAGATAATAGACCTCATGGGTTAACCTCTTTCTTACCTAACGTGTTTTTTTGTCCTTCACACATCCCCACTGTGTTGATGGTGCAATAAAGAAAAACCCTCTCACAAGCCTGCTGGCTTACTATTACTATTGTTTGATTAATCGTAAACATGGGATACGTTGAGAAGTGTACCTATGGGTGTTCATGATATCTCAATGTCAGGGAGCCCGGAGATAGCGGCAAGCTAAGTGAGGTTTCAAAAGGCATGATTTATATGGCATATTACTTTCATAGCAAGGATTTTGGTAACGCATGGAGAAGATGAGGAAGATGATATCAGCTTGTCTTTCTTGAGCTCTCTGCAAAGGAAATAATTCCTGCGCCATGAAGAGGATTTATCACTTTTGCACCTATTGATCGGGCAGCGTTGAGCAAGATCTCGTCCGTTGTCACAAATGGCATCTCATCAAATTGATTGAACAGACTGAATGTGGCAAGATGAATAGCATCCAAAGCCCTTAGGCCAACTGACTTTCCGAGACGATTGACCAGGGTTTCGGCCTCATCAAGTACCGCACTGCCTATCTTTCTTGTATTAAGTCGGGAGAATTCTAAAGAAAACCCGTCTAAGACACTTAAAAGTTGATCTTCCTCAATTTCTTTCATACGGTATCGCCTGTGGACGGCACAGACAAACTCAAGTCTGGCCAGCTCGGACAGCCACACACTGTTTCCTGGATCCGTAATCAGGGAAACGACCACATCGGTACCTTTTTCTCGGTGAAAAAATTTGACGAGTGCAGAGGTATCAAAAAACAGAATCACAGCCTGTCCTCACGTAGCAAGCTGATATCCTCAGACAATGAGCCCGTACACTTTTTCAAGATTTCCTGGACTTCGAGATAGGATCGTTTCTTGCCCGTCGAAGGCACGTTTTTCTGCTTCTTAAGATCAAGGACCATTTCATAAACGTTCATGACATCTTCTGGAGGGAGATCTTGAATTTCTTTGATTAGTCTCTCTTTCACCTGCATGGGACTCACCCCTATTTAATGTAGTTCGATTCTGACAGAGATTGTCGGAAAAAGCAACTGTTTCATCATGAATGAAATCTGGTTTGTCCTCCTATATTATGAATGCAGGCACCCATATCATCAAGCCGTTCACATGATTTCTTAGAAAAGAGGATGGCTTCACCGGCGGCACACGGTACGAGATTGAATATGCGATGAGACTGGGGATACCGGTTCAGGTTCATTGGGAAAAAGGAGGATCCTATGCCTGGTATCAGTATCCCCTTTCGTTTATCGAGGGGAAAGGGGAATTGTTCTTGGCATGGGAGGCGTTTTTCCATACAACGAACCTAGAGAGAAGAGGAGGCTAAGCCATGAGATGCGCTATATGCGGCATTGTAATCGATTCCATTGATGAGGCAGTAGAGCAAGGGTGGATTCCCTATTTCTATGAGGGGGAGCCAGAGCCTGAGTTTGCCTGCCCTGGATGCACTGAAGTTTTCCTTGAATCAGGGAAGTATGGAGAATTGGAGGTGGAAGGAGAATGCTGAAGGTAGATCAATACAATCACAGAAGAGCGTCCTTGCTGGTTTTAGCTCAATGCTTGTTAGGGCTCTTAGCGATCAGTTTTCGCCCCCGTTCCATGCATACCGAGATCCTGCCGGCCATAAATAATTCTTGCAAATTAGAAATCTATTTCTATTTTTCATATCGACGACATGAAGCGTAAGTGTCTGGATACTTTGTGGAAGGCTTTCCCAATTGAGAAATACTCAAGAGGGTTATCTTTCCTCTGAGATAGTGGGAGCTGACAGAAAGGTCCTTATCTCCAGGACCAAAAGAGAGATCGAAGGGACGGATGCTGTTTCTACGAACCTGTACGGCGTGCTCAGGTTGCTGCAGGGCAAAAACACTGACAAATCGTAAGGATTTGAGATTTAGACAGATAATTCAAAGTTTCGAGATCCGGGATGTCTTTGATCACGTTGAAGAGGTTAAAGCATCAAGGCAATGAAGGCGCAAGCGTGAGATCAAGCCCGGCAAAGATACGGCAGGCAGGCTCTCAATAAGTTAAGCTATGGGAATGATGGAGCGTCCCCAACCGGATTTGAATCCCGCCGCTGGCGGGACGTGAAAGGCCGATGTCCTGGACCTAGGTGAGTTTGCTGGATGTTCCTAAAATAACACTTGACAGAATGGTCTGGTCTGGTCAGACTATATAGATGAAGGGGGGCTCTATCATGCAGATTACTAATATCTCAGAGGCCAAAGCCCAGTTGTCGGCGCTTATCGAAAAAGTTATCGCCGGCGAGGAAATCATTATCGGGAAGGCCGGTAAACCGGTTGCCAGGCTTATCCGATATGAGCGCAACAGGCAGGCGCGGCAGCCCGGGGCATTACAAGGGAAGATAAAAATCGCAGATGATTTTGATGCATTGCCTGAGGATATTGCAAAAGCGTTTGGAATGGAGGGGGAATGAATCTTTTACTGGATACCCATATCCTTTTGTGGTGGCTCGATGACAATGCGTCATTATCAGTGAATGCACGGGAAGCGATTGCAGACACCGACAATATGATCATCCTGAGCGCTGCCGTGATATGGGAGATTCGCATCAAACAGGGGATCGGTAAACTCAAAATTGCGCCGAATTTTTATAATGTGATTAAAGAACAAGGTTTTGAAATGCTGGCGATTACATCTGATCATGCCTATGCTGTGGGAGATCTTCCAAAACACCATCGAGACCCCTTTGATCGGATACTGATTGCACAAGCAATGTTGGAGGGTTTTACCATCGTCACCCATGATGCGATTTTCAATAAGTATCCGATTCCCGTTTTAGGAGTCTGATTGGCGAATCAACGTGGTATGGAAACAGAGGCGTGCCGGACATACAATCAAGAAATGGCCATCCGAAATTTGATGACCTTTTGGGAAGGACATTGATGGCGTCCCCAACCGGATTTGAATCCCGCCGCTGGCAGGATGAGAAAGGCCCGGCCTTGCACGCCAAAAAAAACCCACCGCTCATGCGATGAGTCCTGCACATAAAGGCAATGGCGTCCCCAAAGGTACTCCGCATTTACCCGTATTGTTATTTACGATTAAAAGAACATCGGCATTACATAGAATTCTATCCTTCAAGGCGCTATAGGAAACTTTCTATTATTCCTGTTAAATCAGTAAAATCAATCTGTTATCAGGATAATATACCATATGACATTTCTCCTCAATCTAACTCATATGTTCTGTTCATTAATTGATCAGAATTTTTCTGATGACCACCTGAAAAAGAGAGAATAAGGAAAGTGTGTTTAACGGGGACCCCCATCAGGTACCCGGGCAGTATGCCCTACCCTGCTCACATCATGTCACACCCTCGCCCGGTCTCATGACCGGCATTTCTACTCTCCGGGCATCCTGTCAGCATAAGGTCCAGCACTTATTCATGAAAATATGACCAATAATAAGGATTAAATGTCGTAATAGAGGCAAATTTCAATCCTTGACAAGAGAGAACTGGTTCGTAAGAGTCAAATTGCTGTTGGGATTATTGGGTTAATCCTCATAGGAGGGCAGCTGTAGGACAAGAAAGAGACCCTGCTTCTTTTAGAGAGGAGGGGTCTTGTTTTTAAGGAGAGCTGAGATCATTGACAAAACTGAAGATAAATGAAGAAGCACGAATATGCCCGAAAATGTAGTCAATATCATTATATCAAGGCAAATTCGCCTGTCAATCAATGGTTGTGTGAAAAGAAATAATTGATGCGATCATTTAATAATTAAGCGCTTTCCTCTTGACAACGATATCAATATTGATACTATATAATTATGGCCAAAATCGATGACATCTTGGTACAAATGAAACGAAATTCTAAAGATGTCAGATTCACCAATTTATGTAAGGTCTGTGAAAATTTCTTTGGGGAGCCTCACAAGAGCTCAAGTAGCCATCGAGTCTACAAAACCCCTGGCAAGGTGACCCAAGAATCAATATCCAAAATTATAAAGGAAGGGCCAAGGCATACCAAGTAAAACAGGTGCTTTTGGCCATTGAAAAGTTGGAGGTCGAACATGGCATTAAAAAATGATCGATATACATACCGTGTAACTTGGTCAGAAGATGATAATGAATATTTAGGCTTATGTGCAGAGTTTCCGAGCTTAAGTTGGCTGGCTCTTACCCCGGAGGCAGCTCTGAAAGGTATCCGAAAACTGGTTGCTGACGTTATACAGGACATGGATACAATTGGGGAGACAGTTCCTGAGCCTATTGCTTGCAGGTCTTATAGTGGTAAGTTCATGGTTCGAGTACCGCCGGATATTCATCGAAAGCTTGCTGTCCAAGCAGCTGAATCCGGTGTGAGCCTCAATCGAATTGCCAGTTCCAAGTTGAGTCAATAAACTACCCCGCCGCAATCGGACGGGGTATTAAAAGAGAGACAATTGGCAATATTCATGCAGTTTATGATATTCCATTCCCCGGCTTTTGCCGTAGTTGGTGATGGTGTCCTCATTGCCATGTTTTCCAACAGTGCCTCCAAAGTAACGGTCAGTCCAGAATTCGCCTCCCCACAGTTGCTTTTTCACTTCGGGACAACGCCTGAACACTTCTCGTGCGGTAATGCTTTTTATCATCGTTACGATCTTGGTTACGCTATAGGTTGGAACAGACTGAACCAAGAAATGCACATGATCCTTATCGGCGCCAATCTCCAAGAATTTCACCTGATATCTTTTTTGTATCTCTAGACAGACTTCTTTCATGACATCATCCACATGATCATCAAATACTGCACGCCTATATTTGGCGGGAAATACCAAATGGCATATCAATACCGTTACGTTATGACTCTTGTGTATGTATTCGCTCGCATAGGCATTTTACGCCGCAAGCGGCGGGGAATACAACCCCAAGAGATTTAACGATTTCAATAAGTTCAATAGGGTACAAAGGCAAAATAGGGCAAAATCCGGCATTTTCTAACAGCAGAGCGCAACCCATACGCAACCTACTCGCCGGCCCTTTTCAGGGTCTCATACACAACCCTGTCACTGACCCTGAACTTCTCTCTTCTGAGCTCACCAATGAGAGGCCGAATCTGATCAATAAAACCGAGTTTCTTCGCCAAGATGAAAAGGCCGAGTAAGCCCATGACATCGTACCCGGCAATAACCGCACTCTTTCGAGCCTTTTCCTCGTCCACCAGTATGAGATCGGCCCCTAATTGTTTGGCCAGCGCGAGAACCTCGGCTTCCCCCTTGTCAAGGGAGATCATCATGAGGTCAACCTGGGTCTTGTCTTTGACCGGTACGATTTCAATCCAAGGGGTGTCCTTTATGCTCTTAGATCCAGCCTTGCCCGCCCCTTTCTCCACCACTTCACGGAAGACCTCTTCAGGGACGAAGACCCTGGAAAAGACTTCCCTCAGGAGATCCAATCTCCCTATCTTTGCAAGCCCAATTAGGATAGTAGAATCGCAGACGACATTCACTTCTTGAGCCTCTCGCCAAGCCTTTCCGCAGTTTCAAATTCCCTCGTCAATTCCTCTTCCTCGTAGTCAAGCACCGGGACATTGTTGTCGCTCAGGAATTCTATGAAAGCCCATTTGGAAAGCCCCGAAAGCTCGGCAGATCTCCCCAATGACAGGACTCTGTCCCTGAAACATTTCAGGGCAAGAAGTTTCCGTGACTCACTCGCTATTTTCTCCTTGGTCAAACCTGAGGCGGAAAGGGAGAGATAAAGCTGCTCCGGTAAATCTATGATGGCCTGTACGTTTCCCATGCATATCACCTTCTCTCTTCATGGATCACTTTGATCCATCTAACATGTTTCCCAGATTTCTTTCCAGGTCTTAATTCTGCCTTGCTTAATATCCTCCAACCCTTTTTTGACGAGCTTTTTGAATTCCGAGGATTGAGAAAGAATCCTGCTTTCTCTGTGGTCCTCGACTTCTTCCAGGATGGAAAGCATCTTTTTGTACTCTCTTATTGGAAGGATAACCGCGGTCGGTTTGCCTTTCTCATCGACGATGTATTGTTCATTGACCGAAGGAGCCATCATGAAAATCTCCTTTCAGATTAGGAAACTGACAAGCAGATTGCTTCGATTCTTATAATCAAAATAGCCCTAAATCGTTCAAAAAGCAAGGAACTTCCGTTTATTACGCTCCCGTACTGACCCAAATCAAACCGTCCACATGATTCCCCAAAAGCTGCCTGGATTTCATAGCAGAGACGGGCTGTTGTGCTGGAGATGATGCAGTCATCAAGGAACAGGATGGATGTGCTCGGGATATTCCATGAACTGAGCAATCGGGGTTCCGACTGGTTGAGGCATGTGATCTCCTGTATGCCTTTCTGAGCCACGAAGATGGTTTCACGGGAGGAACCCGGTTTGAGATTGAATATGCGGTACGGCTGGGGATACCGGTTCAGGTTCATTGGGAAGGGGGAGGATCTTATGCCTGGTATCAGTATCCTTTTCGCTTTATCGAGGGGAAACGGGAATTGTTCTTGGCATGGGAGACGTTTTTCCATACAACGAACTTAGAGAGAAGAGGAGGGTAAACCATGAGATGCGCTATATGCGGCATTGTAATCGATTCCATTGATGAGGCAGTAGAGCAAGGGTGGATCCCCTATTTCTATGAGGGGGAGAAAGAGCATGAGTTTGCCTGTCCTGGTTGCGCTGAAAGTCTCCTACAGCTAGGGGAAGATGGAGAGATGGAGGTAAGGGAGGAGTATCGAGAGAAGATAACCTATCTTGACGAGAAACCGAAAGACAACTGGGTTATGGGCATTATGCTGAGGTAATGGCATAGATAAAATGGTTGATATTTAGAATTCTATGTGTAATCTCTAGTTTAGCGATATTTCAGGTTTTGGCACGTAGCTTTTAAAAAGAAAGGCCCCTTAAAAGGGAAGATTAATTTGGGAAACCTTAAATCGACCAGTTTTTGAGGTTTCATAAGCTAACCGCAACAAAATGAGGGCTAATAGGAGCAAGACACATGGCACATAGTAGCCTATTCCTTATTGACATGCGATAATAAATTTCCTATATTTCAAGACAAAAAGGGAGTTATCGTAGACTCAACGTGATCTGAGATGAGCGACCAGAAATCATCAGAAGGCCCCCCACATTCTTGTCGACACCTTATCGTACAGAAAAGCCACAGTAAGCGACCAGCCGCAATCTTCAGGTTTGTTCTTCAGGTTATCCTCCTTAGCAGGTCTCTCCTAAAGAGACTGTATCTTGGCGATCGCCTCTTCTGTTTGGATTTGGAAGGCAGCAATCGATGGTGACGGAACAGATCATCATACTGCTTTTTCTATTGGTTCTTTCCGGATTCTTCTCATCCTCCGAAATAGCCCTTTTTTCGATCAGCCGAACTAAGGTGCGTTATCTGGCCGAGCAAGGTGACAAAAGCTTTCAGTTGATCCGCAAGATGAAAGAGGACCCCCACAAGCTTCTCAGCACGATACTGATCGGAAATAACGTGGTCAATGTCGGTGCTGCTGCGTTAGCCACCTCCATTAGCATAGGCTATTTTTCCAATTATGGCGTGGGGGTTGCAACAGGAGTGATGACCCTATTCATATTGATCTTCGGAGAAGTCTTACCCAAATCTTTTGCCACGCAAAACAACATTGTGATTGCAAAAATAACCATTTACCCACTTTACTGGCTCTCTGTGGTGCTCTATCCGGTCTTGATTGTTCTAAACTTCATTCCAAAAGTAACGGGAAAAATCAAGAAATCTCCCACCATAACGGAGGATGAATTGAAAAGCCTTGTGGAGGTGGTTGAAGAGGAGGGGGAAATTAAGAGGACCGAAAAAGAACTTATCCACAAAATTTTCCAATTCGATGATACGAATGCATCTGAAATCATGACGCCCCGGGGGGATATGTTTGTGATCGATGCCAGTGAGGAATTCGATCTGGAGGCCATAGCAAAAAGCGGATTTACGCGAATACCGGTCATCGAAGGAGATGCGAAGGTCGTTATCGGCATCCTCAATGTCAAAGATCTGCTCCTGAATCAGACTGCAGATGATGGTAAAATCAATATCAGGGAAATTATGCGGGAGCCTTATTTCGTACCCGAGAACAAGAAGCTGGACCAGTTGCTCCATCAATTCAAGAACCGTAAAACCCATATGGCTATTGTGGTCGATGAACACGGTGGCATTTCCGGTTTGATCACCTTAGAAGACGCGCTTGAGGAGATAATCGGCGAAATCGAAGATGAAACTGATCGAAGTGAGCCACTCATTGTTCCCATGAAAGAGAATGAGTGGATTGTGCTTGGGAAAACGGATATTGAAAACGTGAACGCCAGAATTGGGATGAACATCCCTGACTCCAGCGACTACGATACGTTTTCGGGCTACGTCCTCGGTGCTATTGGCAGAATTCCTCGAGAGGGCGAAGAAATAGCCATCGGAAATTTTCTGGTTACTGTGAAACGGAAAGAGGGTGTCCGCATAACGGAGTATACTGTCAAAAGAGCCAGAACACCGAAGCAAGAGAGCGAAGAGGCAATCGGGAAGTAAAGGCCATAGGATTGCTGCTCAAATAGGGGACCTTCGTACAGAGCGTGCATAAACTATGGGATATAACGATTCCTTTCAGGCCTTTTCGTGACCGATGTGGCTCCGGTGACACAGGAATTCGTTACTCCTAAACCCTGCATGTTGTGGTTCCGATAATCAAGTTGAGGATCAGCTCACTACTATGATACCGGAATACTTATATATTTATGTATTCTCTTTGTAATAATAATAAAATTCGGTGTCCTAAAAGTACGGACTTCGATAAGTAGGTTAAAATTTGGCCTGAGTAAAAGCTCCTGCTATTGAGTTATTGTCAAATGTTGTGTATGGAGCATTAGGCAGCGTTCCTCATTTCCTCAATACCATCGACGAATTTTATTCCACTGATTACCTTTCCTAGCTTCCGGTAGCCATAAAGACGTTGCCATC
>Ga0307421_1001807_pt1 | contig 12529 bp, 9 predicted proteins | sample SalMarWE160270MG_FD_202163 | JGI IMG/M metagenome (GOLD analysis project Ga0307421, IMG submission 202163) | Salt marsh sediment microbial communities from the Plum Island Ecosystem LTER, Massachusetts, United States - WE1602-70 | ecosystem: Environmental > Aquatic > Marine > Intertidal zone >...
GCGGGTGGAAGCCCTTGGAGGGTATCAGGAGTTTGGCTGGCCGGAGGACTATGATCTCTGGCTGCGCTTATACCTGGACGGGGCGCGCTTTGAAAAGATCCCCGAGATTCTACTTTACTGGCGGGAACATCCAAAGCGCCTGACGCGCATCGATTCGCGCTACTCCGTGGAAAATTTCCTGCGCGCTAAGGCTAGGTACCTGATGAAGGGCCCACTGCGAGGTAGGGATGCCGTAATCGTGTGGGGCGCTGGTCAGATGGGTCGCCGGCTCTCAAAGCATTTAGTGCGCGAGGAGGCGCCGCTCGAGGCATTTGTGGATATCGATCCAACGAAGGTAGGCCGAACCCGTAGGGGAGCGCCGATTATTGCGCCGGAGGAGCTTAAAGAATGGTGGAGTCGATTTACGAATCCTGTTGTCCTGGCCGCGGTGGGGTCTAGAGGTGCACGCGCCTTGATCCGCGAGAATTTGTGCGGCAGAGGGCTCCGCGAGGGGATTGACTGGTGGGCAGTGGCGTAGTTATGTGCGCGCCTTGCTGATGACTTGGCCTGGCGGGTAGCATCTGCCGGGCCGCGGAACCAGTCGCGGGACGCGGCTCTGATAATCGATATAGGCTTGCCCGAATTCACCTGCCAGCCGCCGCTCCTCAAAGATGCTGCCGATGATTATATACAGCGTCAGACCGAGATTCAGAGCAAGAACGCTTGATGTCATCACCGGAGTGAGCCAGATAAAGAGCAGTCCGGCGGAGTAAAGCGGGTGCCGTACATGGCAATAGAGCCCGTTGATCACTAAATCATTCGGCTCTGGTGCATCAGGATGGAGCAGCTGGTGCAGACCGAGAAAGTGCAGCGAGTCGGTCTGTAAAAGACCAAGGAGCAGCAGGATGACGGCCAGTGCCTGACCAGCTGAAGTGAGTAAAACCCAGGGCCAAGCCAGGTTGTAGAGCGTCTGCCCTGGATCGAGCGCGGCGACGGCGAGAACCGGCAAGAAGGTGAGTCCCCCAACGAGATTAAAGAATAGCCGGTAAAAGCGGTCACTTCTTGGCCCAAAGGCGCGCCGAAAAGCTTGCTTCACCGGATTGCTGGCGAGAAGGCTGTGCAACGCGCCATACAAAGCGACGGCGATGAAGGTTAAAACTGGACCTGAAATCGACATGATCCTTAAACCCATATATTTGTTTTCTGTTTGACGTTCTAGAAGTGTATTTTATTACGTGTTGCTTTCACCGAGTAGGTGAGACCACTGAAGTGTGAATTGTTGGAACTGAATTGGGTTTTAAAAATCCAACTTTTCCCAACCAGAGCACTTCCTCTAGATAAGTTCAACCGTTGGATAATGCCAGCTTCCGATTAGAGTAGTCGGAAGCTGATAGTTTCTTGGATTCCACTGCTTAGTGCAGCAAGGGATGGATGATCGAAAAATTCCCGCTTCGAACTTCAGTACTCAAATAGAGCCATACCCACAAGCCGCGATTATTCCCGGACTCTGATGAATGGCATCACAGCCGAGAATAGCGGATATTGAATCAGTTCTATCGCAGGCGACCCAAAGCAGCCTTTGCGGGTTTGGCGCTGAGCAGCATCAACGCTGTGATCACCACCGCTGAGGTCAGGCACCAGGCACACGTGGCTCCGATCACAAAGGGCTCGAGGAACGTGAGGTAGATGGAGAAGAGCGTTCCGATGAAGGCCATGAGGAAGATCGCGGCTTTAGCGAGGTCAGCCACTTGCTCCGAACCCCAACGGTCGAGCAGCCAGGCGCTGAGGATGGCAATATAGGAAAGCATGCCGAGCAGTCCAACGGACAGCACTCCAAAGAGGAATGCATATTCGCTCTGTTGGACGGTGTTGCAGTCGCCGACGGGGCCACAGACTGCCTCACTACCGGTTGTCTCGATGAAGGCGAGATAACCGGCCACAATAAGCCCCACTAAGGCGAGAAGAGGCACGGCCCAGTGTAGCTTCGGCCGTGCTTTGGGCTTTTTTTGGCTTTGCCAGCGGACGCCCATCATCATGGTGCTGATGACCATCCCGATCAAGACGATTACGGATAGCGAATTCCCAGTAGGGTCTAGTTGGAATTTTTCCCGCACCGAAAGATTGTTGGTGGAAAAATCAACTCCAGATGCAGGTACTGGATCTACGGTTGTAGTGGTATTGTTCGGATTACCTGAAGCAGTGGATGTTCCCTCACCCGGCGTCTCCACTGTTGGATTCGGCTCGGGTAAGGAGATCATTGCCTCGATGCTAGCTGCTAACCCGGGGATACCTGGCCACGGAAGGCCACCTTTCTCGAGAGCTTCATCGACCAATCCCGGTAACAACTCGGGGATTTCAACTGAACCGACGAGACTCGTTTCGCCGATGAATAAGTTCGGGACGCCGTAACGATTCTCGGGGACCTCGAATTGGAGAAGCGCGCTTCCAAACAATTCGCTTCCGAGCGGGGTTGCGGCGTTGATGAAAAGTATCTGGAGAACATCACCCATCAGCCCCACAATGGGGGGAAGTTCGCTGGTCTCTTCACCTGGTGGCTCACCGAGAAAGACCCATTCTTCCTCGCTGTTGTGCTTCTCAGAGAGTTGAGGAAGTACGTTCTGGATCACGTGATGGCAGTGCCCGCACGTCGGGGAATAGAACAAAACCACTTGAACGACTTCGCCGTCAGCCGATGCAGGGGTAGTGATAGGAACGATAAAGGCGAGAATGATGAGAATGCGCAAAAGACGGTTCATTTCAACTCCCGAACTTTGAAAAAGATGAGCAACATTATACCGCCAGTCTGCGCTGCCAGAGGGACCAAAGTGTACTCAATCTCTCCTCTAATCTCTTGAAAAGAGCCTCGCCCCCGTTCGATGTTACATCATCATCGTTTTCGAAGTTCACGAAGGGCACTTGGATGTCTTGGATTGAAAGATAGTGTGGATCCCCGCTTGAGAAGCTCTCCCAATCATCGTCTCGATAAAGGCGCTCGAGTCTTTCGTCCGGCAGCGCATGCTCGAGGATGCTGTCCGGTCGTTCGGGGTTGAAACGGGCTCGGTTTTTCCGCAGCGATTCTTCATAGGTGACATCGACATATAAACAGGCGGCCAGGCGTAGAATCTCATGGCTTAGGTGTTTGTACGCTGTTTCATACCCACCGTGCTCGGCGCCGCGGGAAAATTCAAAGACAACGGTGTGGTCTTTGGGTGTGTCCCTCCGCCATTTCTTATACTCGAGAGAAAGCCGCTGGATGAGCAGGTGCCATAGATCGTCGGTCAGGAAATACCCATCCGCGGTGGTGTGCAGTCGAGGCAGATGAAAGACTGTTTCCAGGAGGTGGTCCTCTTCGAACCAGGACCAGAGGATGGGAAAGTCATCGAGGATGTGAAGCGGACCGATGTGGAAGCGTTTGATTCGTTCATCCAACGGGGCCGTTTTAAGCGCATGGAGGATCTCGCTTTTCCCGGCAGCCGGTCTTGCATTGAGAATTAATACTGGGAAGAAGATTTCTGGCATGACGTCTAGACTCCTTATGTGGTTTGTGAATTTTCACGACAATCTTTGATCGCGTCAAGGGCACACTGGGATTGACGAGCGTTGCGCTGTCGTCATGGTAGAATGCCCTATTACGCCAAGATGAGTCCAATCATCTTCTACAGAGAATGGATTAACAGACCCGAAAAGGAATTTTGAACCGCGAGTGAGGTGCATTTGTCCGCCAACCCCGCCTGTATTTTCTGTGGAATTATCTCTGGGAACTCAGAAGCCAGCATCGTATTTCAAGACGACCTGGTGACGGTTTTCATGGACATTCACCCGGTTAATCCGGGCCACTTACTTGTTGTTCCCAACCAACACACATCCACCATCGACGAAGTTCCTGAAACCGTTTTCGCCCAGATGTTCATCGTTGGCAGGCGGATGGGCAGAGCATTGCGGCGATCCGGATTGCGGTGTAAGGGTGTTAATCTGCTTCTCGCCGATGGTGCAGCTGCTGGGCAGGTAGTCTTTCACAGCCATCTACATGTCATTCCCCGTTTCCAAGGTAATCCCGGGAGCGTTCTTATGCAGGCGGGGTCTATAACTGTGGCCTCCCGCGATGAATTGAATGTACATGCGGAAACGATCCGTAACTCGCTTGATCAAGCAGGTGAGACAGGATAAAACTTGAGATTCTCGAAGTAAAACGTCGGAAATTGGAGATTCTATGGGAAGTATTCAAAACATCTGCATCTACTGCGGCTCCAGCGATCAAACGAAGGCTGAGTATCTCCAGGCGGCTGGCGATATGGGCGCCGCGCTCGTCGAGCGGGGCTTAAGGCTCATCTACGGTGGAGGCAGTACGGGCATGATGGGAGCGCTTGCTGACGCAGTGCTCGAGAATGGGGGTGAGGTTATCGGCATTATTCCAAAGATTTTTGAAACCCCCGAGCTCCTCCATACCGGGTTAACAGAACTGCTCGTGGTAGGAGATATAAATTCGCGCAAAACGCGCATGGCCGAGATATCAGACGCCTTCGTAGCTCTTCCTGGCGGGTTTGGAACGTTCGATGAATTATTTGAGATACTCACCTGGTCACAGATCGGATTGCACAAGAGTCCCATCGGGGTACTGAATACGCTGGATTACTTCACACCGCTTTTAGCGCTCATCGAACATGCTCGACAAGAGGGTTTCATCTACAATGAGCACATCGACCTGCTGATAAACGAATCGGATCCGCATGTCCTGTTAACCCGAATGGAAGGGTTTGAGTCCCCACCAAATCTCGAGAAGTGGGTACAACGCAAGGAAGATGATTAAGCGAGGAGTTAGGCGGGATAATCCCCCTTAGATTTCGTGGGTCAGCACAAGGATTCTAGGCTATGACGGAACCCATCCGTATGCTCCATTTCGCCGATATTCACATCGGCATGGAGAACTACGGGAAGATCGACCCCAATACTGGAACATCGAGCCGGGTACGCGATTTTCTGGACCGGCTGGATGAGGTCGTGGATTACGCGATAGAACATGGGGCCGACCTCGCGGTTTTCGCCGGGGATGCGTTCAAAGATCGGAGCCCCGATCCCACCCAGCAACGGGAATTTGCGCAGCGAATAAAGCGTCTGGCAGATGAGATGCCGACGCTGCTGCTCGTGGGAAACCACGACATGCCGGGCATGATGGTGAAGGCTAACAGCCTTGATATATTCCGTGCCCTGGACGTCCCCGGGGTGATCGTTGGCTACAAAGACGATGCACAGGTCGTGCAGACGGCGCATGGCCCCATCTTCCTCGCCTGGATGCCGTATCCAATGCGCAATCGCCTGATGGCCTGGCGGAAATACCAGGGCAAATCCATCGATGAGCTGAATCAAGGATTACGGGCGGAGGTGTCGAATCGCCTGGCATTATTGACCGAAGAGGCAGCGGCCCAGGATATGCCGCGCGTTTTCGTCGGTCACTTCACAGTTGAAGCGGCGAAGTTCGGTTCGGAGCGGTCCGTCATGTTAGGGGGCGATCTTCCCATCTTGAAATCCATGGTGGCTGACCCGGTGTGGGACTATGTAGCGCTTGGGCATATCCATAAACATCAAGATCTTAACCCCCAAGGCTACCCGCCCGTCGTTTACAGCGGGTCGCTCGAGCGCATTGATTTTGGTGAAGAGGGTGAAGAGAAGGGTTTTTGCTGGGTTGAGCTGCAGTGCAGTGAGACCACCTGGTCTTTTGTTCCCGTGAACGCCCGACCTTTCCGCACTGTTAGTATCGACGTTCGCGCCGAAGAAGATCCGACCGCTGTGGTCGTCGATGCACTGGAGAGGGCGGAAACCGAGGGCGCTGTTATTCGGTTGCAATTGCAATTGCGCGCTGATCAGATCCCGGGACTGCGGGAACGAGATATCGAAGGAGCGCTGGCCAATACAGCGAGCTTCACGGTCGCGCGCGAAATCGAAGACGAGGTGCGAGCCCGGCTCGGTGATATATCACCAGAAGAGCTCACCCCTCTCGAGTTGGTCAAGCGTTATTTTGAGAGCCGTGATGTCGATGCCGAAAGAGTGGATGCGCTCCTGGCGAAGGCCGGAGAACTGCTGGAATGATTTGTCTGCCCGATGATCCCTGTTGAATTAGAGCTCCGCAACTTCCTCGCTTATCGCGATCCTCATCCCTTGAATTTTCAAGGCATCCATGTTGCCTGTTTAGCAGGCGAGAATGGTGCAGGAAAATCCTCGCTGCTTGACGCCATCACCTGGGCCTTATGGGGTAAGGCGCGCAGCAATAGCCCGGATGATCTGATCTATCAAGGCCAAACTGAAATGCGCGTGGCGCTGACTTTTTTGCAGGGTGATGATCGTTTTCGCGTCATCCGTCAGCGGAAGACCGGGAAGCGCGGCAGTTCTCTGCTCGAATTCCAGGTGTGGAAACCAGACGCTGAGAGTTGGCAAGGGATAGCTGAATCAACGATTCGCGAGACCCAAGCGAAGATCGACGGCCTGATCCGCCTTGACTACGAAACCTTCGTGAATTCCGCTTTTCTCCTTCAGGGGCGGGCTGATGAGTTCACCACAAAAAATCCGGCGCAGCGAAAACAGGTGCTGGCGAATATCTTGGGTTTGTCTGTGTGGGAAATGTATGAGGACACGGCCAAGCAGCGGATCTCAAAGACGCGTGCGGAGATCGAGCGTCTCGATGGGCGATTAGAGGAGATCGAGCGAGAACTGGTCCAACGTGAAGACTACGAACTTGAGCTTAAGTCCTCCGAACTCATGGCGGGCGAGAAAGCTGCTGAACTGGAGGCGGCGGAGAAGGAATGGGCGAGCCTTGAGGGGACGCGTTCTGACCTTGTAGCCTTGCAGCGCCAGGTTGACGATCTCACGCGGCGAATTACCTCCAGGGAGCGCGAACTCACCGAAGCGCAGAACGAGCTTGAAGAGGCTGATGCCCGAGCCGATCAAGCGGCAGTGATAGGCGTGCTGGACGAGGTCCGGAAGGAACTTGCGCAGCTCGACCCGCTGCAAGTTCGGATAAATGAATTGGACGCTGAGCGGGAGAAACTAACGAAGGAAGCCGCGAATTTGCACGGCGCTAATGATGCGCTCGCCCCTCAAACAGAGCCAATTAAGAAACGCATCGAAACATTGAGTGGGACGACGGAGCCTGTATGTCCGACTTGTGGGCAGCCCCTTACGGATGCGCATCGCCATGATCTCATCGGAGATTTAGAGATTGAGGTGGCAGATCGGCGGAAGCAGTATCGTGAAAACCGCATCCGGATCACGGAACTTGAAAAGCAACTAGAGAGGTTTTCAAGTGAGCGGTCATCCTTAAACAGCCAACTTTCCGAACAAGCGGCGCTGCAAAAACGAGCGGGGGAGCTTGAGACGATGCTCTCACACGCTGACGAAGCCCAACGCAGAGTGGATGGGCTGCGTGAGCGTCTCAAACGTTGGACCAGTGAACTCGATCAAGACCAGAAGCAAAGATCTGATCTTGAGGAGCAGGCGCAAATTTGTGAGAAGCGATTGCGGGCTGCGTCAATCACCCAGAAGGAAATCGATGAACTGCGGCAGGTGAAACGGTTGGCCGATGAGCGCGTGGGAGGTGCCCGTCAAAGACTCGCAGCGTTAGTTTCATTTGAGCAGCAGCGACATGAGCGTTTGCGCGAGCGGGAGCAGAAGGCAGAAGATTTGAGCCTCTACGAGGATTTAAGGGGGGCTTTCAGCAAACGCGGTGTACCAGCGATGATTATTGAGACGGTTGTTCCAGAGCTTGAGAGAACGGCGACAGAGTTGCTTTCAAGTATGACGGATGGCCGAATGCATTTGCGCATCGAGACACAGCGTGAGATAAAGACCGGCGAGCTGCGCGAAGCCCTCGATATCATCATCTCGGATGACCTTGGGAGCCGACCCTATGAACTATACTCGGGCGGGGAGGCATTTCGCATTGATTTCGCACTGCGCATCGCGCTTTCCCGCCTGCTCGCACGACGTGCGGGCGCACAATTGCGCAGCCTCTTTATTGATGAGGGCTTTGGAACCCAGGACACCCGCGGTCGGGAGCATCTGGTTTCAGCAATCAATAGTATCCAGGATGATTTCGATCTGATCTTGGTGATCACGCACATCGTTGAGCTCAAAGAGGCGTTCCCGGTGCGAATCGAAGTGACAAAGACAGCTGAGGGGTCGATCTATCAGATCGCGTAGCCGCACCGAGAGTGTCAGGAATTCAACCTCTCATTGAGCTGCTTTAGCGCTTTTTCGGCAAGATCAGGGCGATAATTGGTGTAACTTTTCAGCCCCTTTGGGGCTGCTGGCCTTAAAGGGCCAGAATCTCGCGGTGCTCTTGGGATCAATCTTGGATTTCTTCGTTATCAATGGGGAGCCAAACGGAGAAACAAGAACCCTTTCCGGGTTTTCCTTCGCTGGCAACGGCTATGTGGCCATCGTGGCGGTGGGTGATTTCGTTACAAATCGCCAGGCCTAAGCCAGTACCGGGTGCCCCTGTCGATTTACTTGCAGCACCGCGGAAAAATCGCGTAAAGATATCGGATTGCTCTTCAAGTGGGATACCTAGCCCTGTGTCTTCAATCTCAACGACGACCCATTCGCCGGCAGCATCTGTCTCAGGGCGTGTGCGAAGGATGATCTTACCGCCCTTCTGAGTGTAGTTCATCGCATTGGTCAGGAGATTCGTGAACACCTGACTGAGCAAGCGTTCATCGCCCCGGATATCGGGTAAGTCTGTGGCGATCTCTATTTCGAGCTGCAATCCTTGCTTCGCTGCGAGAGATCTTCGATCCTCTGCAAGGGAGCGAAGCAGACTATTCACATTCATGGGTCTTCGGTGGAGCTGGGTGGTGCCAACGTCGATGCGCGAAAGTGAGAGCAAATCGTCGATGAGATTCGCCAGACGATCGCTCTCCCTTGAAAGGGTTTTTAGGTAGCGCTCTGTTTTATCCCTGTCCTTAACGCGGGCGATAAGATCGAGATACAGCCTGATGTTCGTCAGCGGCGTTCGCAGCTCGTGGGATACATCAGAAACGAAACGCGATTTTAAACGATCAATTTCCTTCAGCGCGCTGATGTCATGGTAGACACTCACATAGTTAATGACCGACCCTGTCGGACTCAGGACGGGAGTGATCGTGAGCGCTGCTTCATACAAGGACCCGTCTTTTCGCCGGTTGGTGATTTCGCCTTGCCAGGCAACTCCCTGGGAGATGGTCTCCTGTATTTCGGAGTAAAAAGTAGCATCGTGTTTGTCGCTTTGGAGGAAATCCGGGTTTTTTCCGAGAGCTTCCTTAATTGTGTAATTATTCAGTCGCTCCCAGGCGGGGTTGACGAATTGGATCGACGACTCGGCGTCGGTCACCATGACTGCATCGCCGATGTGCCCGAGGATGGCATCCAGCCGATCGCGCTCGGTTTTTAGGGCTTCCTCAAGCTCCATTCGTTCAGAGATGTCGGTGACAAGCCCTGTGATGCCCTGGGGGTTCCCGTCTTCGTCGGTGATCAGGCTGACTCCGATAAGGGTAGGAAGTTTGCGTCCGCTGGGGGTTTGAAACTCAAGCTCAAATACTTCTGTCGGCTCGCGCTTGCCGCGTATTCGCTGATTAAAATTTTCGAGAATTTCTCCAAGATTATCGGGATAAATAAAACCTAGAGAATCGAAGCGTTTGCCAAGGATATCCTCAATATCAGTTTCAAACATGGAGGCAAGAGCTTGATTGCCATAAAGGAAGCGCCCTTCGAGATCAAGCTGAAAAATCCCGGATTGAGCGCTTTCCACCAGGGATCGGTAGCGAGCCTCCGATAGGGATAGCTCACGTGTGCGTTCTTCGACCTGTAGTTCAAGCCGCTGTGCCTGCGCTTCGATCTGTCCGAAGAGATTTGAATTTTCAATCGAAAACGCTGCTTGGGCGGCGAATGCTGAGAGCAGGTCAAGATCCTTCTCCGTGAATGGGCGGTCCAGACCCAGCCTGCGAACAGTCATTGCGCCCAGCGTCCGTTGGCGAATGGAAAGCGGCACGATCGCCAGACATTCGGGTTCATCCTCCGGGGTTCCCGGCACTTGAATGCTTCTGGGCTCTGTCGTCGGGTCGTTGATCACTACAGGTTGACCGCGTTCGATTACGCCGCCGGTGATGCCCTCGCCAACCTTAAATTCGAACGCCAGGAGCTCCTCCGCATTTGGCTCTCGGGCTACGACGCAATGAACTGTGCCGCTATCGTAATCTACCAGATGGATGCGGCTGCCATCGCAGTCTAACAATTGATTGGCCTGAGCCGCGATCTCGTTGAGCACAGTTTCTGTGTCGAGGGATGCGGAGATCGAGTGGGCAGTGCGGATTAATGCCTGCGCTTCTTCAGCTCGCCGTTTCGCCTCGCTGTAAAGGTGGGCATTCCTCACCGCGATCGCGACCATCCCCGCGATGGAATCCATCTGAGCAAGATGCTCATGGGTGAACTTGATCTTCTCGGATCTCCCGAAGAACGCCATTCCGCCTAGGACATCATCACCGGCGATGAGCGGCACACCTAACAGTGCACGAACGCCAGCATCAATTGCGGGCTGTAGGGCGTCTGGATGCTCGCCGTAATCCTCCAGCAGCATCGCTTTGCGCTCTTTCAAAGTGATCCAAATTAAACCACTGCCGAGGGGGGGCATTCTCTTCATTTCCTCGGGAACACCGAAGCTGTATAGGAAAGTCAGGGTCTCCCCATCCGGTTCGAGAAGGGCAATAGCTCCCGAATCGGCACCGGTGATTTCTTCGCCAAGTTGAAGAACGCGCCCCATAATTTTGGGGAGATCGAGTTCGCGGGTGAGTAATTCGGCAACTTGAGTACGGAAGCGCTGAATCTCCAGCGAAGCCTCGATCGTTTTCCGGTTGCGGACGTGGTCGAGGGCGATGGAGACGTGGTCGGCAAGTGCGGAGACCAAGGAAACATCATCGGCTGTGATCCAATCCGCCATTACATTGAGGGTGCCAATTGGTTCGTCGTTTCCTATGAGTGGAGCAAAGATGACGTTACCGGGGCCGAAGATCTTCATGATTCGGGGAAGTATGCCTTTCATCGAGGGTGGCACCAACTGGGAAAATACACTCGATGAGTCCTCGGTGAATATTGCCCGCTTCGTAGAGAAGACCTCTTGGTAAATGTCGACGCTGGTGGGATCAATCTTGTAGTCGTTGACACGTAGGTTGGAGAGTTTTTCAAGCGCCTTCTCTATCTTGGATCCTAGTGAAGGGGTTTGAAACGCCAATTCGCCATTAGGTGTTAAGAGAGCTACGGTCCCGAGAAGACCAAGATGATGGAGTTCATCCGTCACGGCGCGGATGACATCGGCTTCGCTCGATGCAGCCTGACGAGCCACGGCGGTAGTCGCTCGCAGTGTGGAGGCCAAGATCGTCTCGTGGGGAGTCTGTTTTTTTGTTTTTGCCAAGGCAGTTAGCTCATAGGAATGAGGTCGAGTTTAGTGTATCACGGTTGGGGTTTTGAATACCATGCAGGTAGTTCGATCGATGATGTTGGAGAGCGCTCAATCGAGAAAACCATTGTCCCGATACCAGGCGAAGGCATCTTCAACGGCGGATCGATGGGAGCGTGGTGTTGGAAGGTGCAAGTCACGCTGCGCCTTTCGACTGTCATAGTAGAAATGTAGGCCGGCCAAGCGGAATGTGTGTCCGCGCAGAGGGATGCCCATTATCCGCCCGAGCAACTCGGCGGGTTTCGAGAGGCGCCGAAGAGCCCAGCTGGGGATATGCCAGCGCGGGCGCGGCATGCCGACGACCTCCGCAACGGTCACAAGCAACTGTTCAAGGGTGATGTTTTCCCCGCCGAGGATGTAACGCTCCCCCGATACTCCGTGTTCCAGGGCGGCAAGGTGGCCAGCGATCACATCGTCGATGTGAACCACATTGAGTCCACCTGAGGGGATGGGGGGACGCCGGCCGCGAGCCATATGCATGACGATGGCGCTGGAAGCGAGGTTTTTATCCCCGGCGCCAATGACCGAAGCGGGGTTGAGGATGATGGTCTCAAAACCATCGGCGGTGGAACTTTTCACCACTTCTTCCTCGGCGCGGTGCTTTGCGTATCCATAGGGCCATTTCTCGGGTGTGTAGTTCCAGGATTTACGCTCGTCCATGATGGGAAGGGTCTCGCTGGAATCCGTGGTGCGTTCGGGGATGCCCAGGGCAGCAACGGAGGATGTGTGAATGAACCGGCGAACTTCGCATTGCCGGGCGGCGGAGAGGATATTCTGGGTGCCCTCGACGTGGCTGGCGGCCATCTCCTCAGCGTCGGTCCAGCTTCCGACGCGACCGCCACAGTGATAAAGAACCTCGATGTCACGAGTGGCGAGAGCAAGAGAATCGGGTTTGAAGAGATCCCCCTGTACTCGTTCGACGGGAACGCCTTCCAACAACGCCAGCGAACTGGTGGGTCGGTGGAGAGCGCGGACATGATGACCGTGTTTAACTAGTGCTTGGCAAAGGTGTGAGCCGATGAAACCGGTCGCACCGGTAACAAGAATATTCATCTTCAGGAACTACCTCCGTCG
>Ga0307421_1001811_pt1 | contig 12514 bp, 7 predicted proteins | sample SalMarWE160270MG_FD_202163 | JGI IMG/M metagenome (GOLD analysis project Ga0307421, IMG submission 202163) | Salt marsh sediment microbial communities from the Plum Island Ecosystem LTER, Massachusetts, United States - WE1602-70 | ecosystem: Environmental > Aquatic > Marine > Intertidal zone >...
TGGCTTAATTTGCTGACAAGCTCTTCTCGATGCCTAATTAGGCAGAGGTTTTCATCAAGGCCGTTGAGCTCAGCAGTTTGGATGCTGGGCAAGCATCCACAAACTACGATGGTAGCATTAGGGTTTAGCTTTTGGGCTTTTCTGATATATTGTCGGCTTTTAGCGGAGGCGGTATGGGTTACGCAGCAGGTATTGACAATAATCAAGTCGGGTTTATTAGGCATTTCGATATGTTTGAGTCCAAGCTGCTCGAGCAACTGCCGAATCTGCTGGCTTTCATATTGATTAACTTTGCAGCCGAGGGTATTTATGGAAAAAGTCTTCATAATATGATATAATTTATATGGGAAGATATAAATTGACAAGGTTAATGAATTGAGAAGCCATAAAGTGGGAGGTTTGTCATGGCGGCTGTAACCGATACGGTTTGGTCATTAGATTTAGGCAACAATTCGCTAAAGGCATTGCGTTTAGCCAATGTCGGCGGTGTTGTACAAGTAATCGGCTTCGATCACATTCAGCACGGTAAAATTCTTTCTGGAAGTGGAGTCAAACCAACTGAAAGCGATGAGCTGATTGCACTAAGTTTACGCCAATTTGTACAACGAAATAATTTGGGTAACGATGAGATAATTATTTCTGTACCAAGTCAAAACAGCTTTGCACGATTTGTAAACCTGCCGCCCGTTGAGCCGAAACGCATTCCGGAAATCGTCAGATTTGAAGCAGTTCAGCAGATTCCTTTTGATATCAACGATGTGGAATGGGATTGGCAGTTGATGGCCGAAGCCGACAGCCCTGAAAAGAAAGTAGGAATTTTTGCGATTAAAAAAGATGTGGCAAACTCGACACTGGAGCATTTTGAAAGAGAAGATATTCGAGTCAGCTATATTCAGATGGTACCAATGGCGCTGTACAACTACATATTGTATGACCATGCTGAGTTGCTAAAATCGGATAATCAAGCCGTCGTTGTTCTTAATGTCGGGGCGGAAAATACCGATTTGATTGTCTGCACGAAGTCGGCAGTCTGGCAACGCTGCATCCTTATAGGTGGTAACACCTTTACCAAGGCGATAGCAAATGCTTTCAAACTTAATTTTGAAAAAGCAGAAAAACTAAAACGTACAGCTTCGGTAAGCAAATATGCCCGTCAGATTCTTCAAGCGATGAAGCCGGTTTTTACGGATTTAGTCTCTGAAGTGCAGCGGTCTTTGGGCTTTTATAATAGCTCCAATCCCAATGCTAAAATTGTCAAAGTCATCGCAATGGGCGGAGGGACAAAATTACGTGGTCTGCTCAAATATTTACAACAGAGTTTGCAACTACCGGTCGAGCGGCCTGATTCATTTAGAAAACTTGCCGTCGGTACTGGTGTTTCAGCAGCAAAATTCCACGAAAACGTCAGCGACTTCGGCGTCGTTTACGGTCTCGCAGTGCAGGGCTTGGGCTTGGCGGCAGTAACCGGTAATCTGCTGCCTCGTAGTATCGCAAGGTCTATGGCATGGGCGAGTAAAGGAAAATATTTCGCTGCTGCTGCTTGTTTGTTGCTTCTGGTTTCACTTATGGCATTGGCCAGAACCGCTATGGACAAATTCAATTATGCAAGAAACGATCAGATTCGACAGGATATCAGCACAATTATCAATGCTGCTACGCAGACCCACAATCAACTCCAGGAACAAAAGCGTAGAAGCTCAGAATTACAAGACATTATACAAAAGCAATTTGAGCCTTTTAAATATCGTGAAGCAGTTCCACTACTGCATGAAACTATACTCGCAATTTTACCGAAAGCACAAAATAATCCCGCGCAAAAGGAACTTTACGAGGCTTTTGCCAAAGGCGATATAGAAACCGTTATGCGTACCCCTCGCAAGGACCGAAAGCAGCTATTTATAACCATTATGTCCGTTTATTTCTCAAATGATCTTGACACAGCACAATTTGGTGCCACGGCTATGATGAGAAAAGACAGCATGGGTTTAATGTTAGATGAGGGAATGGAAGGCTATGATTTTATGTATGATGAGATGATGATGATGGATCCGGCTGCACAATCCCGATATTATCCGGACTCCACCTTCGGAAGTCAGCAAGCTCAGGTTGAAAAGAAATCAGGATTTGTCGTTACTATAGCCGGCTATAGTCCCTATAAGGACATAGGCAAATTGCTGGACCCTCCTGGAGTGGGAGATAATCACAGTGAATGGGGATTTATTACTCGACTACAGCACCTTGATGAAGTTGTTGACGGCAATTGTCCGTTCGAGCTGTACAAAAAAGCCAGTAAAGAACATTACAGACTGGATAAAGGTCAGGTGGACTTATCCGCGGATGTGCCTGCAGGTATCGGGATTATGGATGTTAAATATGGATTGGACGTCCAAATTGCGCCCGGCCCCTCACGCGCATCCGGCGTAGCCAGCGACGGACGGATTCTGATAGACCCTATGACAAGAGAAACCATCAGTAAGGTTGCTATGCTGGACGAGTATGGAAAAGAAATAATCGACCGCAGAAGAGGTAATCCTATGTACGAAGCTAATGACTCTTGGTTTATATTAAACTTTAAAGTTGTCTGGGAAGATGCACCCAGTCCGCCGCAGCCGGCTGCGGCGGCTATGTCGCCCTATGGAGCCACTCGTGCTCGTCCTCGTCCTCCTACTTCTTCATCGAGCAGCAAAAGTAGTACCAGTGGAGCGGGAAACATTGAATTCTAAAAACGCAACATAAAAGACCGTTGCTCGCCTGTTATGCAATCCGCCTCCGGCGGAGAAGTATTGAACTAAGAAAGTAGATTGGCAAAATAGATTGGTGAGACAAAATGAACGTACCAAATTTCAAAAGCATTCTGCAAAAACTAAGCGTTCTCGGGCATAACTCATCGCTGCTGGTAGCAATTATCATCACAGTAGTTGCTATAGTTCTTTTTATTCCTACACAGTTGGTCAGCAGCAAACTCAAGAAACAGATAGAAAATGAAAGTCTTCAAAAAGCAAGAACAGTTCAGAATATAGATGCCCTTTCGCGTGAGCAGTGGAAAGTGGAGGCCAAATACGAGCAATCTTATGCCAACGATGCCAATCAGATAAAACTTTTAGCCGAGCAAAGCTCTAAAAGGCAATTGCTAAGCTATAAGATATTTCCTAAGCCGACAGATGTGTCAGCGTTGATCTTCGAGGAATTTGGCAGGCACTTTCGCGAGAGAATAGAGCAGAAAATCACACAAATAAACAGCACTAATTGTCCCAGTGATGCCGAGCTGCAAAGAAGTCTGCAGAGCTCATCTGCGCGCAGCCGCATCAGAGGTAGAAGTCCATATTCAACAAGAAGCTCATCTCCATACGGCCGGAGTCCCAGAGCAAGCTCGTTTAGTAGATTAAACGATATTGATTCTACAATAATGGACGAGATTTGCACAGAGAAGGCGAAATCAGGTTTAGTTTACGCCCATCCTGCTGAAGTGAGCGGATACGAATACTGGGCAGAATACGAGCATCCCGGTAGAGAGCAGGCCATTAAGGACTGCTGGTATTGGCAATTGGGATGCTGGGTTATCGAGGATGTTATCGATACCATAGCAGCTTGTAATGCCGACTCAAAAAGTGTTCTTACTTCGCCAGCCAAGCGTCTATTGAGGGTAGGTTTTTCTTTGCGAGAAGGAAGATTTAGAAGAGCATCGTCGCGGCGCAGCAGAAGTAAGTCCAGAACCTCAAAATCATCAGCGGATGAAGAGCCCAGCTATGTTCTTTCGCTTCAGGATGGACTTACTCAACCCTCCACCGGCCGCTTTAGTGAGGGTGATATTGATGTCATACATTTTAATCTCGTTGTTGTTGTTAGCGCTGATGCGGTACTGTCTTTCATGCAGGAACTTTGCAGTGCCAAAGAACATAAGTTCAAAGGGTGGGATGGACAGCTTGAGCAGCCGAAAATCTACAGGCATAACCAGATAACGATTTTAGAGAGTAATATCAGTCCTATCAGTCCGGAAGATCCAGCTCATTCTCTCTATCGTTACGGCGAAGATGCGGTCGTAGAGCTGGATCTAATTTGCGAATATATATTCAATAAGGCCGGCTATGAACAGATCAAACCTGATGTGATAAAAGAGGAACTAAAGCCGGAAGAAAAGTAATTGGGCCCACCGGATGGGCAAATATTGAGAGGGCCAGAGGTATAAGTGGTTAATTAACTAATTAACCATTTCGCCACAAGCGGACATAACCAATTGAAAGGTACAAGAAATGTTTGCTAAAATCGGTAGTTTTTTCGAGGCGCATATTGAGAAGATAGTGTTTGCGCTTATAGGGCTGATGTGTGTCTGGCTTTTAATCTTCCATGTTCTTTTCAGTCCCAACACGGTCACCTACAGTAACGAGAAATTCAGTCCCAGCAAAATTGATAAGCACATACTGAAACAAACTAATGAGCTAAAGTACATACTGAATCAGCCGCCTGAGCCTAAGCCGGATTATGTGTCGCGATTTACCGGTGCTTTGGACCCAAACGATCCTGTAAGAAAAGGGGTGTGGGGTGATTTGCAACATGGTTTTGACGGCTTATTTGCCTGTGCTATAAACGGCATTAGAACAGACTTGTCTATACCGCAACCACCGCCTATTTCGAGTCAGATAAGTGACGGAAAGCAATACGCTCTCCAGCTAACTAACGGAGTTATTGGTGAAGTCACGGATGTGGCAGCCGAACACGTCAGAGCAGCAGCTTACGTCCCTACACAACCGGTTACTGAGGACGTTCCTTATGAAAAAGCAGCACTTGAGCCGGACGACCTCGATTTGGTAACAGTTGAGGCAAAGTTTGATGTTGCACAGCTTTACAGAATGTTTCATGAAAGTTTCGACAGCGACTTTGTCCAAGAAGAATGGCGGGACCCATGCCTTGCGGCGCCGGTTTTTGCAGCGGTTCAATTACAGAGACAAGAGCAACTCGATAACGGCGGCTGGAGTGACTGGCTGACTGTTCCTCGAAGTAAGATTGACACTCGTAAAAGGATATTTGAAATTGTTGAAAATATTGAAGATTTACCACCTGGCGGAATTGCGGTTCGATTACTGCAATTCAACGAGCCGGATGTAAGAACGGATCTATTACAGCCACAATCTTATCAGATTGCATCTGCGAATGAGGAATGGTTTCCTCCCTCGTTACATAGCAAGTTTCTGGAACTGAAGAAGAAGGAAAAAACAGAGCAAAAACGAGAGGAGATGCAGGCGAGAAAAGAGGAAGCGGAACGTCAGCGCGAACAGGGAATTGACGAGCGACGTGGTGGTATCGGTGCCGGAAGGTCTGGTGTCGGAACAAACTACGAGGGCTATGGCGGTAGCTCCACCACGGGACTTCGTGGCACAAGAGGTAGTAGATCAAGAAGACCTCGGTCAGGCCGTACGACCGGCCGAACCGATACAGGGGCTTACAGCGATACGGGCTTGCCCGGCGGTGGACGCGGAGCAGCGGGCCCTTATGCTGATAGAGGATCAGCCGGTAGGAGTCAATCCAGCCGTGGTGGAACCAGAGCTAGCCGCTCAAGGCGCGCAGATGAACGCAACCTTGAGATGGACTACGAGATGGCCATAGAGGGCAGAGATGCTCGCACAAAACCATCATCAGATGACATTTTTTTTGAATTTGAAGATTTGTTGATTACCGCGTGGACCGACCTATCCAAAATGCGTGAGCCTTTGGTATTTTGGGCACTTGATGACACGGTTGAGCCGGGCAAGACTTACCGATATAGAGTTCGGTTAGGCGTTTATAATCCGATTGCCGGCACCAATAAGTTCAAACCGCAAAGTAAAACTTACAAAGATAAGGTTATTTTATGGAGTGAGTTTTCCGACATCACCAAGCCGGTAGATACTCCCAGGATGTTGTATCTTTTTGCAAAGGATGTACAACAAGCCGCAAAGATGGTCACGATTCAGGTCTCAAAGTTCGTATTGGGTTACTGGTATAGTGAAGACTTCGCAGTCAGGCAAGGTGAAGTTATAGGTAAGCCCATAGAGTTAGAGGATGACGAGGGACGAAGGAAGATGGACGAAGGACGATTTATGACTCGCGGCTCGTTTTCTCGCGGCTCACCTCTCGCTGCTCGTGGGCTGTGGTCCCAAGACAGAGGTCTGGGCGGCACGGCAGAGCCTGAGAGTATCGATTATAGTACCGATGCGGTTCTAGTCGATGCCGTTGAGGTTAGTGATTGGCACGATCCCAGCGGAGCGTACGCCTCCGGCGGAGCAGAGAATCTGCGCGTGAGACACTATTTTGATATGCTCTACAGCTTTGATGGAACAACTCTAAATCGCATGGCAATTTCAAATGAGAATTGGCCGCAAAAATTGCAGACCGCATTTAACCAGATAAGACGCTTGCAAAAAGAGCCTAAAGAACCTTTGAAGGCCTTTAGAAGCGGAGCGGGCGGTAGACGCCGTAGCAGACAGCGTCCCGGTATGGACATTTACGAGAGACCCGAAGGTATGTCTGATGAATACGATATAATGCTTGAGGAAATGATGGGGCCGTATTAAATAGATAAAAAGACGGAAAACAGAGGACAGAAGTCATAGAACCAGCTTTGACGGGACAGAGAGCAGATTATTTCTGTTTTCTGTCCCTTTGACTGCGCTCAGGTCAAACTTTGTCGAAGGGACAGGCTTGCGTCTTTAATATTTAATTCAGATGGTAAGCTGAAACTTTTCCTATTTATTCTCTTTAGGTCTTTTTGAATTATTTTCTACCACGACTGTCGGATATAATTAAAAGAAATAAAAAGTTGCAAATTTACTATCTCTATTTTATGATTTGGCGTTTCTATATGTCTGTGAAAGGATCTATAAATGAAGCATGATGTAGCTCGTCTAAATTTGGCACCGGAGGGAAAAAAACGCATTTTATGGGCGGATAATGATATGCCGGTTCTGGCAGCGATACGTAAGAGGTTTTCAAAAAGCAAGCCGTTGAAAGGTACGAACGTCTCTGCCTGTTTACATATCACCGCAGAAACGGCTAATCTCGCTCGAACCTTGTCAGATGCCGGCGCAAATGTCGTACTCTGCGCATCTAATCCGCTATCGACCCAGGACGATGTGGCTGCATCGTTGGTGAGGGATTTCAATATAGCGGTGTTTGCCATCCTTGGAGAAAATCGCAGCACCTATTACAAGCATATCAACCAGGCTTTAGATAATAAGCCGGTTATTACATTTGATGACGGTGCTGATTTGGTCAACGAGCTGCACACACGAAGAACCAAAGATGCAGGTCGGATTATTGCGAGTATGGAAGAGACCACTACCGGCGTTATTCGTCTGCGGGCGATGGAAAAGATGAGACTTTTAAGGTTTCCGGTCATCGCGGTAAACGATGCTGCAACCAAACATCTCTTCGACAATCGCTACGGTACGGGCCAGTCAACGGTTGATGGTATCATTCGCGCGACCGATTTGCTGATGGCCGGCAAAAAGGTTGTAGTAGCAGGATATGGCTGGTGTGGTCGAGGCTTTGCTATGCGGGCGAGGGGCATGGGAGCTATTGTTATCATTACCGAAGTCGAGTCCATTAGAGCCCTGGAGGCAGCTATGGATGGTTTCGCTGTTATGCCGATGAAAGAAGCGGCGAAGGTTGGACAGCTCTTCCTAACACTGACCGGCAATAAAAATGTCATTCGGGCTGAACACTTTCGCTTGATGACCGATGGCGCGGTGGTTGCCAACAGCGGGCATTTCAACGTGGAAATTGACATACCTGCTTTGAAAAAACTCAGCAAAAAAGTTAAACGTCAGGTACGTAAACACGTTGATGAGTACGTGCTGAAAAATAATAAACGGATTTTTCTTCTCTGTGAAGGCAGACTTATAAACCTTGCGGCTGCCGAGGGACATCCAGCCAGCGTGATGGATATGAGCTTCGCGACTCAGGCCCTGGAGGCTGAATACATAATAAAAAGAAAAGGTAAGCTGGCTGTAGCAGTTCACGATGTCCCCGTGGAGATAGAGCAGCAGGTAAGCAGACTAAAGCTGAAATCAATGTCGATCGATATAGACAAACTTACGGCTGAACAAGTTGAGTATTTAGCCACCAGCAGTGAAGGGACATGACAGAGGACAGATGACAGATGACAGAGGACAGAGGACAGAAGACAGAAGACAGAGGACAGAGGACAGAGGACAGAGGACAGATGACAGATGACAGAAAGCAGAAGGATAGAGTTCAGAGCCACGAGCGTTAGCAAGTGAGAAATTGTAAAAAGACAGAGGCAGATAATTTCTGTTTTCTGTCTTCTGTTTATAGCCGGACAGTCATGGCTAAAAAAAACAAGCATATAAAAGCTCCCAAATCAGCGGCAAATGCAACAATGCGAAGTGCCTACTCCGCCGAAGCGGCTGCGAAGGCTGGAAGCTCTGTTGCCCGTCCCTTAGGGACTGCCAAGGATGAATCGCTACGTAGCGCGAGGTCTTTTATGGCGGTCGGTCCTACGCTGCACTACAGCCATAAAAATGTGCAGAGATGCTGGCTGTTAGCTGTTATGGCGTTTGGCTTAAGCTGTCTTTTCTTTTCGAGGATAGTGAGCGGTTCGTTCTGGTCGTTTGATTTTCAAGCTGTAACAACACCTGCACTTTGGCGTCTTGACCGATTCATTACCGAAGGCGTGAGCATCTTTGAATATCCGTGGCAGATTCTCGTATTGGGGCTGCTAATGGGTATTTTTGCTATTGTGCCGGTGCTAATGTCGCAGCTTTCGAGCTTTCAATACAGTCTTGTTTTCATCTTAGAGGTATTTTTCTTAGCCAATTTACCGGGCTTTGCTTTATGTCTTTTAGTAAGTTGTATTGCCGCAGCGTGCCGTCCTCTTCGTTTTCGCTCACGTTTTACTGCAATAGCATTATGCACAGCTCCTCAACTTATTTATTGGGGATGTTTCGGTGGTGCAAAAGCGGTGGAACCTATTAAATGGGGATTTTCCTTTGCACCGTGGCTTTGCGCCTGGCTTATTGCTCTGTCGATAGCAGGATTAGTTCTTGGCATAGGCCATTTTACGCGTTATAAGCCGGGCTTAGTTTGGACATTTACCACTGTTTTCTTTTTACTGGCTGTCCTGACCTTCAAAATAAGAGTGGGCTTTGATGAATTAGACTATCAACTCTATGTAGCTAAAAATAATCCGGAGCACGTGAGTGAATTTCATGACCACGGTATAATCGAAGCGCTGGACAAAACAATTAAGGACCCGACCATCAGAAAATACTTAACTGGTTTCTTTTATCCTGACGAGCCAATACCACTACGAAAGGAGCTAAAAAAGGAATTACAGATTCAATTAAGTTACGACCGTTGGCCAAGCTGGTTTATCGTGCCAGACGAGTTAAAGTATCAGAGAAAAAAACAATGGCTCGATAGGCAATACGATTTGTTTATCGATCCCCCAAAATTCTGGTGGATGCCGAAATTACTTTACTCTGAGTTGAAAAGAAGGCGCTCTGCGAGCGACCGAATGCCTATAGCGCTTTACTATAAAGCACTTCTAAATGAGTATAAGCCTGATATTCAACTTCTGGGGCAGAAGGAGCTCTTACATTTCTACAATGACTATCCACACCGTGAGTCTTTGCTGATATGGTATCGTCTTTATGATGATTTTCCCAAAAGCACCGAGTCGCTCGAAGCACGATGGCGTATTGCATGGCACTATGCAGGCCTGGCTTTATTTGAGCAGGCTGATAAGCTCCTTGCCGAGGCGCAAACCATTCTTGCTGAGTTCGCTACCAGCGGAAAACTACCCAAACAAGAACAAATACAGGAGAACAGATTTTTCAGTCCGTTTCGCCCCCCTGCTGAGTCTGCGATGACGGTAGTTAAGCTAAGAGAGCTACAAAGAAAACTGGCTCAACTGCTTATTCTCATAGGACCAGAAAACCGAACTCAGCAAGCTAACTCAAAAAAGCGCCTGGCGGAATTTGCTATGTTGAATCCGCATAGCCAGGATTATTCAAGGCGCATCGAAGAGCTGCTGAAATCCACACAGGACGGGGATCCAAACGACCCGCTCCGCGACAATATTTTACTTGCCCGGGCCAAACTTATCGCCGATGAGCAACGTCGGGCCGAACAACTAACCAGGCTGCATAAAGAATTCCAAAATACAGACGGTGGAATGCAGGCTCTATACGATCTGGCGCTACTGAAGATCGGGCTTTGGCGTCGGCAGGACAAGGCAAGCTTAGAGCAGAAGAAAAAGCGTTTGTCTGATGCCAGGGCAACTCTAATGAGTTTCATAAGCTTATACCCCGACAGTATTTATACACAACAGGTTCAAAAGAATCTGGATGGCCTACCGACGGCGGAATAACAGAGGACTTGCAACAAAAGACAGAAATAACCTGTTCGCTTCTTCGGTTCTCTGCCTTCTGTCCTCTGCAGAGAGAAGGATTGATTTTTCCCTTATTATATGCTATCATAAATGTTAGATAAATATTTTTTTAAACTGAGAGAGAGATGAAAATCCCTGACGTTCCAATTCCCTCTGACGGACAGGCCGGGAAGATTCTGCTGGTGGGTGACATCAACAAAGCTTTTTTTGATGCCGAGGCAGTTACGGAAGATATCTGTCATGTTTCCAATAGTATATCTGATGCAGTTAATGTCGTCCGCCTAAGGCGGATTGGCTCACAGCAGATTACAATGATCGGCGTCGTGATGGCTGGTATGTCGGCCAGATTAAGTTCGGCTCTTAAGGCCTTGAGAGATACAAACACGAAGGCAAAGATTATTCTGCTGGCCCAGATGTATGAAGAGCCGATAGCCAGGCAATTCGTCAGCCCCTCTTCCAACGGTACCAGCGTAGCAGATGATTATCTGATCTGCCCCATCCAGTTAAAGACCCTTTTCGCTTCTATTGCTACTCTGCGAGGCACGAATCAGGGACAAGCCGAACCTGCACTAACCGCCACCATCAATGAAAAGCTGGAAAGGAGAATAAAACAGCTTGAAATATTGGCTACAACAGACGATTTAACCGGCCTGAGGAATAGAAGATATATATGGGAATTTAGCCGGCAGATTTTAGAGCATGCCCAGAAAGAAAATGGCCGGGTAACACTGCTTGCTTTTGATATCGATAACTTCAAGCATTACAATGACGTTTACGGTCATCAGGTCGGTGACAAAATCCTAAAGCAAGCTGCTGTCCTGATACAGCGTTGCTGCCGGACACATGATGTGGTAGGCAGAATTGGTGGCGATGAATTTGCAGTCGTTTTCTGGGACGATCCACAGCCCAAAGCGTTAGAAGTAAAAACTGAAAGACGTGCGGCGAAGCGCCCCGGGCAGGACCATCCTAAAGAGGTAATCTTTATCGCAAAGAGATTTATAGCGGAATTGGAGAAGGCTGAATTAAACTTGTTGGGCTCGAAGGGTGAGGGAGTTCTTACAATAAGTGGCGGCTTGGCAGGTTTTCCACGCGATGGCTCTACTACGCAGAAGCTTTTCCACGAGGCGGATAAAGCACTGCTGGAAGCAAAACGCAGCGGCAAAAACAGGATTTATCTCGTTGGTCAGCCGCAAAGCAATATCGCTGACATAAAGTGAGCTAAAGTAAACGTAACCATTCGGGGGGTACAAATTGCGTCTCTGCAACATTGCAGGGCCTTTAGGCTGAAGCAATCCGGCAGAACTGCCAAACCGATGGACGGAGGAAAATACTATATCGAATTTATGCTGCGAGAAAGTGACCTTACGGAGGAATTAAAGAAACTTAAAACGGAGAGGATGAGAGAGATTTTAGGCCGACCGGTAGAGACAGTAGAAAAGGTAGATTAATTATTCTGACTTCAGGGCTTATTGTCTGCTCAACTCTGAACTGTTTTGGGGCTCGGAGTTTAGGGAACATCTTTCTGCTGTCCCGTCAAAGCCGGCTCTACGACGCGTCAATTTCAATTATATTATTGTTAGCACCGTCAGGTGTCCCGTGGACTATCCTACTCGTACAAACGTGTAGCCTCGGTTTCCTCGACCGGCCGAGCAAGCTGATCACTGCTCATTGTAACCTTGAAGCGTACATCACCGGGCCTGACGCCTTTAACCACAATCCGCCAGGTAGCTCGGGTTTTTGGTGCAAGACTGTGTAAAGGTGCAAAGCTGATTGTGTTTCCCATAATCGAACCTGAAGTTTCACCGGCTGAAGAAACGTATTGAACCATATCTTCCAAAGAGCAAACAACACGGATGTTCGTGTCGGCGGCGGTGCCCTGATTCGTCACAGTGATTATATAAGTAGCAGGGCGTCCCACTTCTATTGGGTCTTCCAGGTCAATAACGTCCAGTCGAATCGCTGGCATCCCTGCAACAAGAGTCTGTGTAGAAGCTGTCGCAGTCTCTGCGCAATACGCAGTGACACTTGCAGTATTCGTGATCATGCCCCCTTTTGTCGGCATGTACGATACACGCACTCTCTTTGAAGTGTTAGATGCAAGAGTACCCAATTGCCAGATTAGCTTTG
>Ga0307421_1001816_pt1 | contig 12509 bp, 12 predicted proteins | sample SalMarWE160270MG_FD_202163 | JGI IMG/M metagenome (GOLD analysis project Ga0307421, IMG submission 202163) | Salt marsh sediment microbial communities from the Plum Island Ecosystem LTER, Massachusetts, United States - WE1602-70 | ecosystem: Environmental > Aquatic > Marine > Intertidal zone >...
CGGAGAATTTGGAAAAGCCATTCAATATGCTGAGCAGGCAGTCGCTGATGAACCGGATAATCCCTATCTTTACGGTAACCTTGGTGTAATGTATAAGCAAAACTATGAATTCAATCGGGCTGTCCTTATGCTTAAATTAGCTGTCCGTGGCGGAATTACCCCGGAAGGAGTACCGGTAGAAGGATTGCCGCTTTCATATGGGCGCATCGTTGAATATTACTACAACTATGGCCTTGCGCTCATGGAATTGGGCTACTGTGGTGAGGCGGTCGATATTGCCCAATCCATTCTTCAGAGCATTAATGAGGACGAGATCGCGATTTATAATGCCAATTTCATCTTGGACCGTTGTTATCAGAAGATGAATGATCTTCAGCTTCTCAAGTTACCAACACCGACAATGATCCCTACCTGGACCCCACAACCTTCGCCGACGCCCACCCCGATGCCAACAGTGGAACCAACCCCGACCATATTACCTTAGATTTTCATCATGTATATACCTGAAAGAAAACCGCTGTTTCGAAAGAATGTGAACAAGACCAACCCATATGGTGTAGCGGCAATGCTGGGCATTATTCTGGTCATGCTGATCGTTCTGCGCAGCCTTAATCAGGGTGAGATCACTCCTATGTTCATGCCGACACCAACCCCTACCCGCACATTAGATTCCTTTGCGGGAGAAGGGGAGGCTTATTTCGGTGCAGGTGACCTGGATAGATCTATCGAGGCATATCACCAGGCGGTCGCTCTGGAGCCAGGTAATGCAGAACTTCATGCAGAATTGGCGCGAATTTTAGTGTACTCTTCTACCCTGCTTACCATTGACCTGGAACGCATTGAACGCCTTGAGGAAGCATTAGTAACAATCAACAATGCTGTTGAGATCGCTCCTGAAGATAGTATGGTTCATGCGGTAAAATCATTTGCTCTCGACTGGATGGCAGGGAACAGTGCTACCCAAGCAGAAAATGAAGCTCTCCTGAATGAAGCTGAGCAGGAGGTGATCTATGCGATCCAATTGGATAACCAGAATATGCTTGCGCTGGCGTATTACGCTGAAATACTTGTGGACCAGCAAAAATGGATCCAGGCAGAGCAAAATATTCAAGAAGCAGCCGCACGAGCGCCGGAATTGATGGATGTCCACCGCATAAATGGGTATGTGCAGGAATCTTTGGGGAACTACAGCCAGGCGATCAGTGAATATAAAGAAGCCATTCATATCAACCCAAATCTAACCTTTATCTATTTGCGTGTAGGTGCGAATTACCGGAAATTAAAGCAGTATGAATCCGCATTGGAATATTTCGATAAAGCCGCTGTTATTAATGAACAGCTTGGTGTGCATGATTCGATCCCTTATTTCTCGATCGCGACCACATACACACAGATGGGAGAATTCTTTTCTGCGGGGTTGAATGCTCGTAAAGGATTGAATTATGATCCAGATAACGCGGATGCCTTTGGAAGGTTAGGGATTGTGTATCACCGCTCGAGGAATTATGAGGGTGCGATTCCTGCGTTCAAATGTGCTATCCGGGGATGTACGGCAGAGGAAAGTTGTGAAGTGCGCCAATGTGACCCTGAGACGAATACCATGGTTGCTGTTGAGGGCCTTCCTCTAACAGCAGGTACAGTAGATTATTACCTCACTTATGGCGCTGTTCTGGCGGGTATGCACAGGACTTCGAATGGATTCTGTGAGGAGGCAATGGATATATTAAAATTGGTTAAAGAGAATTATAGCGGAGACCCGATCATCATGCAGAACGTGGTGGAAAGTGAGGCGATCTGCAACAGTTACGGTTATTTCTAATTATTAAAGATTTATAAGATTCCTGATAGATTCCTTGACTTATCCCTAAAACAAGATTAATATAAAATTATTAGCACTCACGGTTGTTGAGTGCTAACATATTGAAAACTAATTTAACGGAGGATTATATGGCACTGAAACTTAAACCTTTAGGAAACCGGTTGGTTGTTGAACCCATCGAACAAGAAGATGTTACAGCATCCGGTATCGTACTGCCGGAAACGGCGAAGGAAAAACCCCAGCGGGCAAAAGTATTATCAGCGGGGCCTGGCGATCGTGATGAGTCGGGAAAACGCATACCTATGGAAGTTAAGGTTGGGGAAATTGTTTTATTTGCTAAGTATTCTGGCACCGAGATCAAGATTGATTCCAAAAAACTCTTGATCCTTAAGGAATCAGATGTATTGGCTATCGTTGAAGCATAATCTATTAGGAAAATCAGAAATTTTTTAAAAGGAGTTACGTATGGCAGCAAAACAATTAGTATTTGGAGAAGAAGCACGCAGGAAACTGCGAGATGGTATGGATGTTATAGCGGAAGCCGTTGCTACAACATTAGGTCCCAAGGGGCGCAATGTAGCCCTGGACCGCAAATTTGGTTCTCCCACAATCACGCATGATGGCGTGACAGTCGCGAAAGAGATTGAGTTGGAAGAACCCTTTGAAAATATGGGTGCACAATTGCTGAAAGAAGCAGCTACCAAAACCAACGATATCGCTGGAGATGGCACTACCACATCTACAGTTTTAGCTCACGCGATGGTTGCTGAAGGCCTTAAGACATTGGCCGCGGGCGCTAACCCTATGATGCTCAAACGCGGCATTGAAGCCGCTTCTAAAAAGATCTCGGACGCGATCAAGAACCAATCAATTGAGATTTCCACCAAAGAGGAAATAGCCAATGTTGCTACTATTTCAGCTCAGGATCGCCCTATTGGCGAACTGATCGCAGAAGTAATGGATAAAGTTGGTAAAGACGGCGTTATCACCGTTGAAGAGTCCAAAGGTCTTGAATTCGAACAAGAATATGTGGAAGGTATGCAGTTTGATCGCGGTTACATTTCACCGTATTTCATTACCGATTCTGAACATATGGAATCAGTGATCGAAAATCCTTACATTCTTGTTTATGATAAAAAGATCTCCGCAGCGCAGGACCTGCTTCCTTTATTGGAAAAACTGGTGCAGGTTGGCAAACGTGAACTGGTGCTCATTGCTGAAGATATTGACGGTGAAGCATTAGCGACTATCGTGCTCAACAAACTGCGCGGTACATTGAATGTGTTGGCTGTCAAAGCCCCGGGTTTTGGCGACCGCCGCAAAGCAATGCTGCAGGATATTGCTACCCTGACCGGTGCGACCGTTATCTCTGAAGAAACCGGGCGCAAGCTTGATTCCGCTGAAGTCGCCGATCTGGGCAATGCAGAAAAAATTGTTTCTGACAAGGACAACACAACCGTTATCGGTGGTAAAGGCGATGCGAAGGCCATCAAGGGCCGCATTGATCAGATCCGTGTTGAAATTGAAAAGACCACCAGTGATTATGACAGTGAAAAATTGCAGGAACGGCTGGCAAAACTCTCCGGCGGCGTAGCTATTATCCGCGTTGGTGCAGCTACTGAAACAGAGCTGAAAGAAAAGAAACATCGTGTGGAAGATGCCCTTTCCGCAACCCGAGCGGCTGTTGAAGAAGGTATTGTTCCCGGTGGCGGTGTAGCCCTCCTGAACGCGATGAAAAAGCTTGATGGCATGAAGCTTGATAGTGATGACGAGACCACAGGTGTGAATATTATCCGTAAAGCGCTGGAAGTTCCCATGCGCCGAATTGCTGAGAATGCTGGATTTGACGGTTCTGTGATTGTAGAGAACGTCCGCCAGACTCAGGCAAAAGAAAAGAACACTAAAGTTGGTTTCGACATCCTCTTAGAAAAATATGTGGATATGGTTGAGGGTGGCGTAATCGATCCCGCCAAGGTCACCCGCGGCGCTCTGGAAAATGCAGCCTCCATCGCAGCGATGATCCTGACGACTGAAGCATTGATCACTGACATTCCGGAAGAGACTCCTCCGCCAATGGCAGCTCCCCAAATGCCAGGTTACTAAACCAAATATGATTAAACAGGCCGTTCAGCGAACGGCCTGTTTTTGTTTTCCTGCTAAATACGTTATAATTTTGCCCGTGATATTTAAACAGAAAAATCATATTGCCATTGATTTGTTATTAATACTCATCCTGCTATCATCTTGTTCATCCGGGCAGGAAAGTGGACGTACTGCTGCTACAGATGAAGTTTCCATTCCAACGCCTACCGAAGCTCCCCTCGCAGCCAGGGTGAATGGCGAGGGAATTTTATTGTCAGAATATGAAGCGGAACTGAATCGCTATCAAGCGGGTATGGAACAACTGGGAGACCCGTATGACCCTGAACTGGCAAAGCAAGATGTGATTAATGATCTTGTCGCCCAGGCTTTATTTGCCCAGGCCGCAGCCGCACAAAATTATTTTATTGATGAAGTGGATCTACAGGTGAAAATTGATCAGTATGCGGAAGCCGCCGGGAGTCAGGATGCTTTGCAGGCATGGATAGTAGATAATTTTTATGATCCGGATAGTTTCCGAGCGGCTGTATCACGGGACATGGCTGTGGTTTGGATGCGTAATTATCTCATTGCGCAGGTGCCAAAAACCGCGGAGCAAGTACATGCCCGCCAAATACTTGTGAAGAGTGAAAATGAAGCCATCAGTATCCAGCGCCAGCTTGAGGTGGGCACATCATTTATATCCCTTGCATTTTCATATGATCTGCTCACTGGCGGCGAATTGGGGTGGTTTCCCCGCGGATACATGCTTCAACCGGACGTTGAAAATGCCGCTTTTTCACTGCAGCCGGGACAATACAGTGGGATAATTCCCACTAGTCTTGGTTTCCATATCGTAGAAGTGATTGAGGTAGATTCTCAACATTCCTTATCACAGGATGCGCTGCTTTTCATGCAGCGCCAGGCGCTGGAAAAATGGCTTGATGAGCAGATTAACCAGAGCACGATAGAAATTCTGATATCTTGAAATTAATACCGGTTGCGTATCTCGATCCATTCAGAAGCAGATAAAGCCCTGCCTAACCGTGAAGCGGGAAAATCGAGTATTTTCCCATTTTTGAAGAAATCAAAATCAAACTGCGTCATTTCGCCGCTTTTCAAACCAGGTACAGGCATCAACCGTGCAGTTAGGGGTTTATTTAACCGAAGGGATAACGCTGCGATATCCATCAGCAGCGGTTCCACCTCATCAACCGTGATATCTCCGGGCAGCGGTACGGTATCTAATCCAGTTCCGCATACAGCGGAATACATCAACAGGTCCTTTACGGAAAAACTGCCTTCCACGCTGCGGGCAGCTAATGTGCTGTCCTCTAAAACTGGAAGCATCAATCCATTAAAGCCGGCTTTAAGCCATTTGCCCCTGTCCAGCGTTTCTGCCAGGATCGCTGCGGCGGATAAAGAGCCCATCATACCGATCCGTTCAACGCCCAGGTTCTCCATCGCCAGTGCCAGAGAACACCAATCTTCTGGGAAAGGCGCGAGGGAAAAATCGAATCCTTTAAAAGATAATTCCCATTGTAAATTCATTTGGCGGATGGCTGAAGTAAGTTCTTCTGCCGCCTGGTGCATATGAGCCAGCATTTTGCTTTTTCCCTCCACAATTGTTTTCACGGATTGAAAAGCTTCAATTGCTGCGTCAGCCGCTTCGATCGCCAAAGCAAACGCGGGCTGGGTGCCGTAACTGTAAGCGGCTGGAAAGAAGGGGGTAAATGGCTGCACATTACTCGTGGCGCAAAAGCGCAGGTTGGTAAATCCATCTGGGGTGATGGATGCTGCCTGTATGATAATAGATGCACATGCCCTCACTGCTGCTGTTGAAATTCCCCTATGAGGGTGGGATAATATTCCAGTCGAAAAAACATTGCGTGTAGCAGATAATATTTTTGGGACGAGCTTGAATTCTTCTGGGTGGCTGATACGGGCGGGCCCTACCGAGATGTAATTGAACCCCTGGTCCGATGCTGATGACTCTATATCTTGAATTACTTGAACAGCAGTTTCTGGCGTTGTATATATCCCAAAGGGAACTGTTGCTAAACGGGTAGTCTGTACGTTCCAACCAATAGAAGTAAACTGGCTTTTCAATCCCTCAATTTGATGGGCTAATTTCGGGAGGGCTACGGTTGGTTGGCTGCCCGGGTGATAAAAGCAGGTGATTGATCGAATTTTCATTGGTTTGTCCTCTGGCGTTTTATTTCATACATCAAAATGCTGGCTGCAACTGCCGCATTAAATGATTCCATAAGTGATCCCATTGGAATGGATATACTTTCATCAGCGATCTCGCGTATATTAGCGCTGACGCCCTCTGATTCGCTGCCAATAATAACACATGCTGGTTTGGAAAGATCAGTCTCCCAGCAGGTTTTTAAGCTGCTGGAATCAGTGAGAAAAATTGAAAGTTCAATACCGTTAAAATCCTTGCAAAGATTAAGGATATCCTGTGCACCCATGTATCGGATTGGTAAGTGAAATTGCGCGCCCATTGCCGCACGCATAACCTTTGGCGAGAAAGGATCGGTTGTACCAGCAGTGAGCAGAACAGCTCCAATGTCCATCGCTGCTGCAGTACGCAGGATCGTTCCCATATTACCGGGGTCCCGAATTTTATCCAGCACAATCACAGGGTCAACCTTTTTCTGCAATGGTACCTCTGGGTAAGGTGCTGTCAGCAAAATGCCCTGCGAAGCTTTCGTATCCGAAATTCTGTCTAAAAGATCCGCACTGACCTCTTCCGCGTTATAGGATAGCGCCTGTATTTTGTGAACGATCTTTTTACCTCGCTCTGAGATGTGGTCACTGTATAAGCAGAAATTTATAGTCGCGTTTGCTTTAAGAGCTTCTTCTGCCAACCGTACTCCTTCAACTACCATCGTGCGAGTCTGATCGCGGTGTTTCTTCGCTCTTAATAATTCCCGCACTATTTTTATTTTAGTGTTTTTTACGGATGTGATCATTTTTCACTGCTTCTTTTGAAATAATCATCAAAGCTTGTAATAAAAGTGCTTAATTTCCCGGTATCGAAGAGAACCAGGATAATTCTAAGAATGGAATGATTTTCTTTTTCAATGCAAAATGAAGATATTTCTTCCATGAAAATATTCGCCGCACGGTCAGTCGGAAACCCGAAAATGCCTGTTGAGATAGCAGGGAAGCTGATTGATTCAGCTTGAAGGTCATTTGCTAACAGGAGGCTGCTGCGGATCGCCTGCGCTAATTTCCTATCCTCATCGCCTTCCCCCCATATTGGCCCGACGGCGTGAATGACAAACTTACATTTCATCTCACCTGCTGTAGTGAATGCGGGCTGGTTGTAGCTGATCGGTCCATGCGCCTTCACCCACTTCCTGCTTTCTTCCTGAATGATCTGCCCGCCGCGCTTTACGATTGCTGCTGCCACACCACCGCCATGCGCAAGGTGTTTGTTGGCAGCGTTCACAATCACATCAGTACTCATGCGGGTAATGTCTCCAGCATGGATTTCCAGGGTTATTCCTGAAGGAAATATCTTTTTCCTTTTCTGATCTGAAGCGCTTTTTTCCATATACATATTCTAACAAAAATGAAACAGGGCAGTTAGGATCACTGCCCTGTAAAGGTGAAAAAGGAGATGAAGAAATCTTTAAATTGCTGCTTTTGCTTTTTCCACCACACTCGAAAATGCTTTCGGGTCGCGAACTGCGAGGTCCGCTAACATCTTGCGGTTCAGCTGGATGTTCGCTTTTTTCATAGCATAAATGAATTTACTGTAGCTGAGACCATTAGCGCGGGCGGCTGCATTGATGCGCGTGATCCAGAGTTTGCGCAGGTCACGTTTGCGGTTGCGGCGGTCGCGGTATGCGTACCATAAGCTTTTCAGCATGGTTTCATTCGCGCGTTTAAACAATCGGTGGCGTGTGCCGAAATTACCTTTGTTGTATTTTAGAACTCTCTTGTGCCGCAGATGGGTTACGGTACCACCTTTTACACGTGTCATGTTTCATCACTCCTCTGCAGACCCCTGGGCGCCGGTTCTCGAACCTGTTGTGAGCACCCAACGGATGCAACTAAATAATATTATTTCTTTTTATCAATATATGGCGCCAATCTCTTGACGCGCTTCTGGATACCTTTTCCTTCAACAGGTACCATTTTGTCCAGCATGCCTTTCGCTCGCTTGGACCGATTGCGGCGTAGGTGCCCTTTCCCGCCTTTTGTGCGGACCAGTTTACCGGAGCCGGTGACACGGAAGCGTTTGGAAGTCGCTTTATGTGTCTTTAATTTGTATTTCCTTTTTTTTTGTTTCTTCGGCACGACGAATCTCCTATCGTTAAACAATAAAAATAACGCCTTGTAGGCGAAGGCAAATTATACCAGAAATTTTTATAAAGATTATTGAGAATAAATAACAGTACTGCCTGACTGAAATAAATCACCGATGGTGGTATTTATTTCGCTTCTTTCACTTGCTTCTCTTCTGCTTTTTCTGCCTGCTCTATATTTTTCTTTTGATTCTTTTCAGATGATGCCTTCTTTTCTTTTTCCTTTGCAGGAGCAAGAATTAGGTTCATCGAACGCCCTTCCATGGATGGGGCTGTTTCTATTATGGAAACATCTTTTAATTCTTCAGCGATCTCTTTCAGGTCTTCCAATGCGATCTCAGGGTAGGTAACCTCGCGCCCGCGAAATCGAATGGTGACCTTAACCTTCATCCCCTTCTGCAGCCAACCGCGCGCATTCCGAACTTTAAAACCGCGGTGATGCTCGTTTGTTTTCGGGCGCAGCCGTATTTCTTTCATTTCAATCTTAGTTTGGGATTTCCGGGCTTGCCGTTCCTTTTTATTTTTCTCAAAAAGGAATTTTCCCAGCTCTAAGACTTTGCACACTGGTGGTGATGCGTTGGGGGCGATCTCGACCAGGTCTAATCCAGCATCCTCCGCTATCTTTAACGCTTCTTTGAGTGATACAACTCCGCGGTTCTCGCCGGTATGGTCGATCAGGCGGACTTTTGCCGCCCTGATGTACTGATTGGCTCTTACTTTTGATGATGTACTGATATTCTGCTCCTTATAAAAGTATAAATCTCATATTACCATAAAAAATTGAGGTCTGGATGATGAAAAAGCAGGTTTATTTTCCGAAACCACAATCATGCTTTTTGTATATCTATGTTTATGTTTTATCAGCAATATCTTGCTTAGCTCTTGCTAAGAAATCTTCCAGAGGCATTGGCCCTGGATTTTCGCCTGAACGCAGGCGCAGCGCCACCTGGTTGGATTCCATTTCCTGGTCGCCAATAATCAGCATGTACGGTATTTTCTGCTTCTGTGCGTCTCGGATTTTTGCGTTCATTCGTTCACTGCGGTTGTCAAGCTGTGATCTGATGCCAGCGATTTTTAGTTTTTCCACGACTGATTGCGCATATTCAAGATGCCGGTCTGCGATCGGGATAGCTATCGCCTGAATCGGTGACAACCACACCGGGAACGCGCCGCCATAATGTTCAATCAAAATGCCAAAGAAGCGTTCCATGCTTCCCATTAACGCGCGGTGCACCATATATGGGCGGTACTGCTGGCCATCTTCGGCAGTGTACTTCATATCGAAGCGTTCTGGAAGGTTGAAGTCGACTTGGTTGGTAGAAAGCTGCCATTCACGACCAATGGCATCCCTTACTTTCAGATCAATCTTTGGCCCATAGAAAGCGCCACCACCTTCATCAATCTCATAATCAAGCATCGAGCGGTCCAGTGAATCTTTCAGGGCGGCTTCAGCTGCCCGCCAGCGGGATTCTTCTCCTACTGCTTTTTCGGGGCGTGTGCCTAAGTATGCTTTGAAATTTTCAAAACCGAATGACCGCAGGATATGCAGGCAGAAGCTGAGCACGAAATCAATCTCATCTGGCATCTGCTCCGGGGTGCAGAAGTGGTGTGCGTCATCTTGTGTGAAACCTCGTACACGCAGCAGCCCATGCAGAACGCCAGAGCGTTCGTAGCGGTATACGGTACCCATTTCAGCAAATCGCATCGGCAGGTCTCGGTATGAGCGCAGCCGGCTTTTATAAATGTGCACGTGGAAGGGGCAGTTCATCGGTTTCAGGTAATACTGCTGCCCATCAATATCGATCGGAGAGTACATGTTCTCCTTGTAAAAATCAAGATGGCCGCTTGTTTCCCAGAGTTGCGCTTTGCCGATGTGAGGCGTGTACACGAAGTCATAACCCGCTTTTTCGTGCTCTTCACTCCAGAAATTTTCCATGATCTTGCGGATCTTACCGCCTTTCGGGTGCCAGAGGATTAATCCGGGACCCACCTCATTTACACTGCTGAATAAGTCCAGCTCTTTTCCAAGCTTGCGATGGTCGCGTTTTTTTGCTTCAGTCAGCAGGTGGATGTATGCTTTCAATTCCTCTGGTTTTTCAAATACAGTGCCGTAAATACGCTGCAGCATGGGATTTTCCTCATTCCCGCGCCAGTACGCACCGGCTACATGTAAAAGCTTGAATGCTTTCGGGTTTATTTCCCCTGTCCGCTTCATGTGAGGACCACGGCAGAGGTCTATGAAGTTATCTTGCTTATAGATGGTCAATGCCTGCTTTTCGCTGATAGCGTGCCCGTGTTCATCCTGCGCGCCTGATTCCAGGTCATTGATCAATTCAAGCTTGAAAGGTTGATCTTTAAATAGTTCTCTTGCCTGTTTTGCGTCCACAATTTCACGAATAAAGGAAAAATCTCCCTTGATGATCTCCCGCATACGGGCGGTGATATCTTTTAGATCATCTGGTGTTAGTGGGCGTGGGAGGTCGAAGTCATAATAAAATCCGTCTTCAATCGCGGGACCAATGGCGATTTTAGCATCCGGAAATTTATCCAGGACTGCCTCTGCCATCACATGCGCGGTAGAATGTCGTAGCCGGTAAAGTTGTGAATCTTCGTATTTTTCCATAATTTTTTCAGCCATTATAAACTCCTATCTATACTTTCTCATAATACAAAAACCGCCCCGATCTGGGGCGGGAGTCAATCTCACGCGGTTCCACCCAGTTTAGCTGATCAATCCAGCTATCTCAGTGTGATCGCTAACGGGATCAACCGTTTTCCTTACTTAAGGCTTACACCTCGTTCTGGTCAAAACTCACAGGTGGTTTTCGCCATTTTCTGCTGGGAGGAGCTCTCAATGTGTCGTCCTCTTCCCTGTCAGCATACCTTACAGCTACTCGTCCTGGTCGCTGTTTACAACAGTGAGTGGGCGGTATAGGGCTCGAACCTACGACCTTTGCGATGTCAACGCAACGCTCTAACCAACTGAGCTAACCGCCCGCAGATGGTTATTATAACTAAATAAAATATATTTTGCAATAAGCCCAATATGAATTGAGGATTAACAATCATTCCCCTCGTTTTGTATTATTATTAGTATTAATTCCTTTGGTTTTATTAGGGAAAGAAGGATACAATAAAACAAGAAATTGGAGGTAAGATGGAATACTTTTATTGCTTGGCCCCCCTCGTTGTTGCTGTCGTATTTTTACTGTTTGCTGGATTACGGATGCTGTACCAATATGAGCGAGGTGTGGTGTTCACTTTGGGTAAATTCAGCAATATCCGCAAGCCCGGCATTACCTATGTGATGCCGATTTTGCAATCTATGCGTAAGGTCGATATGCGCATCAAGACTGCCGAGATACCGAGGCAGGAAGTGATCACCAAAGATAACATTCCGATGTTGGTGAACGCGGTTGTATATTTCAAGGTCATCAATCCCGAAAGTGCGATTATAAAGATCGAGGACTATATGTTCGCGATCCGCCAGTATACGCAGGCGGCGCTGCGGGATGTGATTGGGAATAACGATATGGATTTCTTCCTGCAGGAAAGGGAGAAGATCGCCGACAGTATTAAGGAAATTGTTGATTCAGAAACATCTGAATGGGGCTTGGACGTTGAATCAATCAAGATCCAGGAAGTGGAACTTCCTGCTGAAATGAAGCGTGCCATGGCAAAACAGGCGGAAGCGGAACGCAACCGCCGCGCAGTTATTATTGCCTCACAGGGTGAATTATCCGCTTCTGAAAACCTGCGCAAGGCGGCAGAAAATCTGGCGAAGAGCAAAGGTGCCCTGCATTTGCGCACACTCCAAACCATCAGGGATATTGCTGCAGATCCTTCTGAGAAGATTGTCTTGTTCCTTCCGAGTGATCTGGGAGAAATGCTCTCAAAGATCACCGGTAAGAAATAAGCCCTGCCATGCTGGACGATAAGAACAGGTATTTACAGATTGCATTCAATTATGATGCCCGGATGGTGGGGTTGCTGCTGCCGCGAATCCCCCCCAGCAGTCGGATTCTGATTGAAGCGGGAACACCGTATATCAAGAGGGAAGGAATGGCGGGTATTCGCTATATCCGCAGGTTGTGGCGTGGGCTTATTGTTGCAGATATTAAAGTTGTGGATGGCGCTCTGGATGAAGTGGGTATGGTGCGCGCGGCTGGCGCCAACGCTGTGACTGTACTGGGAAATGCTCCCCGGGAGACAATTAATTTATTCCTCGAAGCGTGCAGCAATTACGGGCTCATCTCAATGATCGATATGATTGGGGTGGAAGATCC
>Ga0307421_1001820_pt1 | contig 12486 bp, 5 predicted proteins | sample SalMarWE160270MG_FD_202163 | JGI IMG/M metagenome (GOLD analysis project Ga0307421, IMG submission 202163) | Salt marsh sediment microbial communities from the Plum Island Ecosystem LTER, Massachusetts, United States - WE1602-70 | ecosystem: Environmental > Aquatic > Marine > Intertidal zone >...
ACATCAGCTCTACCAGGTGCGCCATGTCATGGCCACTGGAGGTCACCAGATACTCCTGCGCCCACGGCCGCAGATGAGCAGGATCCATGATATGTACTTGGAAGTCAACTACAGGCAGAAGCGCTCGTTCATCCGTCGGCTCCGATACGCGCGCCAACACCATCCTCCAATGCACAGCCGGCACTCCATACTGAGCGACCCAACCTGCTCGCCGGGCCTCAGAGGCGCTCGCCGGCACATGCCAGGGTTCTGGGCCCCATCGCACTCGGGTGAGAGTATACCATGTTGGCAGCAGGTGGCAAAGCCATGACAGATCTCCTGTTGGCCTCGAGCTCTCCGCGCCGGAGAGAGCTTCTCCATCTCCTGGGTCTTCCCTTCACAGCGACCGCTCCCCATGGGGAAGAGACCACAGCTCCGAGTGGCGATGCACGGCAGCAGGCCTCGCACCTGGCTCGGAGAAAGGCGTTGTCGCTGCCAGGCCGGCACGCCGACGAGATCATCGTGGCCGCAGACACACTCGTAGTGCTAGAGGGCCGCGTCCTAGGCAAGCCAGAGGACGCTGCCTCGGCCCGAGGGGTGCTGCGGGCTCTCCGTGGCCGCCAGCATCAGGTGATCACCGGCCTCGCAGTGCTCCCTCCAGCGAGAGGCATGCCAGCGGTGAAGGTTGTGCAAACGCGGGTGTGGATGAGGCGGTATGGAGATGACGAGATCGCGGCCTACATAGCCAGGGGCGAACCCTTTGACAAAGCCGGCTCCTACGCCATTCAGGACCCGCTCTTCCGTCCCGTGGAGAGAATCCAGGGCTGCTATGCCAACGTCATGGGGCTTCCTCTCTGCCACCTCTTCTGCGCGCTCCAACGAGTAGGCGTGAGTGTGCCAGCATCACTGCCACAGGTCTGCGAAGCGCATACAGGACACAGATGCCTGGTCGCCGAGGCCATCCTCCGCTCGGGGAATCGTTGACTTTGCCACTGGACCGTGATACACTTGTCCGAGGCTCTGAGAGCTGGTAGAAATGACAGAGACGAGCGTAGACAAACACGCCTTGCTGGAAGCGCTGCCCAGGCTGCGGGGCAAGAGGATCCTGGTTCTGGGCGATCTCTTCCTCGACGAATACGTGGTCGGCCAAGCGACGAGACTGTCCAGAGAGGCGCCCGTTCCGGTACTGGAGTTCAGCCGCCGGTTCCACGTGCCGGGAGGCGCAGCCAACCCCGCCCAGAACGTCTGTGCCCTGGGAAGCACTGCCTATCAAGTAGGTGTCGTGGGAGGCGATGAGTCGGGTCGAAGGCTGACAGAGCACCTGGAGCGTGCTGGCATCGTGACGGACGGTCTGGTCACGGACCCCGACCGCCTCACCACCGCCAAGACTCGCGTCGTCGCCGAGGGCACACTGGTCTTTCCCCAGCAGCTTGCCCGCATCGACAAGCTGGACAGGCGACCTCTCGACAGCGGGGTGGTCTCACAGCTCGTAGCCCGTTTCGAGGAGATCAGCCCTCGCGTCGATGCGGTCCTGTTGTCGGACTACAAGACAGGTGTGGTGAACGAAGAGACCATCGCGGCAGCCCTTCGTCTCTCCCGCGAGCGCGGCACCCTGACCACTGTGGATTCTCAGGGCGACCTTCATAAGTTCGCCGGCTTCGATGTGGTGAAGTGCAACCGACGCGAAGCCGAGGCTCAGTTGGGCAGAGAACTGGCCAGCGACGCCGGTTTCGAGGAAGGCGGACAACGCCTCCTGGCCGAGCTGGGGTCGTCGGCGGTGATTCTTACGCGCGGCGGTGACGGGATGTCGCTGGTCAGCAAAGAACAAGGCACTTATCACATCCCCGCCGCGAATCGCACCGAGGTCTTCGACGTCACAGGTGCCGGCGACACAGTGATCGCTGTGGTCACCCTGGCCCTGGCGGCAGGGTTGGGCATCGGAGAGGCAGCCCACCTGGCCAACTACGCTGCCGGCCTGGTGGTGCGAAGGCTGGGCAACGCGACGCCCAGCGAAGAGGAGCTGGCCTGGGCCATAGAGCGCTGGTCGCAGTCCGATCTTTGAGCTTGCTCGCCCGATATGCTATCATAGTCCGGGCCGTGCGCAGCCACGGTTCATCCCGTCATCTGCGGCACGGCCAATACCCGAAGAAGGAAGGGAACAATGAAGCGGTTACTCCTACTCGTTGTCTTGCTCGTGGCGGCGTCGATTCTCGCCTGCGACTTCAGCGCTAGTGTTGGCGACGTAGGTGAGGGCCTGAAAACGGCAGTGGTCTGCGCCTCCCTCGCCGACGACTACGCACCGGTAGGCCCCACGGACGTCTTTGCCCCTGAAGATGACTTCAACATCTCCGTCGAATACGCCGACCTGGAGGAGGCGCAAAGCATCGGCGTGAAGTGGTTCCAGGAAGACGACCTCCTCTACGAGCTAACCGTCGAGTTGGACGCCTCCAACGCCGGGGACGGTTATGCTGGCTTCACACTGACCAACGACGCACTCTGGTCGACGGGCAACTACCACGCCGATATCTATCTGGATGGGGAATTCGACCACACGGCAGAGTTCCGCGTAGAGTAGGGCTTCGAACCCACGTGGGCACCAGGATCAGGGTGGCAACGGCACTGGCGCTCTGATTACTACAGGCATGGGGCTCGTCCGCGCGGACTGCAGCCCATGCCCCATGGCTACCTTTACTGGGCTGACCTCTGAGTGGGGTCTGGCGTATCTCGCCTGGGCGACATTGAAATAACGGGAGGTTATGTATGGGAAGAGTAGGGATCATTGGAGTCGGGCAAAGCGCCTTCGTGCGCGGGTACCCTGGCTCGATCAGGGAGCTTGCCTACGAAGGGTTCAAGGAGGCTATGGAGGATGCGCAGATCTCCAACGAGGACATCGACGCATCCATCGTCTGTTCTGCCCCGGAGTATGACAAGCAGAGGTCTCCCGCTGGGGTTTTGGCCGAGTACCTCGGTCTCATCCCGCAGCCCACGTTCTACGTAGAGAGCGTCTGCTCCTCCAGCAGCACAGGCCTCAAAGTGGCTTATTCCATGATCAAGGCCGGCCTTCACGACGTCGTGTGCGTGCTGGGCTTCCAGAAGATGTCCGAGATCTCCTCTGCGGAATCACAAGAACGCATGGGTCGAGGAGCGGACATCCAGTGGGAGTCTCCGTTTGGCACCATGATGCCCGCCTACTACGCCATGTACGCCCGGGCGCACATGGCCAAGTATGGGAGCACCGAGGAAGACCTGGCTCTGATCAGGATCAAGGCCGCTACTTACGGGCAGATGAACAAGAAGGCCGTCTACAGGAAGCCGGTGACCATGGAGCAGATCTTCGATCCTGAGAGACCTCCGGTCGCCACACCTCTCAAGGTCTTCGACTGCTGTGCCAACGCCGACGGCTCCTCCTGCATCATTGTGGCCAGCGAGGAGAAGGCCAAAGCGCTATGCGAGAAACCCGTCTGGATCCTAGGGTTGGGAGCCGCCTCGGAGGCGGTGAACATGGCCGGGCGAGACCTCTTCACCGGGCTGAGTGTGGCCATCGAGGCCGGCAAACAGGCCTACGAGATGGCGGGCGTCGGCCCCGAGGATATCGACGTGGCCGAGGTGCACGACTGCTTCACCATTGCCGAGATGATGGCCTACGAGAATCTGGGCTTCGCCAAGCCCGGCGAGGGCAAAGAGCTGATCGGGGCCAAGGAGACCTACAAAGAGGGCAAGATCCCCGTGAACGTGGATGGCGGACTGCTCTCCAAGGGCCATCCCATCGGGGCCACCGGTGGGTCCCAGATCAGGACCATCGTGCTCCAACTCAGGGGGGACGCAGGCCCCATGCAGGTGGAGAACCCTGAGATCGGTCTCGTGCACAACATCGGCGGCGTGGGCCTCTACGGCAACGTCACCATCCTCGGGAGGTCATGACATGGCGAAAGGCAAGAAAGAAGTAGACGACCGCTTCGGAAGGTTCGGGACCGTTAGCTTCACCTCCATATCCAAGGTCAACGACTTCATAGACTACCTAGCCCAGGGGAAGGTCATGGGCACCAGGTGCAAGCAGTGCGGAGCGACCCACTTTCCTCCTGTCGCCGACTGCGCCGAGTGTCTGTCCAGCAACGTGGAGTGGTTCGAGGTCACAGGCACGGGAAAGCTGGTCAGCTTCAGCACGCTAACGTACGGCCCTGTGGGCTTCGAGGACGATCTGCCCTACGCTATCGCCCTTCTGGACTACGGGGACTACAAGGTCTTCGGCCGCATCGCCAAGGACATCCCTGAGAAAGAGCTCAGCATCGGCATGGCCATGAAGACCGAACCTCTCACACTGCCCAACGGCCAACTCAGCTACGTCTTCTCCAAGGCCTAGAGCAACCCATTCCGTTGTCTAGAAGCCGGGGGCCCACCGCCCCGGCTTCTTCGTTGTTGGGCCTCTTGGTACGCGCTCAGCAGAGTCAAGGCAGGTCTCGTGTGACTTACAGGGGCCCCATTGCTTGACCTTGCTCCTCGGATATGGTACAATGGGTTAGTGTGTTCCTGCGAAGGAATTTGCTCAACACGAAGCAGTGGACTGTCGCCGGCGCCGTTCGCGCCTACCTGCGTACCTACGTCCTGACATTCCGATCCAGTCGGTCGGGATGTCTTTTTTTTGTCCAGGAGTGAGGGACTATGAGTCATGGCTCTACGTTGCGAAGGGCGTCCCCAAGGAGCGGAGCAGGTGTCATCGAGGCTTTCCTGTCCTTGGCCACTCGCTCCCCCGCGGCCAGAGGACTCTTCCCCCGTCCAACTCCAAAGCAGCAACGCAGGACTGGCATGGGTAAATGGTTGGGTCTTGCCGCGGCTATATGCCTCGGCGTCAGCACTTGCGTACTAGCCACGCCCCTGGTCTCCGCTGAACAAGAAGTCGTCGAGACCATTGTGCTCGACGTGGCCACGCGCGAGCCACTTGGAGGCGCAGTGGTGAGCGTCGCCACACCCACTGCCCAGTGTATGACCAACGCTGAAGGCCGATGCGACCTACAGGTGCCGCAAGAGGGCCGCGTCACCATTGCTGTCTCTGCGTCTGGCTACGTACCCCAGACGGTGGCGCTCACCCTACCCAGGGGTCTGCACGATGACGCACTCACGTTTGCCCTCGGGCGGGAGAGGCAGCAACAGCCAAGAGATAGCCAGGTTTCCTATTCCGAAGCCATGAGAACGGCGCCTGATTCTGGAGACTGGATCCCCATCTCCTCCGATTCTGTCGCTGAAGCTGTACTCAGCGGTGCAACTCTGCCCATCCTCCGCGGGGAGGGCAGAATCAGTATATCTTTCTCCCTTCCCGGCCTCTTGAGGCACGATCTGGAAACAGATCAAGGGCAGCGGACGATCCTCAGCATCCCCAATGGCTTGTACGCCCTGGAGCCCGGCAAACCCGTCATCCCTGCCATGACCGGCAAGTTCGTCATGCCTCCTGGCGCAACTGTCCTATCCATCACCACCACGGTTGATGAGAAAGTCGAGCTTGAGGACATCGAGCCAGCGATCCACATCCCGATGAGAGTCACACCGACTGGGTTGGTACAGGAGGACATCCCCCTCCAAGAGCTGACCTCGACATACCCGGAGGAGTTCTACCGCGTCACCGAGATTGGCGCGCTGAGAGACGGCAACACCTTGGGCACGGTCAGCATTTGGCCTGTTCAGTTCGACCCGACCACAGGTTCCGCTCTGGTTCACACTGCTGTGGAGCTGGAGGTGGTGTACTCAGTGCCAGGACTCGTGGAAGAGGAGAGGAGCATCTCCCTGCTGGATGACGTGCCTGACCGTCTGGGTCAGATCGAGGTTCTGCCCAGGGGCCACCGCAGTGGGCACGAGGGCCAGAATCTGGCAGCGGATGCCTCCTTGTGTGACTCTGCAACCCCCAGGGCGTTTCTGGTCCGAGAGGATGGACGTAGCGAGTACTCGATGATCTCTGCAGGCTTCTGGAGAGACGAGAACTCGGCGGGGTCCAGCAGCTTCTTCGGCGTGATGACCTATTCGGACGCCACAGACTCCCAGTTCGTCCAGGCTAAGCAGGTACAGCACCTGAGCGACTATGGCGAAGTGGAGCTGGTCACCAGTCAGTCGAGGGTACTGGAACTGATCCGAGGTGAATGGGCTGAGTCGCCAGGCCTGGTCCTGTTTGGGAAGCCCGGGCACATCGGGGGGTCCCTTGTTCCCCTGGCCTCGTATCTCAACTGGCCACTGGTGGGCGTTGCTGACGACACAGACCTGGCCGCCGCCCAGGACCTCGCAAACGACTTGGGCGTCTCCAATGTAATCATTAGCGGAGAACTCCCGTCGAGCCTCCTGACGTGGATAGAGGGGGGCGACATGCGGGTGATTCGCCTCGACGGGCAGAGGCAGATCAACCAGTTCTTTCACCTCCAGAAGCAAAACGGCGGATTCTACCAGACGGTGAAGGAGCATGATCTCGCCCTCTATGCAACGGAGATCATAAACCCTGACTGGACAACCGCCCTGTCTGCTGCTGACATGCAGTATGCAACCTTGTCCTCATCACCTTACTACCTCGTTGTGGTGGACCAGGTGGAAGAGGGCGAATTCGATGTAGCCGCCTATCAATTGGCGGCCTATCGTAGCGCCGAGATCCTGGAGGTAGGGGGCTACACAGCCAACCAGATCAGAACGGAGATCAACGCATACGATCCTATCTACATCGCCATCTTTGGGGACGGCGACCTTGGAGAGGCTAGCTGCTTCTTCGTTACCGATCCCACGGGAGACACAGAAGACCCTGATGAGATCGGCACTGACTTCTACTACGAAGTGCGAGAGAGCCTATCCGTAGGCCAGCTAACAGACGGTTGGGTCGTGGACTCGTACGTGGGAAGGCCTATCGGTTCGACGGACGCGGAAACGCAGCAATACGTCGACACGGTGAAGAGATACGAGGCCGGCTGCCTGGATGCGGACTACCTGGACTGGACCGTCTCCGGCTCCATCACCTGGGATGGCGGCTACGAGGAAACGGCTGTGGACGTCTCCAGTTATCTGGGGAGTGTAGCGCCGGCTGCAACGCTGCTCCTCGAACCCAGCTCGCCTCTATACTCGCAGGCGGATGACGATTTCAGTAAGGCGAACTACGTTGAGGGAACATTGGGATTGGACTCAGGCGTCACCGTGGGCTTTGCCAAAGGTCATGGAAACGACGAAGCGGTTGCGCTGGGGAGTGGTGGAGACGCGGACTATCTCCACCGGGATCACCTGGCCGCCCACGAGGACACGTGGCGCGATTATCCCTTCTTACAGTATACCGACTCCTGCATGACGGCCAGGTTCATGGGAGCGGATGGTACGTGGGACTTCGACGACGACGTTAATCTGGGCTGTGGGTTCATCGATGCGGGGGCGATAGCCTACATTGGCACGACCATGCACGCCACAGCAGGCTACATTGACGGCATCAACCAGGAGTTCTTCCAGCACCGCATCACCGACTGGGACTACACCCTCGGCCAGGCGCTTGCCTATGCAAGGGAGTCCTGGTACGACGCTCAGTACTACCACTCCGACTGGGACAAGAAGACTGTGCTGGAGATGATGCTCATCGGCGATCCGATGGTCGATCTCCAGCTGGGCTCCTCTGAGCATCCTCCCAGCCCCCCCGCAGCCACCATGCCCAGCACCCCGTCACCGGAAGATGACGCTTCGGGCGTGTGGATCCACTCCGATCTGGACTGGGCGGATGCGGCCCATGCCACGGGATATGACGTCTACTTCGGCACGACCTCCGACCCGCCGTTCGTCGGGATCAGTTCGGAGAGCGACTACGATCTTCCCGCGCTGGAGTACGATGCCCACTACTTCTGGAAGGTGGTGGCCAAGAACTTCTGCGGTGAAGACACCGCAGGGGCTACCTGGGACTTCTTCACCACGCCATGCCACACCCTGAACACCGATGTGAGTCCAGGTGGAAGTGGCAGTGTCAGCGCCGACCCGGCGCCCAATTGCGGGGGCGGCGAATACGTCCATGGCACGTCCGTCCAGCTCACCGCTGATGCCACATCTGGCTACGAGTTCAGCCATTGGAGCGGGAGCGCGTCTGGCAGCAGCAACCCCACGACCATCAGCATGGACGCCGACAAGGACGTGACGGGGAACTTCGCCCCGGTCTGCTATGGCCTGGACCTCGCGGTGAGTCCTGCGGGAGGGGGGACCGTCAGCGCCGATCCGGCTCCCAACTGCGGCGACAAGTACATTGCTGGCACGGAGGTCGAGCTTACCGCAAACCCGTCAACAGGCTACAGCTTCTCCTACTGGAGTGGGAGCGCTTCGGGCAGCAGTAACCCTGCCACGATCACTGTAGACGCAGAGAAGAACATCACCGCCAACTTCACCCAGGTCTGCTACACTCTGAGCACTGCCGCCAGCCCTGCCGGGGGCGGAACCGTGGACGTCAGTCCCCTGCCCAACTGTACGGGCGGCAGATACGCTACGGGGACGCAGGTCCAGTTGACCGCCAACCCCGCCACCGGATACAGCTTCTCCTTCTGGAGTGGGAGCGCCTCGGGCAGCAGCAACCCCACCACCATCACCATCGACTCAGACAAGAGCGTCACCGCCAACTTCACTCAGGTATGCCACTCGCTCAACCTCAGCGTCGATCCCTCGGGAGGCGGAACCGTCTCGGCCGATCCGGCCCCCAATTGCGGGGGTGGACTGTACGCCGAAGGTACTGAGGTGCAATTGACCGCCAGCCCTTACTCTGGATACAGCTTCGGCTACTGGACGGGCGACCTCGACGGCGACATCAACCCCAGGACCATCGCCGTGGATGGTGACAAGAACGTCACCGCTCACTTTGTGCAGCAATGCTATTCCCTGAATACGAGCGTCAGTCCTTCCGGAGCAGGAACCGTCAACGCCAACCCGGCGCCCAACTGCGCGGGAGGCAAGTATGCAGCCGGGACCCTGGTGGAACTAACAGCCAACGCGGCAACTGGCTACGGCTTCTCGTGGTGGAGCGGCAGCGCCTCCGGCAGTTCCAACCCCACCACCATCACCATGCACTCCGACGCGTCCGTCACGGCCAACTTCGCCCAGATCTGCTACGATCTGGCCATCAACGTGAGCCCCGGCGGATCTGGGACGGTCAGCCCCAGCCCTGCCCCCAACTGCGGAGGTGGCAAGTACACGGTAGGTTCCATCGTTGAGTTAACCGCCAATGCCGCCTCAGGCTACGAGTTCAGCCACTGGAGCGGGCAGGCCTCTGGCAGCGCCAACCCCACGACGGTGACCATGAACGCGAGCAAGGGCGTCACCGCCAACTTCACGGAGCAGACATGTTACAGCCTGGCGCTGAGCGTGGTCCCTGGTGGCGCCGGTACCATTGCCGCCAATCCTGCTCCCAATTGTGACGGGGGCAAGTATCTCGAGGACACACTTGTTGAACTGACCGCCGCACCCCTTGGAGGCTACAGCTTCTCCTCATGGATTGGCGACGCGTCTGGCAGCGAGAACCCCACGACGGTGACCATGAACGCAGACAAGAGTGTCACCGCTGGCTTCACCCTCATCTGCTACACTCTCTCCACCAGTGTCAGCCCTGGAGGCGCGGGCACGGTCTCTGTGAGTCCGGACCCCAACTGCCCCGCCGGGGCCTACGCTGAGGGTACGCAAGTGACGCTGACCGCCATTCCTGCCGACGGCTACAACTTCAGCCACTGGAGCGGCAACGCTTCGGGCAGCAGCAATCCCTTGACCTTCACTATGGACTTCAACAAGGGAATCGCGGGCAACTTCACAGCGACGTGCTTCACCCTCGACACCGACGTCATCCCTGGTGGCAGCGGAACGATCTCAGCTGAGCCGGCGCCCAATTGCGCAGGTGACAGGTACGCCGCCGACACCGTGGTGGATCTCACTGCCCATCCAGCCGACGGATACTTCTTCCACTACTGGAGTTGGGATGCAACAGGCAGTGACAATCCGACCCCCGTGGTCATGGACGCAGACAAGAGCGTTTACGCAGTCTTCACCTACGTGGGCGAGGTCGCCGAGTTTCCATTCTATGACGGCTTCGAAGCGGGATCCCTGGCTCCCGTATGGAGCGCCGAAGAGATCAACGAGGGCCGCGTTCGTGTCGATTCCGCCTACTATCCGTACCAGGGCGCATATCACCTGCTGCTGGACGACGAGGTCAGCGGCTCCCAGTTCTCCTGGTCCAAAGCTATTCTGGCTATCGACCTTACGGGACAGACGGACGTCCTTCTCGACTTCTGGTGGCGAGAGTACGACGACCGCGGACACCTAGACGACGGCGTCTACATCAGCGACGACCTCGGGGCCAACTGGCACGAGATCGAGTCCTTTCTAGACTACCAGCCCTACTATGGCCAAGAGATCATCGACATCGACGCCCAGGCCTCCTCTCTGGGGCTCTCCTTGAACGACCACTTTCTGATCAAGTTCCAGTTCTACGGAGAGAATCCCATACCGAACGATGGGTTCGGCATCGACGAAGTCAAGGTTCGCCCCACTAACTCCCCGCCCCTGCTGAGCTGGACCGGAGAGCCCAACTACGAGCAGGATGGAGTACATCCGGAGAGCGGCGATACCGGCGACGAGTACAGCTACCGCATCGAGTACTCCGACCCCTTCGATGGGGACGCGCCAGCCCACGTCTACCTACACATAGAGAAAGGCGACGTGGCCATAGGAGGCAGCCCCTTCGACATGGCCTGCGAGCTCGGCGACTACCAGACGGGGGTGATCTGTAGCTACGCCAAGTCTGGCTTCGCCGAAGCCGGGACGGACTACACCTACTACTTCACGGCCGAAGACAGCCGTGGCGCGACGTCGGCGGCTACGACGGAGTTGGACGCGCCGGACATGAGTCCTAACAACCCACCTGTTCTGGAGTGGACTGGCGAGTCCACCTTCGAGGAGGATGGCCTGCACCCGGAGAGCGGTCACATTAATATGGACTACATGTACCGCATCAAGTACTCAGACGCGGATGGTGACGAGCCGGACGAGGTGCAGGTGCACATCAGGAAGGCAGGAGCAGAGATCCCTGGCAGCCCCTTCGCCATGTCTTGCTACAGCGACGACTACACGGCGGGTGTAATCTGCGCACATCTGGAGATGGGGTTTTCCGAATCCGGCTGGGACTACACCTACTACTTCACGGCCCAGGACGAGCATGGAGCCCCCGCGATACCGACCATCGAGTTGGATGCCCCCGACCTGTTGGGGGGAGACGCGCAGTGGACGGTCCTTGTCTACCTGAACGGCGACAATGACATGGAAGATGAGGCCATAGACGACTTCTTGGAGATGGCCTCGGTGGGCTCCACCAACGAGGTCAACATCGTCGTCTGGTTCGACCGAATCCCGGGATACGACGATAGATACGGCGACTGGTCCGACTTCTACCGCTTCTTCGTCACCGAAGGCATGACGCCGGATCCAGAGAACGGTACCTACACCGGTGAGGCGTGGATGGGCGACTACCAGAACCTCTTAGACTTCGTCAACCCGTATTGGGAACGGTACAGCTTCCCGGCCGAACACTACGCCGTCATCATCTGGGACCACGGCAACTCCTCGCGCTTCATGCCTGGGGAGAACACCCTCTTCGGCGACATCTGTTTCGATGAGACTCAATACGACGAGTCCTCCGAGTCGGGCATCAGCATGCCAGAGTTGCGCCTTGCCCTCGACGACGGCACCCTACAGGGTGCAGACCCGCTCGACCTGCTGGGCTTCGACGCCTCCTTGATGGGATCCATCGAGATCGACGATCAGCTCATCCCCTACGCCCACCTGCGCGTGGGCTCCCAGGAGGTGCAACCCTCCGGCGGCTGGCCTTACGACGACATTCTGGCCGCACTGGTCACCGACCCCACGATGACGCCCAGCGAGTTCGCCCAGGTGATCGTCGAGGCCTACCACAACGAGCACGCCCTTGACTTCACGCAGTCAGCGGTTGACCTTCAGAGCGCATACGGAGAGGTCAACGCCGCCGTCGACGGCCTTGCGACCGCCCTGATGGGCGGTATGAACAGCCACTACCTGGAGTTGGTCACTGCCAGAGGCAACACGCAAGAGTTCTCCGAGGCCGCCTACGTGGACCTCTACGACCTCGCCTACCAGATCGGCCAGTTCGTGAACGATGCGACAATTGACGCAGCAGCGAGTGCTCTGATGAACGCCGTCGATGCCGCTGTCCTCGCGGAGGAGCACGGTGTAGGCTGGCCCCGTGCGCACGGTATCAGCATCTACTTCCCCGAAGCGGAGACCGACTACAACGGCACGTACGACGGTGACCAGGACTGGCTGGAATTCCCCGCCAATACTCAGTGGGACGAATGGCTCCACGCCTTCTACCAGGGGCCCGTCGGCGACGTCTTCGAGCCGGATGATTCCTCGGCTGAGGCAACCATCATAGACAGCGGAGTGCCCCAGACTCATAGCATCGTTCCGGTGGGAGACGATGACTGGGTCACCTTCACCCTGGACGAGGAGTCG
>Ga0307421_1001823_pt1 | contig 12474 bp, 11 predicted proteins | sample SalMarWE160270MG_FD_202163 | JGI IMG/M metagenome (GOLD analysis project Ga0307421, IMG submission 202163) | Salt marsh sediment microbial communities from the Plum Island Ecosystem LTER, Massachusetts, United States - WE1602-70 | ecosystem: Environmental > Aquatic > Marine > Intertidal zone >...
ATCCCTAGTGATCAGGGATAGCGCGGAGACGCGAATTGAGCAAACGCCCCGGGGCCTCGGTTGTTCGTATCGCGGGACGCGCTGTACGGCCAGGGCATGCGGTGGGTGTCGCTCTAGTTTCGACCGAGCCGATCGGCTTCCTGGGCGGAGTAGACGGAGACACAGGCATCGTTGTCGAACCAGGCCATCCACTCGAAGGAGAGTCTGTCGCCGGCCGCATACTCGTCTTCCCGACCGGCAAGGGCAGCACTGTCGGATCGTATACCCTCTACCGGCTGGCGCGAAACGGAGCAGCGCCGGCCGCGATTGTGAACCGTGAAGCGGACCCGGTCGTCGCCGTGGGCGCGATCATAGCAGACATACCGATGGTCGATCAGGTGGACATCGCTCAACTGCGCACGGGCGACGTTATGGAGGTAGACGGGGCAGAGATCACGCTCAACAGGGACCAGGAGGACGTAGCTCACCGCGGCAGCTCTTGAAGCACAGAAGGCGCGGCACCTCCGGAAACTACCACGATAGTCGAGGCGGAGTTGGCAGCGGAGGGCGGGTAAGGGGCGCCTGCTAGTCCCAGGCGCCGTTGGGGCAGGAGAAATGCCAAACAAACAGCTCAGAGTCGAACAGGTGCAGACGCCCGACGAGAAGATGGAGTTCATCCGTTTCCCTTGGCAGGTCTACCGGCACGATCCGAACTGGGTGCCCCCTCTCATCTCCGAGCGCGTGGAGTTCCTGGACAGGGAGCGCCATCCCTTCCATTGGCACTCAGACGTAGAGTACTTCGTGGCCCGTCGAGGCGGGCAGGTAGTGGGGACCATTGCCGCCATCCACAACAAGCGGCACGTCGAGTTCCAGGGCGAAAAGGTGGGCTTCTTCGGCCTGTTCGAAGTGCTGCAGGACCGAGAGGCGGCCCGGGCGCTTCTGGAGACAGCGGGGGAATGGGTGGCAGAGCGGGGTATGACGTCCCTGCGCGGCCCGGCCAGCTACTCTCAGAACGAAGAGGCCGGGCTCCTGGTCGACGGCTGGGACGGCACGCCGGTGGTGATGATGACCTACAACCCCCGGTACTACGTCGACCTCATCGAGGGTGCCGGCTTCGAGAAAGCCATGGACCTGCTGGCCTATGATCTCGACCTGCGGGCACTGGGCAGGCGGGCCGAGAACGTACCGCCTAAGCTGCGCAGGGTGGCAAACAAGATCCAGGAGCGCGGCGGCTTCACCGTCCGTCAAATGGAAATGAGGCACTTCGATGAGGAAGTCGCCCGCTTCAAGTCGATCTACAACTCTGCCTGGGCAAGGAACTGGGGCTTCGTTCCGCTTACTGAGGATGAGATCGATCACTTGGCCAAGGGCATGAAGCAGATCCTCGACCCCAGCCTACTGTGGGTGGCGGAGAAGGACGGCAAGCCAATTGGGGCGATGGTGCCGCTGCCGGACGTCAATCAGGCGCTGGTCCGAGCCTACCCCCGGCCGGGCGTGCCGGAGTGGTGGACGCTCCTCAAGTTCCTCTGGCACTGGAAGGTCCGGCGGCGAGTAACGACGATGCGGGGCTTCGCCGGCGGCGTCATACCGGAGTACCGGGCACGCGGCGTTGACGCGGTCCTGATGTTGAGGCTGGCCGAAGCAGCAGTGCGGCGGTATGATCGCTGCGAGATATCTTGGGTGCTCGAAAGCAACCTCAAGATGCGCCAGGTGTGTGACATGTTCGGCGCTAAGGTCTACCGGACGTATAGGATGTACGAAAAGAGCCTCTAGTTGATGTCCCGCCAAACGCCGGGCAAGTCAGACTCGCTGCGGCTGAGGCTCTCCACGGCCTGGGAGCTCAGGTTCGGCCGCAACGCCGATCGGTGTCCACCGAACGGGGCGCCGCTGCAGGCGGGCGACAGCGAACGGGACCGGCGCCAGGCGGTGCGTGACGTGCTCGGCAATCGCGACTTCCGCCTGTTGTGGCTGGGGCAGCTCCTCTCACAGGTGGGTGACCAGTGTCTGCTCATTGCCTCGGTCACCTTGATCTCCGGCTTTTCCACCTCCGCGCTGGCGCTGTCGATCCCCGCCGTGCTCATTGCCTTGCCCCAGCTTGTCTTCGGATTGGTCGGCGGAGTGATGGCCGATCGGTGGAACCGGAGGCGGACGATGGTCAGGTCCGATCTGCTCCGGGGGCTGATAGTGCTGGCGGTCCTGCTTGTTGGCTCGGCCGCGCACTTGTGGATCCTTTACCTGGCGGCGGCAGCACTTGCCCTGGTGGCCGCCTTCTTCTATCCCGCCCGCAACGCGGCAATCCCTAACCTGGTGCCGCCCGAGCAGCTGCTCGCTGCGAACGGGCTTATTCAGGGCAGCTACGTATTCGCCCTCATCGCCGGTTCCTTGATAGCCGGCATCGCCGTCGAGCTATGGATGCCGGCTGCAATCATACTGGACAGCGCGACCTTCTTCATCTCCGCGATCTTCATAGGCATGATGCGTGCGCCCATGGCGTCACAGCAGGCCCGCGTGGTGCGCGATAGCGGGGTCTGGGAGGATATGAAGGCTGGCCTGCGCTTCATCCGCGGCCACCCCGTCCTGGTCCGGGTACTGATGGTGACCGCCGCAGCCACACTGGGCATCGGAGCGATCGTCATCCTGGCCGTCCCGCACCTCAAGGAGCAGCTGGGGGCGGGCGGGCTGGTCTTTGGCGTGGCGATGGGCATGCTGGGAGTGGGTTCCGTAATGGGCGGCTTGCTGGCGAGCCGTCTCTCGCAATGGCTCTCGACGACGAGCATCGTTTCTGGCATGCTCATTCTGGCGGGCGTGGCCATCATAGCCTTCGCTTACGCATCCAGCTACGTGGTCGTTCTCATTAGCGTCGCCGTGGTAGGCGCCTGTATCGTCCTGGCGCGCGGCTCGCTGGACACGATCTCGCAGGCTCTCTCCCCGGACGAGATGTGCGGCCGCGTTCAGTCGGCAGTCAACATGCTGGTCGTCGGCGGAATGGCTTTGGCAGAGGGTATCTCGGGCGTACTAGGTGACCTGCTGGGAGTTCAGGTGGTCTTCGTAGCTGCGGGGCTGATCACAGGCCTCACAGGGGTAGTCGCCGGCTTCGTCCTCCGCGGAACCGGCCGGATGGTGGCCGAGGCCGGGCCCCGCTGAAGCAGCCGAGGCGGCAACAGTCCATGCAAGAGGCCGGGCCTTCAGGCCCGGCCTCTTCCTGATTCAGGCGTTCGTGAGCAAGCCGATGGCACAGCGCACTCTGGCGGGCTAGTCCAACAGCGCCGTCAGTTGGCGCAAGGCACCCTGGATCGAGCTCTTGTCGGTGATGGCACAACTGGCTACCGGGATATCGTCAGGCAGCCGGAGAGCCTCGCCTGTCGCCCCGGCGGATATCGAGCCCGGCTGGTCTTGCTTGCTGGCCACGACCAGCAGTGGCAAGCGCCCTTTGCGCTGGAGGAATCGAAGCAGCCGCCTCGCCTCACTGAAGCTCCTCCGATCAGCGCTGTCGACAAGCATTATCGCGGCGTCTACCCCCTGGCCCAGGATATCGAGCATGAAATCGAATCGAGGCTGACCGGGAGTGCCGTAAAGGTGAAGGAGCGTTTTCCCCACGCGGGCTTGCCCGTAGTCCATCGCCACCGTCGTCTCGTCCTTCACCGACCTGAGATGATTGCTGATTGGCTCCTCAGTAGTGACTATCGGTATGTCCGAGGCCGCTCGCACGAACTCCGTCTTGCCGGCGCTGAACGGACCAACGACTAGGATCTTGTACACCGCTCCCATCTAGTTCGCCTCTCCAGCCTCGCTTCCAGCGTCTTTGTCGAACTGCACGAATCGATAGCCCACGCCCCGCTCGGTGAGGATGTAGCGCGGGTGTGAAGGATCGGGCTCGATCTTCTGCCGCAGGTAAGTCACGTACAGACGTAGGTAGTGAACTTCCTCTCGGTACTCGTAGCCCCACACCTTGGCCAGCAGGGTCTCGTGTGGCACCACCCAGCCCGCGTTCTCAATCAGATGGTAGAGCAGGCGGAACTCTGTGGGCCGCAGTTTCACACGCTCGCCTTCGACTATCACCTCACGATTGTTGAAATCGACGCTTAGGCGGTCGTCGATCCGGAGCACAGCCGTCTCGGGTCCGTCCGGCCTGCTGGAACGGCGCAAGACTGCGACGACACGGCTGGAGAGCTCGCGCGCGCTGAAGGGCTTAGTCACATAGTCGTCCGCCCCCAGCCTCAGCCCTTTCACCTTGTCCTCCTCGTCGGCCCGCACGGTTAGCATGATGACGGGGACATCCGAGACCTCACGGAGCATCTCCAGCGTCTCAAAGCCGTCCAGATCAGGCATCATGACGTCAAGAATGACCAGGCTGGGGATACTGGTCCGGACCTTCTCCAGGGCCTCGGGCCCACTGTGAGCCTCGATGACCCTGTAGCCATCAAGCTCCAGGTTCATACGTATGAACCGGGTCATTCGCGGCTCGTCGTCGACGACGAGTATCAGCTGGCGGTTGCTGTCCATCGAACCGGATTCGGAGCAGGAGAATGGTGCCCGCGGCTGCCACACGGCGCCTGCCCACCCCCCCCTGCGCTGTGGTCGGGTGAGCGCGAGCGGCCGGCCCGCGCTTCACTCGCGGATGAACGTCACTATCTCCTTCTCAGCCTCAGTGGGCAGGATCTCGATGCAGTGGATGCGGACCCACGGGTAGATCACATGACTGGTCTCAGGGAGTACATATGATACGTCCCGCCCGTCTCTTCTGCGGACGTTGCTCAGAACGATAGCCGAATCCTGGCTTTCGGGAAGGTTCTCTATCTCTCCCACGACCGGGTCCTCGTTCAGCAGATGGACGATCACGGTCTGACTCATGTCGCGTTCTCCCCTCGTGGCCGGCTACTGGATTACGACCAGCAGCTTGACATGACCCAACTGCAGCTCGTCGCCGTTGTCGAGTGAATGGGGCAGATAGGGTGTGAGTCGACGCCCGTTCACAAACGTGCCATTGGCACTACCAATGTCCTCCACCAGATGCGCAGAACCCCTCTGGTGGATCTTGCAGTGGCGGCGGGACACGCCGGAATCTAGTCCTCCGTCCGGCGTAAGGTCGACGTCCGGGAAGATCCCATGCGCCGCGTCCAGACGACCCACGTAGACCTCAGGAGTGGGTGGCAACTGGATCTCCCGGCCTGTGGCCACAACTTGCAGACGCATCTGCACCGGTGGTGTGGTTTCACCCTCGCCACCGGGCGTGCTGGTGCCCCAGGGAGTAGCTCGGGCAGTGGGCAGCTCTTCCTCGGGTAGCGGCTCTGTTCGCAGGGGACCACCGGTGGGCAGATAGACGCCGCATTCGCTGCAGAACAGGGTTCCCGGACGGTGTTTCCGGCCGCACGACGGGCACTCAACCATCGAATCATCTCCGACGCGCTATCGTCAGCGCTCGTGTTCCGTACTTGATCTCCTTGCGGCCTTTCGATGTCGGCGTTCCGCCCTTGGCGATGCGGCCGGCCTCCAGCATGGCCGCTCGGGCCAGCTGCTGCTCTCCCAGATCAAAAAAGCGTGTGGCGACCATCTCCAGGTGGCGTGTGGCCTCCTCGGCATCGCCACTCTCGAGGGCGGCCCAGGCGCGAGCCTGGATACGGTACAGCGTGACCCTGCTAAGGGCACTGACAAGGGCGGGAGGAACGGACTCCGGCTGCGGCTCCGCTCCGGTGAACGTCACGTCGATCCGCCGGCGCAGCCGCTCCTGCCGGGCGCCTCGGGCCGGGATATCGGCCGTCAACTCCATATCGACCAGATGCTGCTCCCCAGGGGCCTTCTGGGCGACTCCGATCTCAAGCAGCAGCGTGAGCGGGACGTCGCCCCGCAAAGCGCCCAGGTTCGCCTCACCGTTCGTAACGGACAGACTGTCCAGATAGGGCGTGACGCGATACTGGCTCTCCAGCCAAGCGTCCTCCGAGCAGCGGACATCAAGGCGCATAGAGTGGGCAAAGATCTTGCTCAGGCCCCGTACTCTCTGCTGCAACAGAGAACGGACTTGGCTCGGGGAGGAGATGTAAAGTGCTCGGCCGCCGTTCTGGGCGGCCATCTCGTCCAGTAGGGCATCGTTCCAGTCATCGCCGATACCCATGGCGGTGATGCCGATGCGGCGCGCGCCGGCCCGCCTGGACTCAGACAGGCATTCCTCGTCGTCCCCGTAGGTCTGGCCATCCGTAAGCAGAATCAGGTGGCTGACTACGGAGTCACTGTCGTGGCGCTCCAGCTCCTCGAGGCCAGCCTTTAGTCCGCCCAGTATCTCCGTGCCCCCACCTGCATGGATTGTAGATATCTTCGCCTTGGCCAGGGCCGGATTCACGTCTGTTTGACTCGGAAGCACTACCTCAGCCCGGTCGTGGAAGGCAACTATGGCCAGAGAGTCTTTCTCCTGCAAATCATCGACTATGTTGTGAGCTGCCTGCTTCAGACTGTCAAGACGGGCCCCCTGCATAGACGTGCTACGGTCCACCACCAGGCACAGGTTGACAGGCAGCCGGTGAGAGCGCGCATCCGCCGTAGGCTTGATGGTGAGCAGCGCGTAAAGGACTTGCTCATCGTGGAGCGAGCAGAGCTGAGTCCGGCTCAGCAGGACCTCCCACGAGAGGAGCGGCTCGGCCGTCTCCTCAGCCGCCGAACGCGTCCGATCGTACGCGCGACGGCGCCGGGGATCGCTCAGAACGGCGTAGGCTACCTGGACCTCGTGGAAGAGTGCTGTCGCCGTCTCGCCAGATCGCGTGTCTGGGTGGAACTTGCGGGCAAGCACCCGATACGCCCGCCTTATCTCCTTATCTGACGCGGATGGAGTGAGGCCCAGGACTGCGTAGTAGTCCTTTTCCGTCTTGCTCTCTTCGGACATGCCTACTGTGAACTCCACCCCACCAGGACGACGGTCGAGTTGTCGTGACCGCCGGCCCGATTGGCAGCGGCTACCAGGTCGTCGCATGCCGCCTGAAGCGATGGCGCATTGGAGATGAGATTCAGCATCTCGCCATCGTTCAGCTCACTCCACAGGCCGTCGCTGCACAAGAGCAACTGACATCCCGGCGGTACCGTCCGTACGTGCGTGTCCACCTCCAGCGCAGCGCTCTGGCCGACGGCCCGATAGAGCACGTTGCGCTGCGGGTGATTGACCGCCTCCTCGCGGTCTAGCTCCCCCAGCTCGATCAGACGGTCAACGAGCGAGTGGTCGTGCGTCACCTGCTCGAACCCTTTGTTGCCCACGATGTAGGCCCTGCTATCTCCGACGTGTGCAATGTAGGCCCGCTCGCCGAGGACCAGGGCACACGTCAGCGTTGTACCACCACCAGGCGCCTCAGTTGAGACGGCTCTGTTGGCGGCCTTTACCGCCTCCACCAGGACGTCGCTCAACGTGGGCTCCGCCCCATCACGCTGGTGACTGATCAGGGCCGGCAGATAGAAACGGCTCACAACGTGATGGGCGACCGCGCTGACCGCGACCGAACTGGCCACCTCACCTGCCCTGTGGCCACCCATTCCGTCAGCTATGCCAAAGAACCCGAACATTGGTGTGGCATCGTCGCCGGCGCGGATGGAAGTCATCACGAAGGCCGCGTCCTCATTGTGGCCACGAACCGCACCGACGTCAGTAGCCCACCCCACCTCCAGGCCGCTCTCAGCAGTAGGAGATATCCCTCGGCCGCGTCTCCGCCTGCCGCTGCCTGCCGCACTCCCCAGCCTCAGTACGCGGCGCAGGAAATCGATCATGTAGAGCTCATCTCCTTGAGGCCAGACTCTAGGTCTTGCCTGCGTGGATCGTCATGTCTGCTGCGCGCCGACCCGGGGCCTGAATGGGGCATCGCCCGTCCCTGTGCAATCGGCGGTCCCTGCTAAGCCGTCAGTGCATATACGTACCTATCGGCCGAGCCGATATAGACTACCTCATCGACCACGAAGGGAGACGAGGCGACCGGGCCGTCCGACTGGAACCGCCATCTGAAGTCTCCCGTCTGCGCGTCCAGGCAGTAGACACCCCCGTCGATCGACCCGAAGTAGACTGCCCCTTGGGCCACCGCCGGAGAGGAAGTGATCTGGTTCCCCGCTTGGTACTTCCATACCAGGCGGCCACTTCCCGCGTCCACGGCATGCATGGAGCAGTCAGAAGAGCCGATGAACACGATCCCCTCGCTCAGCGCAGGGGAGGAAGTAACAGCCCCGTCCGTGCGGTAGCGCCACACCGCCCAGCCGGAGCGCGCGTCCAGCCCGTACAGGTACCAATCCTGGCTGCCAACGTAGACCATTTCTTCCGACGCCACGGGCGAGGATGTCACTCCCCGGCGAGCCCGGAATCGCCAGCGGAGCTTGCCGCTGATGTCGACCGCATATACCATGCCGCCCTCGCTACCCACGAACACCGTGTCCCCACCGACGGCTGGAGACGAGCGAACCTTGCCCTCGGTCTCGAAGGCCCAGGCCACGCGGCCACTGTGAATGTTGGCGGCGTAGAGGTGCCAGTCATCAGAGCCGAAGAACACGTGGTCGAAGGCAGCACGAGGCGACGACCATACGCTTTCCTTGGTCGGGCAGGTCCATACGATCCGGCCCGTATCGGCGTTGATTGCGTAGGCCACCCGGTCGGACGAGCCGATGAAGACTCTACCCTGTTCAATACAGGGTGAAGAGCCGATCCCTCCCTCCGTTGCGTACTTCCAGAGGAACTTGCCATCTTCGGCGCTGAGCGCATAGACGTTGCTGTCGTATGAGCCCACGTAGACGACGCCATCCCGGACAGCCGGTGTCGAACGCACCTCGTCCTCGCAGGCGAAGCGCCACAGGGGCACAACGTCACCGCCGAGCGCCACCCCACCCGAGAAGAGACCCGTGCGCGAGATCTCTCGCGCCGAGCTGAGGGTAAGAAGCGCGCGGCGCATCTCCTCAGCGGAGCCGAAGCGCTTGTGGATGTCGTACTCCAGCGCCCGGCCAACTATCTCCTCCAGCTCGCGCGATACGGTGGGGTTCTTGTCGTGGATCGGCCGCTCGTGAAAGGAGAAAGGGGGCTCGAGCCTCGGATCCTGCTTGCTCAGCAGATGGTGCATGGTCGCGCCAAGCGCGTAGACATCGACCCTGGGCTCGGCAATACCCCGGTACTGCTCAGGCGGGGAGTACCCCTCAGTGCCGATCATCGTACCCTTCTGGCCGCTGTGGAAGACCCTGGCGATGCCGAAATCGACGAGACGGATGCGATTGTGGCTATCGAGCATGATGTTGGAGGGCTTGATATCGCGGAAGATCACCGGCTGCGGCTCGCGGCTGTGAAGATAGGTCAGCACTTCGCACACCTGCACGGCCCAACTCACAACCTGGGCTTCGGGGACGAAGCCCTCCGTGGCCGCCAGGATGGCTTCCAGGTCCTTTCCGTCGATGTACTCCAAGACGAGGTAGTTGCGGTCGCCCTCGGTGAAGTAGTCGTATACCTGGACGATGCCGGGGCTGCTGAGCGTAGCCAGGATGTTGGCCTCCCGGTCGAAGTTGCGCTTGATCATGGCGCGCACTTCCGGGTCCGTGGCTGTGTTCAGCATCTCCTTGACCACACATACGCGGGTGGCCCTGCTGAAACGGGTGTCCTGGGCCTTGTATACGGCGCTCATGCCGCCGACCCCGATCAGCCCCATTATCCGGTACCGCTCCTGCAGGAGGTGTCCGTCCGGCAGCTGGCCTTCGGACGCGACGGGCTGGTGCTCTCCAGGCGCAGAGGCTATGTGGCGCGTCTCCATAGGCTGTCCGGGCTTGACAGCGTCTTGGGCGCTGCCAGGGGCCTCCCCGGAGCCCGTCTCTGCCCCCGGTGCGCTGGACGGATCGAGATGGCGTGTTTCTTGGGGTTCCATACTCGCACGAGCGCGCTTTCGCGGCCTGTACCGGCACTTCTGATGCCCAGGCGGCCTGGAGGCATCCTTGGGTCAATTATAGGCTAAAAGGGCAAACGCGCAACGCTGCGGGCGATTTCGGCGGCCACCGCCGTCGAATCCGCCCAACTCAGCGCGACCAATTCCCGGGAACAGCACGGGGGACACTGCCCACCGAAGCTACTCGGCCGGATTGAAGTAATTGTACGCGGCAAGCGATATGTCCGCTATCAGCGGCTGGCCCTCCGCCCATTCCAGGTATCGAGGTGCGTAGAGATAGACCACCAGCACGTAGTCGCCGCCGGGGGTGAAAACGATCCCGGCATCGGCATGCGGCCCGCCGTCGCCAAAGCCATGCTTGTGAGCCACGACCGTGCCCTCAGGAAGATTGGCCTCGATAAGCGTATCGAAGCTGTTGCGGGCCATCCACGCTATCATCTCCTCGCATTCTGAAGCGGTAAATGCGGTTGGATAGGCCACCATCAGCGCTCCGCCGCCCTGGCTACATTCGTATATCATCTCCAAGAGCAGGCCCATGTCCGCCGCCGTCGTCTGAACGCAGGGGTCGGGATCTGTCGTGATGTCCGTGCGTGAGTTGGCCGGAGTGGAGACCATATAGGAGCAGTCGCGGTCGTAGGGCGCGGACATGAACGAGTTGCGCAGCCCCAGCCAGCTCAGAGAGGCGGTGACGTTCTCCGCACCCTGGAACCCGTCTCCGTCATCGATCACGTCCCCCAGTAGCAGATTCGCCTTGAAGTTGCTGCTGATCAGCCCTAGCGCGTCGCTTATGTAGTCCTGCACGTAGAGATCCAGGGGCGCCTCCAGAGCTCTGTAGGTCTCCGCCAAGATGACTATCTTGAAGACGCTGAGCCCGGAGAAGGCTACGTCGCCGTTGATCGCCAGCTCATCTCCATTCTGCAGGTCCTTGACAAAGACGCCGGCGGTAACGTCTGGGTGGTCTTCGAGGAGCACGCCTACCAGCTCGCCTAGCGCGTCCAGATCCGGCTCGGGCGCGTCCGCGATCTCCACGACCAGCTCGGCCGTGCAGTTGGCGGCCGACTGCAGCGCGGCGGCTACGGCCGTATGAGAGGCCTCGATATCCAACACGTAGCCCGCCCGTCCAGGTCGGAAGGACAGCTCGGCGGGCAGCGGGACCGGGCCTTGCGGAGGATGGTCATACTCCCCAGCTATACGCATCAGGTAGCCGTCGAGGCGTTCGGAAGAGTACGTGGCACTGATCTCGACGTCGATCTCCTCCACCGGCCGCCGCAGGACGTAGGAGATGAACCCCTGAACCCCGCGGCACGGGCGCAGCGCCGCATCCAGGTTAGCGGTAGTGCCCTCTGGGTCATAGCGCAGCTCTACCGTATCGCGAGGAAGTAGGAGCGTCTCTTCCTGGTAGATCACCGCGACCGGTTCGGCTAGGGCTGCCTCGACAGCCGCCAGCGCCTCGGCGCGGGTCATTCCTCCTACACCCAGACCACCGATCTTCAATCCATCAGGCAGCACCTGGCTCGCCTGGCCGAAGTCGATGTACTGCCAGGCGAGGAACAGGGCCGCGGCTGCTATGATGACTATCAGCCAGACAAGCGCTCTGCTTCTGCGACGCAATCCCTTCCTCCTTATGTACGCGCCCGCCGATTATAGCATGCCTCCATGACCGGGCCAAGTCGCTTTGCGTCCTGCGTGTGGGAAAGGTATAATGGACCCGGGCCCGAGGGCGTAGCGTGTGCCGGCCGGGCAGTCCCACACCAGGAGCCACCGGCAGCCGACTCGACAGGGCCAACTCGCAACTATGACGCCGGGTTGCTCAGCGGCAGTCGTCTGAAGGCAACCACGCATCGGACGCCTGCCACTGTGCTTACTAGCCCGGTATGAAGGGTGCCTGGTTCCGGCCTGGCTGCCCCGGAGTGATACGTCCAACAAGGGACAATGAGCATGCTGCGATACATGACGGGTGGCGAGTCCCACGGTCCCTGCCTCACGGCGATTGTGGAGGGTCTCCCCGCTGGCCTCAGTGTCGACCTCGAGGCAATCAACCGCGATCTAGCCCGCAGGCAGGGTGGCTATGGGCGCGGGGCAAGAATGGAGATTGAGAAGGATCAGGTGGAGATCCTCGGCGGCGTCATCGCGGGCTTGACGACCGGAGCCCCGCTGGTAATGCGCATCGACAATAGGGACTGGCCGAATTGGCGTGATCGCTGGGCGTCCGGCGAGCTGGAGCCGTTGACCGTGCCACGCCCCGGCCACGCCGACTACGCCGGCATGATCAAGTACGGATTAAGCGACGCCCGACCCGTGCTTGAGCGGGCCAGCGCCCGCGAGACTGCCGCGCGAGTGGCTGTGGGCTCAGTGGCGAAGCGGCTCCTGGCCCACCTCGAAGTGGCCGTTGGCAGCTGGGTGGAAGAGATAGGAGACGTGGACTCCGAGCCTCTCGACCGGCCGCCCCACGAGATCTGGGCACTGGCTGAGAACAGCGACGTGCGCTGCCCGGACGAGAAGGCAGCGGAGCGTATGCGAAAGGCAATCGATGCTGCGGCGGAGGCCGGCGACTCGCTCGGCGGCGTCTTCGTCGTAGCCGCCACCGGCGTGCCGGTCGGACTTGGCAGCTACGCCCAGT
>Ga0307421_1001829_pt1 | contig 12448 bp, 24 predicted proteins | sample SalMarWE160270MG_FD_202163 | JGI IMG/M metagenome (GOLD analysis project Ga0307421, IMG submission 202163) | Salt marsh sediment microbial communities from the Plum Island Ecosystem LTER, Massachusetts, United States - WE1602-70 | ecosystem: Environmental > Aquatic > Marine > Intertidal zone >...
GGGGGACAACACGGTGATGCAGGTCAAGTTGATCTCCCCGATCGCGATGGATGAGGGTCTGCGGTTCGCTATCCGTGAGGGTGGCCGCACCGTAGGCGCCGGCCGAGTCACCAAAATCATCAAATAGGAGCTGACCGGTGGCACAAGAGCACAAGATTCGCATTCGCCTGAAGGCCTACGACCACGAGTTGGTCGACGAATCGGCGCGCAAGATCGCTGAGACCGTGATCCGCACCCAGGCGAAGATCAAGGGGCCGGTGCCTCTTCCCACCGAGATCCATCGCTACTGCGTAATCCGGTCTCCACACAAGTACAAGGATTCGCGGGAACATTTCGAGATGCGCATCCACAAGCGTCTCATCGACATCCTCGAGCCCACCCCAAAGACTGTGGACTCGCTAATGCGGCTCGATCTTCCCGCCGGAGTGGAAGTGGAGATCAAGACTTGAGAGCGATCCTGGGCGAGAAGCTGGGCATGACCCAGGTTTTTGATGAAAAGTCGCAGGCCGTGCCGGTGACCGTCATCAAGGCCGGACCCTGCCGCGTCGTCCAGATCAAGACTCCCGAGACGGACGGCTACGGCGCGGTGCAGATTGCCTACAGGGAGATCCCGGATCACCGCGCCACCAGACCCTCTGCCGGCCACTTCGCCCGTGCCGGTCTCGGTCCCCATCGGCATCTTGTGGAGATCCGTGTCGACGATCCCGAGGCGTATCAACTGGGCCAGGAGATCTCGGTTGCCGACGTGCTCGAGAAGGGATCCCGAGCCGATGTGGCCGGAGTCACCAAGGGCAAGGGCTTCGCCGGCGTCATCAAACGGCACAACTTCTCGGGCCAGGGGGCCAGCCATGGCACGCACCGGGTGCACCGGGCTCCCGGGTCCATCGGGGCCTGTGCGACGCCGGCGCGCGTCTTCAGGGGAATGAAGATGCCCGGTCGCCTGGGTGGCGATCGGCGCACGGTGCTGAACCTCGAGGTGATCGAGATCGATGCCGACCGTGGCCTCCTCATGCTTCGAGGCGCCGTTCCCGGTGGCAAGGGATCGGTGCTACTGGTTCGAGAGGCGGTGAAGAAGCGTGGCTGACAAGATCACCGCCAGGCTCTACTCGGATACTGGGAGCGAGACCGGCGAGATCACCCTCGACTCGGAGATCTTCGGAATCGAGCCGAACGTGGCCGTTTTGCATCAGGTTGTGGTGGCTCAGCTGGCGGCGGCACGCTCAGGGACGGCGAACACCAAGACTCGCAGCGAGGTGCGAGGTGGAGGCCGCAAGCCCTGGCGGCAGAAGGGCACGGGACGGGCCCGCCACGGTTCGATACGCTCGCCGCAGTGGCGTGGCGGCGGCGTCACCTTCGGGCCCAAACCCAGGGACTACACCCAGCGGACTCCGCGAAAGATGCGGAGGCTGGCGCTGCGGAGCGCTCTGTCGGTTCGCGCCGCCGACGGCAAAGTGAAGGTTGTCGAGAGCTTCGGCTGGGCTGAGCCGAAGACAAAGCAGGCGGTCACCCTGCTTGCTGCCATGGGGGTCGAGGGCAAGACACTTGTGGTGTTGGGCCGCCTCGACGAGATCGCCGAGCGCTCGCTCCGCAATTTGCCGATGGTTAACACCCTGGTGCCGGATCAGCTGAATCCCTACGACGTTCTTTGGGCGGACACCGTGATCTTCACCAGTGAGACGCTGGGCGCGGCGGGCCGCCGTGCCAGCTACGAGGTCACCGCGGACGATTTTGTGCGTGAGGACGGAGAAGGAGAGGCATCGTGAAGAATCCGCGCGATGTGATCATCGAGCCTCTCGTCTCGGAGAAGTCGTACGACCTCATCGAGGACCACAACACGTACACCTTCCTGGTGGACAAGCGGGCCAACAAGACCGAGATCAAGCAGGCGGTACAGCGGATCTTCGGCGTGAAGCCGGTCTCGGTCAACACGATGAATCGAAAGGGCAAGCGGAAGCGGACCGGGTGGCTGTTCGGGCAACGTCAGGACACGAAGCGGGCGCTGGTAACGCTGGCCGACGGCGACGAGATCGACATCTTCGGGGTGTAGACATGGCTATTCGCAAGTACAAGCCAACGTCGCCGGGCCGCCGATTCCGGACAGTCTCGGACTTTTCCGAGATCACGAAGCATCAGCCCGAAAAGAGTCTTCTCGACAAGCAGGCGAGCAGTGGCGGCCGCAACGCTCACGGGCGCAAGACTGCGCGCCACCGCGGCGCCGGCCACAAGCGGCGGTACCGGGTCATCGATTTCCGCCGCAACAAGGACGGCGTCCCGGCCAAGGTCGCAGCCATCGAGTACGACCCAAACCGCAATGCACGCATCGCTTTGCTCCACTATCACGATGGGGAGAAGCGCTACATCCTTGCTCCGCTGCGTGTCGAGGTCGGTGATGTGCTTGGGTCCGGGCCCGGCGCTGAGATCCGACCCGGCAATGCATTGCCGCTGCGCAACATCCCCGCGGGGACCATGGTGCACGCTGTCGAGCTGCGGCCGGGTGGCGGCGCCAAGCTGGGCCGCTCGGCCGGCACCCAGGTGCAGCTGGTCGCCAAGGAGGGCGACCTTGCACTGCTGCGCCTGCCGTCCGGTGAGATCCGCAATGTGCCGCTCGACTGCCGAGCCACCGTAGGCCAAGTGGGCAATCCTGAGGCCGAGCTCACCAAAGGAGGGAAGGCGGGCCACAGCCGTTGGAAGGGAGTCCGGCCCCAGACCCGGGGTGTGGCCATGAACCCGGTCGATCATCCGCTTGGTGGGGGCGAAGGCAAGAGTTCGGGTGGGCGGCATCCCACCAGCCCATGGGGCAAGACCGAAGGCCGAACCCGGAAGAAGAACAAGACGAGTGACCGCTACATCGTGCGGCGGCGCACGAAGAAGGGGAGGAGGTAGGGCATGGCACGCAGCCTGAAGAAGGGGCCGTTCGTGGACGAGCACCTCCTCGAAAAGATCGAGCGCGCCAATCGTTCCGGAGACAAGCGGGTGATCAAGACCTGGAGCAGGCGCTCCACGATCATCCCCGAAATGGTTGGGCACACTCTTGCCGTACACGACGGGCGCAAACACGTTCCCGTGTACATCACGGAATCCATGGTGGGGCACCGCCTTGGCGAATTTGCCCCGACACGGACGTTCCGCGGCCACGCCGGGGAGAAGGCGGCGCGGAAGCGATGAAGGTTCGCGCACGCGCCCGGTTCGTCAGGCAGTCGGCCTTCAAAGTGAGGCAGGTGCTCAATCTGGTGCGGGGCCTGCCTGTGGAAGAGGCCCGGCTTGTGCTCGATTTCACCAACCGGCGCGCCACGGCGCCCGTTCGAAAGGTCCTGGAGTCGGCGGTGGCCAATGCCGCCCACAATCACGCTCTCGATGCCGACGAGCTGTCCGTCGTCGATGCCTTTGCCGACGAAGGTCCTACCCTGAAGCGGTTCCGCCCGCGGGCCCGGGGGCGAGCAACCCGCATACTCAAACGAACGAGTCACGTGACCATGGTGGTCGGCGACAACCGGGACGAGGAGGAGGAGATCTGATGGGTCAGAAGGTGCACCCCTATGGGCTCCGTCTCGGTGTAGTGACCGACTGGAAGTCTCGGTGGTACAGCGACAAGGAGTACGCCAGTCAGGTGGTTGAGGACGCCGCCATCCGCAAGACACTGCGCGACGAGCTGCTGCGCGGAGCCGTTTCGCGCATCGAGGTTGAGCGCATTGGGGAGAAGCGGGTGCGCATCGACGTCCATACTGCGCGGCCCGGGGTTGTTATTGGGCGCAGCGGTTCCGAGGTGGAGAGGCTGCGCCGTCTCCTCGAGAAGCAGACTGGGCGTGAGATCAAGCTGAATGTCATCGAGGTCAAGAACCCGGAAACGGATGCACAGCTTCTGGCCCAGGGCATAGCCGATCAGCTTCAGGGAAGGGTCTCGTTCCGCCGAGCGATGAAGCGAGCGGTCGCCACGGCCATGAAAGCGGGGGCACAGGGCGTGCGGGTGCAGTGTTCGGGCCGCCTCGGCGGCGCCGACATGGGCCGCCGTGAGTGGTATCGCGAAGGCAGGGTGCCGCTGCACACACTGCGTGCCGACATCGACTACGGAAGAGCGACGGCTCGTACCACCGTGGGGGCCGTGGGCGTGAAGGTTTGGGTCTACAAGGGAGATGTGCTGCCCTCGCTGTCGACGACTCGAGAGAAGATCGCCGCCGAGGCCGCTCTGGCTGCGGGTGGACCGGCGAGCCGCCGGGCTCCGGCCAAGGCGCGAGTGGAACAGGCTGCCGGAGAGCCGCGGAGCAGGCTGATTGAGGCCGGGGGCGGCAAACGCCTCGTGGAGGCCGGGGGCGGCAAACGTGAGGGCAGGCGTCTCATTGAGGCCGGCGGCGGCAAACGTATCGACGCCGACTCGGCCCGTTCCGAGTTTGAGGAAGCCCGCAAGACGGCCGAGGAGACACTCGAAGGTGATGCGGTCATCGCTGAGGAGCCGGCCGGGAAACCTGCCGCGGAGACGGCGGCCGCGAGGAAGGCTGCGGCCGCGCCGGCTGAAGCAGCGGAGGAGAAGCCGGCCCCGAAAGCTGCGGCTAGGAAGCCTGCTGTGAAGAAGCCTGCGGCCAAGAAGATCGAGGAGAAGCCGGCCCCGAAGGCTGCGGCCAGGAAGCCTGCTGTGAAGAAGCCTGCGGCTGAGAAGACCGAGGAGAAGCCGGCCCCGAAAGCCACGGCCAAGAAGCCTGCCGCCATGAAGACAGCCGCCGAGAAGGCGGAGCCGGCCAAGAAGACGGCGCGGCGGAGCAGCAAGAAGGCCGAGGACGAGCCAGCCAAAAAGACGGCGCGGCGGAGCAGCAAGAAGGCCGAGGACGAGCCGGCCAAGAAGACGGCGCGGCGGAGCAGCAAGAAGGCCGAGGACGAGCCGGCCAAAAAGACGGCGCGGCGGAGCAGCAAGAAGGCCTCCGACGAGAAGGAGGAGACCTAGAGATGCTCATGCCCAAGCGTGTTCGCTGGCGCAGGCAGCAGCGCGGCAGGATGCGCGGAATGGCCAAGGGTGGGACAAAGGTTCACTTCGGCGATTTCGGGCTGCAGTCACTCGAGCCGGGCTGGATCACCGCCCGCCAGATCGAGGCCGCCCGAATCGCCATGACCCGGAAGATACGTCGCGGCGGGAAGGTCTGGATCAGCATCTTTCCCGATAAGCCGGTCACGGAGAAACCGGCGGAGACCCGCATGGGGTCGGGCAAGGGCAACCCCGAGTACTGGGTCGCCGTGGTGCGTCCCGGCCGGGTGATGTTCGAGCTGTCCGGGGTTTCCGAGGATCTGGCCCGTGAGGCGATGCGCCTCGCCGGGCACAAGCTTCCGGTGAAGACAAAGTTTGTGAGGAGGGAGGATCTGTGAAGGCTGCAGAGCTGCGCGACCTCCCCTACGACAAGCTGGCGGAGCGTATGGCCGAGGCGAAGGAGGAGCTGTTCAATCTCCGTTTCCGGCTGGCTACCAACCAGCTGGATAACTCGGCGCGCCTTCGCGAGCTTCGCCGCGAGATGGCGCGGATCTCAACGGTGATGCGTGAGCAGGAGATTGAGGCCTACTACAGCCGGCAGGAGGAGGGCGTGTCCGATGACTGAGCGCAAGAGCCGCAAGGTGCGCACCGGGATCGTCATCTCCGACGCGCCCGAGAAGACGGTGACCGTTGAGATTGTCGACTCCATTCGTCACTCCCGGTACACGAAGACCGTGCAACGTCGCAAGCGGCTGCCGGTGCACGACGAATCCAACGATGCTCGAGTCGGCGATACGGTCCGCATCATGGAGACGCGCCCGCTTTCGAAGACGAAACGCTGGCGTGTGGTCGAGATTGTGGAGCGTGCCCGATGATCGGTCAGGAAAGCCGACTCAAGGTCGCCGACAACACTGGGGCCAGAGAGCTGCTCTGCATCAGGGTGCTCGGAGGGTCCGGGCGCCGGTATGCCGGTCTCGGCGACATCATCGTCGGGACCATCAAGGACGCTGTCCCCGGCGGATCAGTGAAACGCGGCGAGGTGGTCAAGGCCGTGGTAGTGCGGACGCGGAAGGAGAGCCGGCGCCGCGACGGCACCTACATACGATTCGACGACAATGCCTGCGTGCTCATCAATGAGCAATTGCAGCCTCGTGGTACCCGGATCTTCGGTCCGGTGGGCCGTGAGCTGCGCGACCGCCGCTTCATGCGTATTGTCTCGCTGGCTCCGGAGGTGCTCTGATGGAAATGCGAGCAGGCGATCAGGTCGTGGTGATCTCAGGCAAGGACAAAGGCCGGCAGGCGCGTATCTCTCAGGTGTTCCCCAAAAGAGGGAAGGTCATTGTCGAGGGCGTGGCCACTGCAAAGCGGCACATGAAGCCGAGGGGCCAGACCATGCAGGGCGGAATCATCGACAAGGACATGGCGGTTGATGTCTCCAACGTCATGATTGTTTGCTCCAAGTGTGGGCCGACGCGTATCGGTCACGCCGAAGGAGCCGACGGCCGGAAACTCCGGGTGTGCGTGAAATGTGGGGGTGAGCTATGACCCCGCGCCTCAAGCAGCAGTACGTCGATGAGGTCCGCGATGCGCTCAGGGAGAGCCTTGGCGCGGCGAACCCTCACGATGTTCCGCACTTCTCCAAGATTGTGGTCAACATGGGCCTTGGCGATGCCATCGGCGACCGCAGCCTTGTCGACGCATCGGTCGAGGACCTGTCCGTCATTACCGGGCAGAAACCCCGGGTGAATCGTGCCCGCAAGTCGATCGCCAACTTCAAGGTCCGAGAGGGCATGTCGGTGGGAGTGTCGGTGACTCTGCGCGGCGACCGAATGTGGGAGTTTCTCGACCGGCTCATCCATGTTGCGATCCCACGTATTCGAGACTTCCGCGGATTGGATTCTGCGTCATTCGACGGTCGAGGCAATTACTCATTTGGTGTGACCGAACAGCTCATATTTCCCGAGATCGACTACGACAAAGTGGCGAAGGTGCGAGGGATGGACATAACCATCTGCACGACGGCCCGGGACGATGAGGGCGGTGTTGCTCTCCTCGAGGCCTACGGATTCCCCTTCCGCCGCCAGCAGGCAGGTGTGTGATGGCCAAAAAATCGATGGTGGCAAAGGGCAAACGGACCCCGAAGTTCAAGGTGCGGGCCTACAACCGGTGCGGCCGCTGCGGCCGTCCTCGGGCGTTCCTGCGCAAGTTCGGCATGTGCCGGATCTGCGTAAGGCAACTGGCTCATCGCGGGGAGCTTCCTGGAGTGAGAAAGGCGTCGTGGTAACAATGATGACCGATCCTGTTGCCGACATGCTCACCCGGCTGCGCAATGCCAATACTGCTCTGCACGAGACGGTGTCCATGCCTTCGTCGCACCTGCGGGAGGAGATCGCGAAGATCCTCGCCTTCGAGGGGTACATAGGTGGATACAAGATCCAGGTCAAGGGCGTGAAGCCCGTGCTCGAGGTGAGGCTGAAATACGGTGCTGACCGCTCCCGGGTCATCAGTGGCCTGCGTCGCATCTCCAAGCCGGGCCGCCGTATCTACTCAGGTGCCTCGGAACTGCCGCGCACTCGTGGCGGCCTGGGCGTCGTCATCATCTCCACCTCCCAAGGCCTGCTGCCCGATCGGGAAGCGCGGCGCCGCCGGCTGGGCGGCGAGATCCTCTGTGAGGTGTGGTGATGAGCAGGATCGGCCTCGCCCCCATACAGATTCCTTCCGGTGTCGAAGTCTCGGTCTCAGGCGGCAAAGTTGTGGTGAAGGGTCCCAAAGGAGAACTCGAGCGCTCCTTCAGCGAGCGGGTCTCGTTCTCCGTCGAAGATGGCGTCATCACCGTGTCGCGACGCAACGACGAGAGGGAGTCCAAGGCGACTCACGGTCTGTCCAGGGCGCTGCTGGCGAACATGGTCAAGGGCGTGGCGGAGGGTTTCTCCAAGGAGCTGCAGACCGTGGGCGTCGGCTATCGGGCATCACTCAGCGGCTCCACCCTGGAGCTTCAGGTGGGCTATTCCCACCTGGTGCACATCGAGGCTCCAGACGGAATCGAGTTTGCGGTGCCTGAGCCCACCAAGATCATCGTGAGCGGCATCGACAAGCAGAAGGTCGGGCAGGCGGCGGCGGATATCCGCGCCGTGCGTCCACCCGAGCCCTACAAGGGCAAGGGCATTCGTTATGTCGATGAGCATGTGCGCCGGAAGGCCGGCAAGGCAGGGGTGACATCGGTATGAGGGGCTCTCGCACCGACGCTCGTCGTCAGAGGCACTTCCGGGTGCGCAAGAAGGTGCACGGCACCGCGCCGCGGCCGCGTCTTGCCGTGTACCGCAGCAATCGCTACATCTACGCTCAGATCATCGACGACGATGTCGGCCGTACTTTGGCCGCGGCGTCGTCACAGGAGAAGAGCTTGCGTGGGCGGTCCCTGACGGTGGAGACGGCCGCCGAAGTGGGCAAGCTGATCGCTGCCCGGGCAAAGGACGCCGGCGTATCTACGGTCGTGTTCGATCGTGGCGGGTACGCCTTTCACGGACGAGTGAAGGCTCTCGCCGATTCGGCCCGAGAGGAAGGTCTGCAGTTTTGACTACACCGCGGAACACCGAGGCCCCCCAGTTCGACGAGAGGGTCATCGCCATCAACCGTGTCGCCAAGGTGGTGAAGGGCGGGCGGCGTTTCTCGTTCACCGCGCTGGTGACCGTCGGTGACGGCAAGGGCAGCGTGGGCATTGGATACGGAAAGGCTAACGAGGTCCCTACCGCCATCCAGAAAGGCATTGAGATCGCCCGCAAGGAGATGAAACCCGTGCCCATGGCCGGCACCACCATCGTCCACGAGGTGGTGGGACGCCAGGGTGCCTCCCGGGTATTGGTGAAGCCGGCGGCGCCGGGCACCGGGGTTATCGCCGGCGGGGCGGTGCGCCAGATTCTCGAGGCGGCCGGCATTCGCGATGTGCTGGCCAAATCGCTGGGATCGCCGACACACGTGAATGTGGCCAAGGCGACCATGCAGGCGCTGTTCTCGCAGCACCGGCCCGACCGGACAGCCGCCAAGCGGGGTAAAACTCCGGGCGAGGTTACCCCGCCGGCACTGCTGAGCGCATACCTCACCACCGAGAAGCTTCGCACCGAACCCGGTGCCGAGTCCTAGGACGGGGAAGACGATGGCGAAGAACAAGACTCTGCGTATCACGCTGGCCCGCAGCGTCATCGGTCAGAAGCCGAAGACCCGCGCTTGCGTGCGCACTCTCGGCCTGCGCAAGATCCGCCAGACGGTGGAGCGTCCCGATACTCCTGACGTGCGCGGGCTGATTTCCCGCGTGCGGCACCTGGTGGAGGTTGAAGAGGTATGAAACTGCATCACCTGAAGCCGCCGCCGGGCTCCAAGAAGCAGCGTGTTCGTGTTGGACGCGGCGAAGGGGGCCGGCGGGGCAAAACGGCCGGGCGCGGTACCAAAGGCGCCAAGGCGCGGGGCAGCATGCCCAAGTGGTTCGAGGGCGGGCAGATGCCCATCTACCGGCGTATGCCGAAGCTGCGTGGCTTCAAGCGGCCCAACAAGGAGTACTTCGCCGTCGTCAACGTGGGGCGGCTCAATGCCTTCAGGAAGGGCTCGACGGTTGGGCCCGACGAGCTGCGGGCCAAGGGCCTGGTGAAGAAGCGGGGCCGCATCAAGGTGCTCGGCGAGGGGGATCTCGAGAAAGAGCTAACGGTGCGGGCCCATGCCTTCAGCGTCGGCGCCGTTGAGCGTATTCAGGCCGCCGGTGGCAAGGTAGAGGTCATCGAGTGAGCGGAAGGGAGCCAGCCGCGGCTGCGATAAGCTCCACCCGACCCATGAGGGACGACCGCTGATGCTTGCCGTCTACCGCAACATGTTCCGGATCCGGGATCTCCGGAACAAGATCCTCTTCACTCTTTTCATCTTCCTCATCTACCGGCTCGGGGCGGCCGTCCCCGTGCCGGGGATCGACCTGGATGCAGTGCAGCAGTTTGCCGAGCAGGCGGCCCAGCAAGGCATCGTCGGTCTGCTCAACCTGTTCTCCGGTGGTGCGCTCGAGTCCTTCTCGGTGTTCACCCTGGGCATCATGCCCTACATCACCTCGTCGATCATCATGCAGCTGATGGCGGTGGTGATCCCCCGTTTGCAGCGGCTCCAGGAGGAGGGCGAACGAGGACGCAAGGTGATCACCCAGTGGACCCGCTACCTCACTGTGATCCTGGCCATGCTGCAGGCTGCCGGCCTCAGCTTCCTGTTCAGCCGGGGCCAGTTGACCGGCGGTTACAAGCTCATTGCCCCCGAGAACTACACGGCTGGCCGGGTGCTGCTGATTGTGCTCACCCTCACCGCCGGCACCGCCTTCATCATGTGGCTCGGTGAGCTCATCACCCTGCGCGGGGTGGGTAACGGCATGTCCCTCATCATCTTCGTCAGCATCGTCAGCCAGCTGCCGGCGCAATTCGCCAGGGTGCAGACGTCGACGAGCAACATCCGCTTCCTCGTTGTGGTGGTCATGTTTGTGGCACTGGTGGCCGGCATCATCTTCGTCGACCAGGGGCAGCGGCGAATACCCATCCAGTTCTCGAAGCGGGTCCGGGGCCGCAGGGTGCTCGGAGGCCAGAGCACCTACATCCCGCTGAAGGTCAACACCGCCGGAGTCATCCCGGTCATCTTCGCTTCAAGCGTGCTCTATATGCCGGCGATGATCGTCTCTTCCATCCCCACCGGTGATACCGGGTTCTGGGCCGCCATCCGTAGATTTGTCGAGAACAACCTGGCGAGCGGAGCGTCGTGGTGGTACGTGGCTACGTTCGGTTTGTTGATCGTGTTCTTCACCTACTTCTACACGGCCATCCAGTTCGATCCGCAGCGCCAGGCCGAGATGATCCAGCGCCAGGGCGGGTTTGTGCCCGGCATCAGGCCCGGGTCGCAGACCACGCGCTACCTGGAGCAGATCGTCAGCCGCATCACGCTGCCCGGCTCGCTGTTTCTGGCCACGGTTGCCGTGCTGCCCTCGATCGTGGCCATCTTGTGGAAAATCACGCTCGGCCTGAGCGGCATCTCGATCCTCATCGTCGTTGGTGTGGCCCTCGAGACCATGAAGCAGATCGAGAGCCAACTGATGATGCGCAACTACGAGGGGTTCCTCCGCTGATGGGCCGGCGCCTGCTTATGCTCGGGGCGCCGGGCGCAGGAAAGGGGACCCAGGCGGCAATGGTTTGCCGTGCCCTCGGTGTGCCCCACGTCTCCACCGGTGAGATGCTGCGTGCCCGCGTGTCCGATGGGACCGAGCTGGGGCGGCAGGCACGGGCCATCATGGAGGCGGGCGGGCTGGTGTCCGACGACATAATGATCGCCATGGCGGAGGAAAGGCTCGGGCGCGACGACGCCGTCTGCGGCTTTTTGCTCGACGGTTTTCCGCGGACCACTCCGCAGGCGGAAGCACTCGACTCGGTGCTCGCCGGTCGTCCTCTCGAGATGGTCGTGAACCTCGAGGTAGAAGAGGAAGAGGTTGTGCAGCGAATCATCAAACGGGGGCAGCTGGAGGGAAGGAGCGACGACACTGAGGAGACGGTGCGTAATCGGCTCCGGGTCTACCGCGAGCTCACCGAACCGCTGATCACCTACTACGAGGAGAGGGGCATTATCCGTTCGGTCGACGGCATGGGCACGATCGAGGAGATCTTCGCCCGTGTGGCCCGAACTCTGGCCGAGGCATGATCACTATCAAGAGCTCGGAGGACTTCGCCAAGATGCGAGTCGCGGGCCGGGTGGTGGCCGAAGTCCACACCAAGGTGCGGGAAGCGGCGTCTCCCGGAACCAGGCTCATCGATCTCGACAAGCTGGCGGCCGAGATAATCGAGAAGCGGGGCTGCCTGCCATCTTTCCTCAACTATCACGGCTATCCGGCGACCATCTGCCTGTCCCCCAACAACGTCATCGTGCACGGCATCCCCGACCGGCGGGTACTTCGGGAAGGCGACATTCTCGCCCTCGACGTGGGGACGATCTTTGAGGGCTGGCACGGCGATGCGGCCATCAGCTTCGGGATCGGCAAGATCAGCGAAGAGGCGCAAGCGCTGTTGGAGGCCACCGAGCGAGCCATGTGGGCCGGTGTGGAACAGTCCAGGCCGGGGCGCCGGCTGGGGGACATTGGGCATGCCGTCGAGTCGGTGGCCCATGAAGGCGGGTATGGCGTGGTGAGGGAGTACACCGGTCACGGCATCGGTCGCCAGATGCACGAAGAGCCGCAGGTTCTGAACTATGGGGATCCCGGGACCGGCCTCAAGCTGAAAGAGGGCATGGCCATATGCATCGAGCCCATGCTCAACATCGGCGAGGGCGCCACCCGCGTACTGAAGGACGGCTGGTCGGTGGTCACCGCGGACGGATCACTCTCGGCGCATTTTGAGCACACCATCGCCATCATGGCCGATGGGCCGCAGGTGCTGACGGTTCCGTAGTCAAGAATGCAGAATGCAGACGGCGGACTCTGGACTCTGAATTCTGGGT
>Ga0307421_1001830_pt1 | contig 12441 bp, 5 predicted proteins | sample SalMarWE160270MG_FD_202163 | JGI IMG/M metagenome (GOLD analysis project Ga0307421, IMG submission 202163) | Salt marsh sediment microbial communities from the Plum Island Ecosystem LTER, Massachusetts, United States - WE1602-70 | ecosystem: Environmental > Aquatic > Marine > Intertidal zone >...
CCCAGATTAAACACCAAGTTGCTGGAATATCCATTCTTGGTCTTTTTACTAAAGAAACGATTGAAGAATACAAGAAAGAACAAACTTTTAAAAATATTCCCCTATCAACAATCAACCGCCATCTTTCCGCTTTAAGAAGATTTGGGTCTTTTATTCAAAATCAAGGCTGGATTAATAAAAATCCTGCCTTGCAAATCAGTAATCCTGAAAGTTCAATTGTTAAGGAGGCTATCCAGGGGGAAATCCTCAAAAGATTTAAGGAAGAGTTAGAAGAAGAACAGATTACGGCTGTGACTATTAAAAACTATTTATCTGACTTAAGGCATTTTCTTGGCTGGTTAAAAGAAGCTTAAAAAAACACTTTACGCGGGCCACTAACAAATCTGGGGGGAGCCAAAATTTGTTTCAAGCTGTTTTTTCAAACAACTAAGTAACCCGCAATTTAATTATAACACAAAAAATCAAGTCAAATAGGGAAAAAGCAATGGAAAACCTACTTAAAAAGATCGATAAACAAACTCTAGCTAAGTATCAAAAATATCTCGTTGAACAGCTAGATCTTTCTCCATCAACAACTAAGCGCCGCCTCTCTTCAGCTAGAAAATTCTTTAACTGGGCTTATGATAAAGGCTACCTACAAACTGATCCTCTAGCCAAAGAAGAGAAAATCGTCATTACTCAAGAAGAATTCTCCTTTAAAAAACCTTTTATCAACGCCTACAAAAAATATCATAGCTTCACGCCTACTAAATATCTACATTGGGCTTTGTTAATTATCTTTTGTGCTGCCTTAGGCTTCGGAGCCTATGAACAATTCTTTAAGAGAACAGAAACTCCTCTTGCCTATCCTAGTACCTTAAGCAGACCAAACAGATACCTTTCCTTCCAGGGCAGACTAACCGATTCTTCCGATAACCCTATTACTTCAGCCACTAATACTACCTTTAAGCTTTGGAAAGTCTCTTCGGGTGGAACAGAAGGAACTTGCACCGGTGATACTGGCGAAGATTGTTTGTGGACTTCACAAACTTGTTCTGTCACTCCCGACCAGGATGGTATTTTCTCAATCCTTCTAGGCACCACTTCCGGCAGTGGTTATACCTGCTCTTCAGCCATTGAAATCCCAGCTACCGTCTTTTCCGAAAATCAAAATATCTACCTTGGGGTAAAAGTGGCTTCAGATGATGAAATGACACCGAGAATTCAGATTGCCACCGTTGGCTATGCCCTTAATGCAGAAACACTCCAAGGCTACCCTCCAGGAACTACGGCTAGTATGATTCCCTATATTAACTCTTCAGGTAATGTTGTTATTGCCGCTGCTTCTCCTACTCTTCAAGCCTCATCAGGAACTTTCGCCATTGAAGGGCAGACAGGAATCACCATTCAAGCGGCTAGCGGACAAAATGGCAGTATTGCTTTAGCTCCTAAAGGCACCGGCACGGTTAATCTGACTTCTGAAGCGACCACCGGTAATCTTTTAAACAACCAAGGTGGCGTCAATTTCGGCACTGAAGGTGGTAAAGAAGATAATAATCTTTACTACGGCTATGTTGGTCTGGACACCACTAATTTCAACCTTTTAAAACTGGAGGTTGGAGAAACACCATCAGCTAAATTTACCGTTGATGCCGAAGGTAATGCTTCCGCCTCAGGTATTTTAAAAGCTTTAACCACCGGTTCTTACTTTACCGGTGATATCACCGTCTCCGGAGGAACAATTACCGGAGCTAATTCAGAACAACTTAGACTGGGAGTAGTTAACGATACGGTCGAAGTCGTCCGTGGCGCTTCCACTTATACTGTCTGTGATTCTTCAGGCAACTGTGTTGGCTCTGCCGCTGGTATTGGCGGCTCAGGTACAACCAACAGACTAGCTAAATTCACTGACACCTACACCATCGGCAACAGCGGTCTCAATGACCTTTCCGATGCTTTGGCGATGACCATAGATAGTTCTGAAAACGTCGGCATTGGGACGACAAACCCTTCATCCTTTAAATTACAGATAGCTGGTAATGTTGGTCCTGAAACTGATGATACCTATGATTTAGGTTCAAGTTCTAAGAACTGGAAAGATATCTACCTAGGAGGAACTATCCTTGGTAAGGATAGTGGGGCCTATTTACCCAGTGGCAAAAACCTATTAAAGAATGCAGCATTTGTAGATAGTAATGGAGATAATTTACCTGATTATTGGACATTAGTTCAAACTCCCACACTTGCAATAGCAACAGATACATTATTTCCTGCAAAAGGTGGAAACCAGATAACTATTACAGCAACTGGCGCGGAACTGGAGGGGATAGAAATATCAAAAGGCACTTCCAATTGGTTAAAGGTACTACCCTCTACAACTTACACATTTAGCTTTGATTACAAATGTACTGCTGGAGATGCTCTAAGTATTTGGGTGCGTTCTTATAATGGAGCAACAGGAGGAACTGCTCATATAAGTGGTAATCTTACTGCAACTACAGCAACAAGACAAACATATACTTTTACCACGGATGCAGATGCAGATAATTTATATGTTTTGATAAGAGCAAGGTATGATGGCGACATCTGTATTATCTCCCACCCCAAATTAGAACAAAGTGCAATAGCTACACCTTACACAGAACGAACACTGGAAATAGTTGAAGGTGGAACTGGAACAACGACAGGGTCTATCACAGGAACAGGAGCTTTAACTTTTGCGGCTGGGGGCACTAATCAAAATGTAACCTTAACTCCTTCTGGAACTGGTTATACGATTTTGAACGGCAACGTCGGCATCGGGACGGCGACGCCGAGTCTTAATGATATTGTAGTAGGTGTCCCACGGTTGCATGTTTACGATGCAGGTTCGGCAGGTGTGTTGAACTATCCAGTGATGAGAATTTCATCATCAGCTGGAGTCGATGAGGATAACACAGGAGCAACGCTTGTTGTTAATACCGGGAACGACCGAGGAATTTATATTACAGGAGGAAGAGGTACGGGGAATCAAGCTGTTGGACGAATTGGTTTGATTAATTATGCTGGGACAATGTCTGATTTTATTAGCTTAGTTGAGGGTGGCAACGTCGGCATTGGAACCACCTCCCCTACTTCCCTTCTCTCTATTGGTTCTTCTTCTCAATTCCAGGTAGATAGTTCTGGAGATATTGTTAAACTTAAAAATCTAACTTACTCCTGGCCTTCGGCTCATACAACTAATGGCCTTTTGACTAATGATGGCTCAGGAACCTTAACTTGGGGGACGATTGGTGGTTCGGGTATTAGTCCTGATTCTTTGGATTTTACGGAATTCCAAGACACGATGGACTTAGATGCGGCCTTAACTCTCAACCAAGCAGCCTACACCTGGACGCAAAACTTTACCGGTACAACAACGACTGGTTTAACCTACAATGCCAATTCTTTAACTTCTGGGTCTGCTATCGCTCTTGCTTCTACCGCTACCGGGTTAACTGGAGATTTGGCTACGATTACTCTTTCAGGAAGTAATGCCGCCAACACCGGCTCTCTTCTTTCTTTAACCAATTCAGGAACCTTAAATACCAATACCACTTTCTACCTCAAGCACTATGCCACCGGCACAGGAAACCTGGCTATGAGAGTTGATGATGTTTCCGGCGACACTACTCCTTTTGTCATTGATGGAGCCGGCAACGTTGGAATAGGGACGACGGGACCGGGGTATAAGTTGGAAATTGTAGGAAGTATGAATATTTCTCCAATTAATTATATCTACAATGGTAGTTTCGAAAATGGTGCATATACTGGGTGGAGTAGTAGCGCTTCAATAGACACTGTCACTAGCACTTCTTATTCTGGATCTTATTCTTTTCGCATTTACAATATGAATGGATGGGATTGGCGAGCTGTTATTTATACCATCACAAACCCATCAAAATTCATTGGCAAAAGATTATCGTTCTCTTTCTGGATGAGAGGAGATAGCACTAATTTCCTAAATACTGACTTTAGTACCGTTTACCCACATTTTGGAACAAATGCCGATGCCTACACGTTATCCACCAGTAATGGCTCAAACGCAGATGCATTTACCTCTTCCAGGTTGCAGGATAATAATTGGTATAAGTACACCGGTACTTTTATTGTTCCCGCGGGAACTACTAATTTATACCTCTCAATCCCCGTTTGGATGGGAAAGACACCAAATAGTTATACTACCCCATTTTCAGGAATTTATATTGACAATGTAAGCGTTACGGAAGGCGCTGCTCTTGAATACTCACCCCTTGCAAAAGACGATTATGACAATATACTTATCGGCGGCAACGTCGGCATCGGGACGACAAGTCCAGGGGCTTATAAACTCAATGTGGCCGGCAATGTTAGTTTCAACTCCGGCGGTATTTATTCTGATAGCGATAATTATTTCCACGCCTCTCGTTTAGTTGATAGCGCCAATTCTGACTATTTTGTTGATCCAGCGGCCGTTGGAACTTCAGCTACTTTTTTTGGTAATGTCGGTATTGGAAATACAAACCCAACCTATAAACTAGATGTTAGTGGAGATGTTAACTTTACCGGTGCATTCCGTGAAGATGGCGTAGAAATTCTTTCAGGTATGATTTCTGCCTTTACTGGTTCTTGTCCTACCGGTTGGACAGAATACACTGCTGCCAGGGGTAGAACCATTGTTGGCACACCATCAGCAGGAACAGGTGAAGGAACCGTCGGAACGGCTTTAACTGATCTAGGAACCAGAACAATCACAGATGTACCAGCCCATATTCACTCTATTGATCCACCAAGCACAAACACATCTCCAGACGGGGCTCATTCACATACAGTTCCTCTTGTAATATATTCTTCACAAAATCTTGCTTCCGGTTCAAATGTTAGGGGTATTCACAATACTCCAGCCACTAGCACGACAACAGAGCCTGACCATACACACTCCGTTGATATCGCAGCCTTTGATTCAGCCTCCACCGGTGTTGCTTCTGTTGATGTCACCATGCCCTATATTCAACTTACTTATTGTAAGAAAAATGCTGGGGCTGACTTGGCTGAATGGATGCCGGCTTCTGAAGATATCTCCTCGGCTACCATAGTCTCAATTGATCCTAATAATCGAGAAAAAGTAATTGTTTCTAAAAAAGAATATGATCCTACTGTTGTCGGGATTATCGCCACTCAACCAGGTTGGCTTATAGGAGAAGAAGAAGGAGGTTCGGTGCAAATGGCTTTAGCCGGAAGAGTACCAACTCAAGTTTCTTTAATGAATGGAGAAATTAAACCAGGTGATCCGATTACCACTTCTCCTATTCCTGGTGTCGGCATGAAGGCCACTAAATCTGGCCCGATTGTCGGCAAAGCGATGGAGGCCTTAAATGAAACTTCGGCTTTAAATAATTGCTTGAATCAAGAAACAGGTCTAGAGGAAAAATGCGGCACCATTTTGGTTTTTGTCAATATCTCCTGGTTTAGTCCTGAAAATAGCCAAAATCAAGAAGATACTCTTTTGGCTCAAGCCAGTAATAATTATTATGAACTTCTAAGATTTGGCTCCGACTTAACTGATGGCGATTTAGTTACCTTAATATATGAGCAAGCTCCAAGCCAAGAAGATCCAACCAGACTGGAAACTATTACTACCATCTCAAAAACTCACCCCTTAGTTATTAACCCTAGGGCTTTTGCCGGCGTTATCTCGACCAATATCGGTGGCAAAGGCGACTTACTAAAAAGAGAAAGAGTTAATAATCAAATTATCTCGGAAACAAGATTAATCTTCTCGGGCATTGCTGACGTTAAGATTTCTCCTTCATCTCAGGTAATTGAATCAGGCGATTATTTAACTTTATCAGAAATAGACGAAGGCATGGCGACAAAAACCACTAAAGTAGGTCAAACCATCGGCAAGGCTCTAGAAAGCTGGTCACCTGATTCAGACCAAGAAACTCTCCAGGTTTTAGTTGGTTCAGGTTGGTATGACCCTGATGTTTATCTAACTTCGACTGGTGAATTGAATATTAGCAACGAAACTCAAACCGCTGATGGCTATCAATTAAAAGACGCTAGCGGTCAACTTATTGAAAGAATCGGCGCTTTTGCGGAAATGGCGGTTGCCAAGATAAAGGCTGGTTTGATTAATACTCAAGAGTTAGTGGCGGAAAAACAAATCATCAGTCCTTTGATTGAAAGTGAAGAAGTAAAGACGGAAAGAATCAGTCTTTCAGAAATTACTCCTTCCAATGAAGATGGCAATATTACCTTCAATCTTCAAACTCCGTCTGAATCTTCAACCAGTGGTGGTTTTGGCAAGTTAATCATTAAAGGTGAAGAAGGCCAAGAAGTGGCCAGTATTGACGCGACCGGTAATGCCAGCTTTAGCGGTCAAGTCAACGCTGAAAACTTAGAGATAGAAAAAGATGCCACCGTTGCTGGCACTTTGTATGCCGATGAAATTGTTACCAAACATGGTAAGTTTGGTGATTTACTGGTGGGGACGATATCCGCCACCTATATCACCCAAAACATCACCAATGTTTACCAAAATGAAGCGTCTGATTCTTCTGATTTAATCGCTACTGACAGTGCCAATCTTTTTGATGAAGTTGATGATATTGAAGCCTTGATTGCCGAAATATTAAACACTCCGGTTAATGGTGATGAATCAGATGTTAATTTACCTGAAGACATTAATCTTCCTACAGATGGCTATACTTTTGAAGGCGATTTACTTGTTTTAGGAACAACTTCCCTTTCCAATACCAGTATTACTGATTCTCTAAATATTGGTGGTACTTTATCTTTGGCAAATAATAGTATTGATACTTTCTCCAGACCGCTCTATCTTCAAAGTTTAGGCCTTGGCGGAATAGACATCCTTGCCGGCAAAATTGTCATTGATGAACATGGCAACGCCACCTTTGAAGGTGATATAACCATTAAGGGTAAACTAGCGGCTAAATCAATCAGTCCCCTCGAAGAGAATGATTTGGTTATTGATTTGGCCCAAATTCCGATGAATTCCCTAGCGGCTGATGAAGTTAGCCCTGAAGCCACTCAAAGTGCTTTTGGCAAACTCTTAGTTAAAGGGGTTGACGGCCAAACAGTCGCCTCGATTGACGCCAGTGGTTCGGCTCGCTTTGTCGAAGTCGCCACCCAAAAGCTGGTTATCGCCAGCCAAAATGTTGAACCTGAATTAGAAAATCAAGCGAGTGGAATTGTCTCCACCAACGCCACCGCCGGAAAAGCAACCTTAGCGGCCGGTGAAACAGAAATTACCATTAAATCACCTTTTGTTACAGAAAATACCTTAGTTTATGTCACCCCGATTACCGATACCCAAAACAAGGTTTTGTTTGTTAAAGCCAAGAAAGCCGTTACCTCCGATAATGAAGTTGGTTGGTTCAAGGTCGGCATTGACGTTCCGATAAATTCAGCGATAGAATTTAACTGGTGGGTAATAAATTAATTCAAGATGGCTGTTTTTGCGGTATTAACACTAATTCAGCTTATCAATTAGCGGAATTAACGCTATTTAAACTGGGTCAATCAGATTTAAAACCCTTCAAGCTCTCTTTTTAAAACCGCAGGGAAATCTTTAATAATATGCCAAAAACTCTTTGGCAAAAGTCTCTTTAATTCTTTTCTGATTTCTGCCTTTTCTTGATTTTCCAGTTGAGAAATAATTTTCTCCTTCTGTCCTTTATTAAATTTTAAAACTTGTCTTAACTCTTTTTTTCTTAGAATAAAATAAAGGTCAAAAAAATCTCGAGCTTTTTGACGAGCCATTAGAGCTTCCACCTTTTCCCTGACGATTAAATCTTTACTTAAAGAATAAACTTTATAAGTAGGCGTTATCTGGGAAGTCACGACCACCAATTCTCTCTCTAAAACCCCTTTCGGCCGGAAAGAAATTTCATTTCTAAGTTCTATCTTTTCTCCTAAAAGAGAAAAACTGATAATGGCTAAATGTCCACCTGAAGTTGGCTTGGATTCTAATAAATCAGTCTTTATGTTTTCGGCAGAAAGATTTACTAAGACCTCTTCAAGAATTTTCTCGTAACTTATTGAGTTTTTAAGAGCAGAAAAGTCAATATCTTCGGAAAAGCGTGGTGAATCAAAAAGTAATTTCAAGGCAGTCCCTCCTTTAAAAAGAAATTTTTCGCTTAATGGTTTTTTATAAAAATCAGCCAAGAAGAGATGTTGGCAATATTCCCGCAAAATGTTGCGAAAGCTTGTTTCGTTTTTGAGGGCATAGTTTTCTAAAAAATATTTCTCAATCATATCGGCTTAAAAAGCGATTAGCAAAAGGAATCAATTTTTTTTGACCAAATAAACCAAGATATTTTCTCAGTCGCAAGGAATTGACCTTCTTTAATCTTAAACGTTCATTAAAGACTCTTTTACCCAAATAGACAAAATAAAGAAAGTCGGCAACGGCCTTTTCCGGCTCAGCCATAAAAACTACCTCTCCGCTAACTGTCTTGGGAAGATAACCAGTATAAGCCTCTTTTTTAATTTTTCGATATTCAAAAAGCCGATTAAGAACTTCAAACTCGCGTGTTGGCTTGGTGGTTATCGAGGTAACAGCATAAACTGTCTCTGGAATTAAGCTATAAAATGACAAAGCGGAATCCAAAGAAATATAAGAGGGAGAATAAATTCTATTAGCCAAAGCGAACTCTGAAGGAAGGTTTCTTTTTAAAGCATAAAGGCCCTTTTTAAGGTGAACAAAGGCTCCTTTTTTGACATTGTAGTTTAAAAAACCCTCAACTGCCCTTTTGTTTGCCCCAAACATAAGCATTAAATCTTGAGGGGTAAAAATTTTAATATTGCCAGAGAAAAGTTTTTCTTCTGTCTCATGCAAATTCAGTTTCTTCATAATATTATGATAAAACTAAAACAGAAGGTTGTCAAGACTAGAGTTTATCTATAGAAGATATTAATAAGAAAATACCGATTGACAGACAAGTTCAACAAGCTTTATTATTAATCTATGGAAAGGAAAAATTTAGTTATTAATAAAATCATTAGCTGGTCAATCGTCGCCCTGGTGGGGCTTACCCCTCTTTTCTTCCTTCCTTTTACTTCAGAGTTTTATGATTTTAATAAAAACAGTTTGTTGTTTGTCCTCTGTTCTATATTATTAATTGCCTGGGTTTTAAAAATGGTTTTGGCGAAAAAAGTTACCTTCCGCCGAACCCCATTTGATTTACCTCTTTTAGCCGTTGCCGGAGCCTTTATTCTCTCAACTCTCTTTAGCGCCCCTAATAAATTGGAAACTCTTTGGTTAGTTAATGGAACAGGAACCATTATTGCCTTAACGATTCTCTATTTTATCATCACCAATAATCTTAAAAAGCAAGATCAAAACAAAATTTTAAGCGCTCTTCTGGTCAGTGGGGTTATTCTTTCCTTAATTACCATTTATCAATTTATCGGTCTGGGAGAAACTTTTATTGCCGATGACAGCCCTTTTGCTTTTCTTAAATTAAAGTCCTGGACCCCCGCCGGAGGCTTACTGCCATTGGCAACTTTTTTAATCGTTGTTCTGGTTACGGCTCTCAGTCAATTTTTCTCCCGTCTTAAAAAGCGTTCTTCTTCAACGAGTGCTCTTGTCTCTTATCTCTTATCCCTTCTTTTTATTCTCGCCGGCTTGGTCATCGTCGCCTTTCAACTTTTCCAGCCAGCCAGCCGTCCTTTACTGCTTCCTTTCTCAATCGCTTGGGCGATTGCCGTTGAATCGTTCAAAAACGGCAAAACTTTTCTTTTCGGCATCGGGTCGAAAAGCTTTCTAGATGCCTTTTCTCAATTTCGCCCCTTAAGTTATAATCTCACTCCCTTTTGGGCGGTCCGTTTTGGCAGTTCAAGCAATTTCTACCTTCATTTACTGACCACGGTCGGAACTTTGGGTTTGGCGGCCTGGCTCTGGTTCATCTTAAAAATTGTCAAGGCTCGTCCCTTGTCTCTTATCCATTATTCAATCTTCAGCGCTCTACTCATTCTTCTTTTTCTACCGGCCAATTTCTTACTCCTTTTTGTTCTTTATATCCTCGTAACTTTATTAGCCATAAGCTTACCTACCGGGGAATACTCTGAAGAAAGCCGCATTTTGCCTTGGACAATCTTTATCCCCGTTTTTCTCTTGGCTAGTGGCTGTTTATTCTTTCTTGGCCGGACCTATGCTGCCGAAGTCTATTTCAAACGTTCTTTAGATAACATTGTTAAAAATGATGGGGCTAATGCTTATAGTAATCAGATTCAAGCGATTACGCTCAACCCCTATAATGATATTTATCGTATTTCCTATTCTCAAACCAATCTTCTTTTAGCCGGTGCTCTTGCCTCAAAAACGGACATTTCCGACCAAGATCGACAAGATATTACCACTTTAATTCAACAATCAATCAGTGAAGCCAAAGTCGCCGTTTCTTTAAATAAAAATAAAATTATTAATTGGGAAAATTTAGCCAATATTTATCGTCAATTAATCAATTTTGCCGAAGGGGCTGATCAATGGACGATCGCCACTCTTCGCCAAACAATTAATCTTGACCCAATTAATCCTGAACTAAAATTGAGTCTCGGTGGTGTTTATTACGCCCTGGGTAATTATGATGAAGCCATTCGCTGGTTCCAACAAGCCGTGGATAACAAGGTCAACTTTACCAACGGTTATTACAATCTTTCGGCTGCCTATAAAGAAAAGGGTGATTTTAAAAAGGCCCATGAGATGATGCAAATCACTCTTAGCTTAATCCCCACTGACTCAGCGGATTACCAAAAAGCAAGAGATGAATTGGAAGAATTAGGGAAAAATTTACCGGCGGAAGCCGCCACTCCAAGCGCAACTCAACCTGCAGAAGAAATTCCTACAGAATCCCTCTTAAACGAACCAGAATCTCTACCTTCACCAGTCATCAGTCCGCCAATTGAATTACCTGAAGAACAAGCGGCTCCTGAAATTAGTCCGGCTCCTGAAACAACTCCTTAGTAAAAGATCTAGTAAATCGTCTAAAAATCGTCTATAATTAGTCTATGACTTTTAAACCGAAATATCTTATCACCCATCACCTTTTAGCTAATATCAAAAAAATCAACAATCTTATTCAAGAGCTTAATAATAAACGCTTTTCCCATGTCGTCCTTTTTGAACTGGAGAAAGCTGCCAGAGAGGTTTCCGCTTACGCCAGCACCTCTATTGAGGGCAATCCCCTGCCTTTAACTGAAGTTAAAAAAATTCTTAAATCTATGCCTCAAAACGTCAGGCAAAGTGAACAAGAAGTCTTAAACTACAACCAGGCTTTGAAAAAATTAAACAATAAACTTAAAAGGGGGTTTTTGTCTTTGAACTTTAATTTGATCCTTAACATCCATCATCAGGTTACGGAAAAACTTATGGCTAGTAGCGAAATAGGAAAATTAAGGAACAAAGCGGTGGTTGTCAACAATCCTCAAACCAGACAAATAGTTTATCTTCCTCCAGAAGTAAAAGATGTTAAACCTTTAATAAATGAGCTTTTAGATTTTGTTCATCAAGAAAAAGAATTAATTGATCCTTTAATCATCGCCGGTATTTTCCATAAGCAGTTTGTTATCATTCATCCTTTTATGGATGGTAATGGTCGTACTTGCCGTTTGGCAACCAAAGTTTTACTTACTCAAATAGGACTAAACACTTTCAATCTTTTCAGTTTTGAAAATTATTATAACAAAAACGTAACTCGCTACTTCCAAAAAGTGGGTCTTGAAGGCAATTATTATGATTTGACCGAGCAGATCGATTTTACCGACTGGCTGGAATATTTTACTGAAGGCATCATTGACGAACTCTTGCGGGTAAAAAAGATCCTGTCTATTTCAACTGTTAGTCCTCAAAATGAACTCCAACCTCATCATAAAATGATCCTTGATTTCATTGAGAAAAAAGGGTTTATTGCCGATAAAGATTATGCCCAAATGACCCAAAGAGCGAAGGCAACCAGAGCTTTAGATTTCCAAAAATTAATCAAGATGAAGCTGATTGTAAGAAAAGGCAAAGGAAGAGCCACCTATTACCAGCTCAACTCTCAATCTCTTTGATTTAAAATTCCTTAAAGTGGAGCCAGTCGGAATCGAACCGACGTCTTGGCAATGCGAATGCCGTGCTCTACCAACTAAGCTATAGCCCCCTATTTTTGTGGACCCAGCCGGGATCGAACCGGCGATCTTCTCGATGCCATCGAGACGCGATGCCTACTTCGCCATGGGCCCAAAGATATAAATATTATACTTTACCTTTCTATCTGAATCAATTATTTAAGAAGACTTAGAGGATTTAAGTTAGCCCCGTTTTTTCTAATTTCTAAATGTAAATGAGGACCGGTACTTCTTCCGGTAGATCCCATTTTACCAATCACTTGTCCTTTTTTAACTCTCTGCCCAGGACTAACATAAATAGAGGAAAGGTGGGCATAGAGAGTCTGATAG
>Ga0307421_1001831_pt1 | contig 12438 bp, 11 predicted proteins | sample SalMarWE160270MG_FD_202163 | JGI IMG/M metagenome (GOLD analysis project Ga0307421, IMG submission 202163) | Salt marsh sediment microbial communities from the Plum Island Ecosystem LTER, Massachusetts, United States - WE1602-70 | ecosystem: Environmental > Aquatic > Marine > Intertidal zone >...
GCGTTTTTGCCCGATTAAAGTTGGTTTGCGGCTCATTGGGCCGCCCCGCCTGAAATATTTTCGTAAATTTCCTGAAAAAGCACTTGACGCCGCGATAGTATGTAATACATAATAAGCATAGCAAGGTATTAGTGGTTTTATCGACGGCTTTTTAAGGAGAAATTTATGCGGTTTGAAAGTCAGTTGCTAAAAGGTGTGGTGCCGGCGGTGGTTTTGCAGATTCTCAGCCGGGGCGAGATGTACGGCTACGAGCTATCAAAAGTCATCGAGCAGCGAAGCGGCGACATTCTTTCGCTGGGAAAGGGCACGCTGTATCCTCTGCTCTACAACCTCGAGGCCAAAAAACTCATCCGAGGCCGATGGGAGAGAAAGAAGACCGGCAGACGCAAACGCTACTACTCAATCACAAGCAAAGGCAAGACGCAATTAGCCAGACAGACCGAAGAGTTAAAAGGGCTTTACACCGGCCTTGACCTGCTGTTCGGCAAAGCACTGCGCCCGGTCTAAGCGAACCGAATTCTTTTTCCAATGCCTTCTGATTGGAGGCCAATAGGCATGAACAAGAAAAAGAAAGACCCGATGCTCAACGAACTACCAGCCGTCGCCGCTGAATACATCGACAGGGTTGTTAAAAAGATGCGCTACCGCAAAAGGGTCCGCCGGGAGGTACAGGAAGAACTGGCGGACCATTTCTATGAAGCCCTCAAGGATTGCACAGGTGATGAAGAAAAAGAGCTCAGGGCACGACAGCTTATCGCCGAGTTCGGCGATGCAAAGATGCTCGGCATACTCCTGCGTCGGGCCAAGAAGCGCTGCCGGCCGCTGTGGCGAAAGGTGCTTGTAAGAAGCATACAGGCAGCCGGGATTTTAATACTCTACATAATTATATGCTCGTCGAGATTCTTTATCGGCTCTGCGAACATTACCACTAACTATGCAAAGTGGTACACCGACAAGCAAAAGCAGGGACGGGATGAGTTGCTAAATGCCGGGCCGTACTTCGACAGGGCCGCCGCTATGCTCGAAGCCAAATGGCTGGACATCCTCGGTGAACAGTACGGCATCTGGCCCGGTGATATGAATGACGCCGACCGCTTGGCCCTGCGGCAGGTTCTTACCGAGGCCGGGCCCGCTTTGGCCATGCTTGCCGAGGGTGTGAAGAAACCCTGTTACTGGAAAGACTACGCCGCCGGCCCGGAGTTTCTGGCGGAAGAAGCCGGCTTGCCTGCAATAAACCCGAAGCTGATGGATTCTATGCTCGATTCATTAGGCAAATACAGGCAGTTGGCCTACTTGTTGACGGCACGGGCTTTGCTGAACGCTTATCAAGGAGACGTTGCAAGCGCATTTGAAGATACTCTAACGCTCACCGGATTCGGCTTGCATTTACAGGACAAAGGTATGTTGATTGCGCAATTAGTCGGTGTTGCCATCGAGGCGCTGGCAAGTAACAGGGTCTTTGAGATATTGTCAAGAACGACAGTAACTTCTGCTACGCTTGAAAGAATGCAATCCGAACTCGAAAAGCTCTACGCCCGGCACGATAGACCAATTGCGCTCGACGGCGAAAAGGTCTTCTGGTACGACATTGCCCAGCACGTATTCACAAACGACGGCAGGGGCGGCGGCCGGGTGCTCTATAATGGACTGCCCTATATCTTTACCAAGTGGCCTGATGCCATCTGGGGCCTTGTCAGCTTCGGTTATCCCGACAGAAATCAGTTCCTGGAGAGAGTAAACAGCTTCTTCTCCCGGGCGGAGGAGATGTTTGATAAAACACCCTGGCAGCGGCAGGCAGAGAAAGTTACGGACCGGAAAGAGATATACAATCCCCTTATGCTGGGGGTACTTGGGCCGGCAATTGATAGAATAGCAGAGATAACGTGGTGGCTGCGAACTTCACGAAAAGCGCTGATTACCGCACTGGCGGCACAAAGATTTAAGGTCGAGACGGGCCGATACGCCGCCAGTCTTGCAGAACTTGTCCAGGCCGGTTATCTGCGGACCATTGTCGATGACCCGTACGGCCCCGGCCCACTTTCGTACAGGAAAACGGAGGATGGGTTTGTCCTCTACAGCTTCGGCGAAAATATGAAGGACGACAGCGGGGAAGCGGCGCGCGACGAGAAGGGAAAAATCAAACAATGGGCGGACGAGGGCGACTGGGTTTTCTGGCCTGTCGAGAAGAACCGGGCTTTGGCGCCGAAGTGATGTAGGAAAGGGGCTTTACCTTGCCATTCTGCCGGCGAGCCGCTGGGCCTTTCGCATACGCCGGCGATTTTGTTCCGAGGGCTTTTCGTAATAGGCGTTTCGTTTCATATCCCTGACAAGCCCTTCCTTTTCGCAGAGCTTCTTGAAACGCCTCATCATTTGCTGGACCGATTCGCCGGTACGTGCTTTGACTTTCAGCATAAAAAAAACACCCTTTCATTATACTTAACATTACAGGCCGTCGGAAACAGGCCGGTTTTATACTTCAGCAACTATTCTCGAACCAGTTATACTACACATAATTGCCCGGCCTTGCAAGCCAAAAAAAAGCCCTAAAGTTTATATTGGTCAAAAAACGTGCGAAAATTACTTAGCTTTCCCGAATTCAATTGGTATAATAAGGTTTTGAACGACTGAATCTTGGAGAAAGATAATGTGCGAAGAGTGCGGCTGCGGCCAAAATACCGAGCAGAAAACCTTCGAGCAGAAGGTCAGTGAAATAATCGAGGCAATCCGTCCCAACCTACAGAGCCACGGCGGCGATGTCGAACTGGTATCGACCGAGGCCGACAACACCGTCAAGGTCCGGCTGCAGGGCGCCTGTGCCGGCTGTCCCGGCGCGCAAATGACGCTGAAAATGGGTATCGAACGGCTCCTGCGAGAGAAAATCCCCGAGCTAAAAGAAGTCATCGCAGTCAATTAGCCCGCAACAGCCAATCGCTTCCGGCCGATAATCACTCGCTGACTTTTGGATTCATACCGGCAGAAACCGTCTCGGTGTTCGGCCGGTCGATTACTCCCTTTTCCGTGATAATGGCGGTGATGTTCTCGGCGGGGGTTACGTCGAATGCGGGGTTGTAAACTTTTACGTTCTGCGGCGCCGTTTGTGTGCCTGCGCAGAAACGCACCTCGTCGGCGGGGCGATATTCTATCGGTATCTGCGCACCGGTTTCTATGCTCAAATCGAACGTGCTCGAAGGGGCGGCGATATAGAAAGGCAGCCCGTGCTCTTTTGCCAGGACGCTCAGGCCGTAGGTGCCGATTTTGTTAGCGGCGTCGCCGTTGGCGGCTATGCGGTCGGCGCCGGTGATGACCATATCGACTTTACCCTGTTTCATCAGCATCCCGGCCATATTGTCGCAGATAACCGTAACGTCTATGCCGGCCTGCTTCAATTCCCACGCCGTCAGCCGGGCGCCCTGCAGCAGGGGTCTGGTCTCGTCCGCATAGACTATGAATTTTTTGCCTTTTTTATGCGCCTCGAACATCACCGACAGGGCCGTTCCCTGTCCTGCCGTCGCCAGGGCGCCCGCATTGCAGTGAGTCAGGACACCCATACCCTCCTCAATAAACCTTTCGCCGTTAAGCCCGATTTGCCGGCACATCTGCTCGTCTTGCCTGCATATTGCGTGTGCCTCGGCCAGGACGACCTCGCGCAGCTCAGCCGGCCCGGCGGCTGGATTTCCCGCGGCAAAGACCTCGCCGCGGCGTCTTACCCGTTCGAGGGCGGCAAACAGGTTCACCGCCGTCGGCCTTGACGAGCCAAGGTAATCGGCTGCCTGCTTCAAAGCGCCCAGGGCCTTGTGAACATCGTCAAGGCCCGGCTGTTTCAGCGACAGCACAAGCCCGTAGGCGGCTGCCACCCCAATCGCCGGTGCGCCGCGTACCGCAAGTGTCTTTATGGCATCGTAAAGCTGGTTTGTATCGCGGCAGCGCATCCTGACGAACTCGGCGGGCAGTTTTCTCTGGTCGATAATCTCCAGCTCGCCGTCCACCGACCCGACCCATTTTAGCGTTCGATATTCCACGCAAAGGTCCTCTCATTAGAAGGCCGGTATCAACCGGCCTTTGCTTTTGCCTTTTTGGTCCGCCGGTTAAGCCGGAGTTTGCCGCTTAGGTATTTGCCGGTGTAGCTTTTTTCGGTTTTGACAATTGTTTCGGGCGGCCCGGCCGCTATAACCTCGCCGCCGGCGTCGCCGCCCTCGGGGCCAAGGTCGATTATATAATCAGCTATTTTAATAACATCAAGATTGTGCTCGATAACCACCACCGTATTTCCCATATCGCACAACCGCTGGAGGACATTGAGCAGGTTATGAATGTCGGCGAAGTGCAGTCCCGTGGTCGGCTCATCCAGAAGATACAACGTATGGCCGGTCGCGGCCTTGCCCAGCTCGGAGGCGAGCTTGACTCGCTGGGCCTCGCCGCCGGAGAGCGTCGTCGAGGCCTGTCCGAGCTGCATATAACCCATCCCGACATTGTCTAACATTCGCAGGAACCGCACTATCGTCGGGAAATTGGCAAAAAACTTCAGCGCCTCGGCAATGCTCATACCCAGAACGTCAGCGATATTTTTGCCCTTATAGGTAACCTCGAGCGTCTCGGAATTATAGCGAGCGCCTTTACACTGCTGGCAGGTAACATATACATCGGGCAGAAAGTGCATTTCGATTTTTTTTGTTCCCTGGCCTCGGCAGTATTCACATCGTCCGCCTTTGACGTTGAAGCTGAACCGGCCGGGCTTGTAGCCGCGAATCTTCGCCTCGCGAGTCTTGCTGAACAGCTTGCGAATCTCGTCGAAGACGCCCGTATAGGTAGCCGGGTTGCTCCGGGGGGTCTTTCCTATCGGCGACTGGTCTATCTCGATTACCTTGTCAATCTGAGAGGCGCCGAGGATACTTTTGTGTTTTCCCGGCCGGTCTCGCGAGCCGTAAAGCCGGCGCCTGAGAGCACGCAGCAGCACCTGATTGACCAACGTGCTCTTGCCCGAGCCGGAAACGCCCGTCACGCAGACGAACACGCCCAAGGGAAACTTCACATCGATATTTTTGAGGTTGTTCTCCGCCGCCTGTTTGACCTCGATACACCTTCTCAGGTTGTATTTTCGTCTTGCCAACGGCAGCGGTATTTTCTTTTTGCCTTTGAGGTACTGGCCCGTCAGCGACTGTCGGCAGTTTAAGATATCCTTATAGGTTCCCTGCACGACGACCTCGCCGCCTGCGGCGCCTGCGGCGGGGCCGATATCGATAATGTGTTCTGCGGCGGCTATTACGTCCTCGTCGTGCTCGACGACTATTACGGTATTGCCGATTCGCGTCAGGCGTTTCAAGATTCCGAGCAGCCGGTCGTTGTCCCGTTTGTGCAGGCCGATGGTCGGCTCATCGAGCACGTAGCAGACGCCGACAAGCCCGCTGCCGACCTGTGTGGCTAAGCGAATCCTCTGTGCCTCGCCGCCGGCTAATGTGCCGCTCCTTCTGTCCAGCGTCAGGTAGCCCAGCCCGACATCGACCATAAAGCCCAGCCGGGCCTTTATCTCCTTTAATATCTGGGCCGCTATGAGCGTTCTTTCCTTATCGAGCCGGAGTCTTCGGAAGAACCGCTGGGCCTTTTCGATGCTCATTTTGCTCAGCTCGTGGATGTTTTTGCCGCCCAGTGTTACCGCAACGGCCTCGGGTCTCAATCTCGCCCCGCGGCACGCCCGGCAGGGCAGCTCGCCGAAATAGCTGTGCAGCCGTTGCTTGACGTACTCGCTGTTGGTATTTTCCCACCGTCGTGTAAGATTGGGAATAACGCCCTCGAACCGGACGCCGTATTCGCGTTCGTCCTCGGCTGTCGTGCCGAACATCAGTATCCTGCGTACCCCCTCGCCCAGCCGGGCGAAGGGAATCGATTTGCGAACGCCGAAATTTCTGCAGAACCGCTTGATAAGCCGGTTATAGTAGATATTCATTCTCTTGCCGCCCTTGCGCCAGGCGTCAACGGCGCCGTTTTCCAAAGAGACCGTCTTGTCGGGCACAATCAAGTCCGGGTCGAATTCGAGTATTGTGCCTAAGCCGTCACAGCTTTTGCACGCCCCGTACGGGCTGTTGAAGCTGAACAGGCGGGGGCTAAGCTCTTCCAGGGACGCCTGTGGATGCTCTGGGCAGGCGAATTTTTCGCTGTAAACGGCCTGCTGCCAGTCGGCGTCCGAGCCGGCGTTATTCGGGCCGGGCTGCTGAACCAATACCAGCAAAATGCCGTCGGCCAGTTTCAGGGCCGTCTCGACCGAATCGGCTAAGCGAACGCGGACGGAATCTCTGACAATCAATCTGTCCACGACGGCGGCAATGTCGTGCTTTTTGTTTTTATTAAGAGCCGGGGTGCCCGTCACATCGTAAATTCGGCCGTCAACCAGAACGCGGACAAAACCTTCGCGCTGTACCGCCCTGAAAATATCGCGGTGTTCGCCCTTTTTGCCGCGCACCAAAGGGGCGCATATCTGGACCTTCGTCCCTTCGGGCCGGGCGAGTATCGAATCGACTATCTGCGAGGAATGCTGGCTGGTAATTTCCCTGCCGCAGACCCAGCAGTGTGGCAGGCCTACCCTTGCAAAAAGCAGACGGAAGTAATCGTAAATCTCGGTGGTGGTGGCCACCGTCGAGCGCGGATTGGCGCCGGCGCTTCGCTGCTCGATGGCAATCGTGGGAGGAAGGCCGGTTATCTCGCCCACGTCGGGCTTTTGCATCTGTTCCAGGAACTGCCTGGCATAAGAGCTGAGGGACTCGACGTACTTGCGCCTGCCCTCGGCATAAATGGTATCGAATGCAAGAGAGCTTTTTCCCGAGCCGCTTATGCCGGTGATAACGACCAGCTTGTCGCGGGGGATGCTCAGGTTGATATTCCTGAGGTTGTGCTCGGCCGCAGCCGTAATTTTTATCGTTTTTTCCGCCTGCCCAGCCATAAAACTTCGCCGAGACGCCTCGCCACTAAAAAACCCGAAATTCCGATAATAACCAAACTGATAATTGTAACAAATCGAACTCAGCCGGGAAAGCTTTTTTATCTGTTTCCCGGCCGGGCGGGCACAATTGCACATTCGGCTTGACTTGGGGGCTGTGTTTGCGTATAATAACAATAGCATGCTTTTGAGCTGCGGTGTCGGTATCACAGCACTCAGGTTATGTGGCTTTTCAAAATGGGTGTGAGGGTGAAATATACTGTTTATCTTGGCCTTTTGGCGCTGCTGGCCGTTGGCGCGGAGGCGGGCGCCTATATCATAACTCCCAGCCAGACCACGCCAAAAGTGGTAATGCATACCCCTCTCGGGGCTGTAACGATTGAGCTGTTTCCCGCCGAGGCCCCAATAACGGTCGATAACTTTTTGCAGTACGTCAATGCCGACTTCTACGACGAGCTCATCGTTCACCGCGTCATAAACGACCCCCCGAACTTCGGGATTGTCCAGGCGGGCGGCTACTGGGCCGTTAAACACGGCAGCACACTCTATGGGCCGTGGCTTGTAACGGAGGGGCTGCGAGAGGCAATAATCAACGAAAGCTACAACGGGCTGAGCAATCTGCGAGGGACCGTGGCAATGGCCCGAACCGAGGAGCCGAACTCGGCCACCTCGCAATTCTACATAAACACAATCGACAACACCGACCTCGACCTTGCCAACGACCCCTGCGGCTTCGGCTACTGCGTCTTCGGGCAGGTCATACAGGGAATGGATATCGTTGACGACATCGTCCAGCTGCCGACTCTGCCGCCGCAAATGGTCAATGGTATGAACGACGTGCCGAACTATCATCTGGACTGGGTCTATACTTACAAGATACAATCGCGGGTTTACGTTGCAAACGACGGCAGCGACAGCACGGGACTGGGGACGAGCGAGCTGCCGGTAAAAACCATACAAAAAGGCATCGATGTCGCTGCCAACGGCGGCCATGTCGTCGTCCAGCCCGATACTTATACCGGCACCGGCAATATCGATATCGACTTCAATGGAAAGCCCATCACCGTCCGGGCGGTTCGCTCGAGCGACCCGCTGCTCATCGCAACAACCATTATAGACTGCCAGGGCACGCTGATGGACAAACACAGGGCGTTCTATTTCAACAGCGGCGAGGACGCAAATTCAATCCTCGAGGGCTTCACCATTATCAACGGCTATCAAAATGACGGCGGCGCCATATTTTGCGAAAGCAGCCCCACGATAAAAAACTGTATATTCCGCAACAACACCGCGCTGGCCAGAGGCGGGGCAATCTACTGCTCGGCTTCGCAGCCGAGAATCATCAACTGCACCTTCGCTGCAAACAGCTCCTGGAACATAGGCGGCGCACTGTGCAGCGACAACGCAGCCGGCGCACAACTGATAAACTCCGTCCTCTGGAGCAATACCGCCTCCGACGGTCCCGAGTTAGCGGTGCTCAGCGCTTCAAGCCCATCGATGCTGTCTATTTCTTACTCCGATGTCCGGGCCGGCCCGGCGCAGGCCTATGTCGAGGCCGGCTGCCATATCGACTGGGGGTTGGGTAACTTCGATTTGGACCCCTGCTTTATCGACCCCGATAACAACGAATATCACCTGAAAAGCGAGGCTTGGCAGTGGACAGACGCCAACGGCTGGACTTTGGGCACTATCACCAGCCCCTGCATCGATGCCGGCAACCCCGGCTCGCCGACGCTCAAGGAGTACGGCTACACCACCAACAGGACCAATATGGGCGCATTCGGCCAGACAATTCAGGCAAGCACGCCGCCTCCGAACTGGGCGCTGCTTGCCGACATAAACAACGACGGATTCGTCGATTTGACCGACTTTGTGTACTTCGCGCGTGATTTCCACTACCTTGGGGAGCTGTCGCCGGCCGACCTCAACAGGAGCGAAACCGTCGGGATACAAGACCTGGGCCTGTTCGCCAGCGACTGGCTCTTTGGCACAAGCTGGTACTGGGCCGAACAAGCCGACTTCAACGGCGACAAAGTAATCAATTTCAAAGATTATGCCGCTCTCGCCTCGAACTGGCTCGGCTCCGACGAGGACATTACCGGCGACGGCGAGGTCGATTACGACGATATTGAATTGTTCTACTTCTTCTGGCTCCAGAAGCTGCACCGCTGAGAAAGCCGACCGTTATCCCAACGCCATCACCTGACCGGCCTGCTCCAGACGAATTTGCTAATCAGCCATTTTATCGGAATAACCCGCTTCGTGCGTATATACTAATTTAATACTAAAATCTTCTAATTTAATATTTGACACACGGCAGGCGACGGGGATATACTAAACTTCAATGAATTAGTATGAGATTAGTATTTCCATAGGTCCTTGTAAGACAAGTGGAAAGACACTGTACTTCATTCCCTTTGTCAATCTCAAAGAGAAACTCTCGGGAGTTGAACAGACGCTCTAATGAAAGTAAAGAAGCTGCACAACTGGAATCTGTCTTACTCGCAGGCCCGCGAGCTGCAGAGCCGGCTTGCGCCGCGGGTCCAAATCAAAACGTTCTCAAAAAATCCGCGTCTGGTCGCCGGGCTTGACTGCGCCTTTACAAAAGACGGTAAGCGCATTGTCGCAGGGGCGGTTGTTCTCGAGCTGCCCGGCCTTGAGATTACAGAGACGAAGAGCGCCACAAGAAAAGTTGCTTTTCCGTATATTCCGGGTCTGCTTTCGTTTCGTGAGGCGCCCGTATGTATCGCGGCGGTGAAAAAGCTGCGGCGCAGGCCGGACGTTTTTCTAATTGACGGTCAGGGCATTGCGCATCGGCGCCGGCTCGGCCTGGCAGCCCATCTGGGGCTTTTCTTCGACTCACCGACTATCGGCTGCGCCAAGAGCCGGCTCACCGGCGTTTTTGAAGAACCGGCCCAGGCCAAAGGCGGTTACAGCCGGCTCACAGATGCCGGCGAGACAATCGGCGCCGTTTTGCGAACGCGCACCAATGTCAAACCCCTCTTTATCTCCATCGGCAACAAATGCACGCTGAAAGACGCAATCAGAATCGTGCTTGCCTGCACAACAAAATACCGCCTGCCCGAGCCGACGCGCCTCGCGCATCAGTTCGTCAGCAAAATTCGCCTGGAGGTATGAACAAGACCTCTACTTGGCAAGCCGGATTGTTCTTCCCGGGCGATACTATTGTGCCGGAACAACTTTTGCCGAGTTTATCACCACCGGCTCGACGGGGACATTTTGAGAATTACCTCTGGTCGTCGTCTTCACAGCCGCTATTGCATCGACCACGTCCATTCCCTCCACGACCCTGCCGAACACCGTATAGCCGGGATTGCGGCCCTCGACGTAGTCCAGGTAGGAGTTGTTGACGAGGTTTATAAAGAACTGGCTCGTGGCGCTGTCGGGATTGCTTGTCCGGGCCATTGCAATCGTGCCTCTGTTGTTTTTAAGCCCGTTTGCCGCCTCACCGGCAATGGGTTCGCGGGTCTTTTTCTGCCGCATATCGGCGGTGAAGCCACCCGCCTGTATCATAAAGTTGGGTATCACCCGGTGAAATACCGTCCCGTTGTAAAAACCCTGCTCGACGTACTTCAGGAAATTGTCAACCGTGACCGGTGCGGCGGTCTGGTCAAGCTCGATTACGATATCGCCTTTGCTTGTCTGAAGTTTCACCATTTTCTCTCCCATAACTTTCTTTTTCTCCCGGCCCCTGCTGCAGCCGACCGGCAGTATTGTTGCCGTTGTAACAACCGCCAGAAAAAAACACAGTTTCGATTTGTATTTCATAAAAATACCCTTCACTGTCATATCAGCCGGTCAATCCCACTTATGTTTTTTTATTGCCGCCAGTATTTGTTCGGCGCACTCCATCGCCGCCAGGCCTTCCTGTGCGCTTACCTCGGGGCTGAGCGATTTGTCCGCCACCGCCTTTAGGAACGCCTGCTGTTCGAGTCGAAGCGGCTCGGTATCGTCCACATCCAGCTTTTCAACGTGCAGCAGCTTCGCCCAGTTGGTTTTCAGAAGGTTGAATTTGCCCTTTTTTTTCAGCTCTCTGATTTTTTCTATGATGTCAACGTTCGGCTCGGCCTTTATGACCGTGCCGGTTTTTTTAAGGTAGTCCACGCTCAGATACGCCTGTCTGCTGAAAACCCTGACCTTTCGCTCGGTCTTCAGTGCCAGGCGTGATGCGGTAACATTGGCGATACAGCCGTTCTCAAATTCTATTCTGGCACTGCATATATCCTCATTCTCGTCAATCACGCCGACGCCGACCGCGTCCACTTTCGCCGGTTTGCTTGCCGCCAGCGACAGGATGATGTCGATGTCGTGAATCATAATATCCAACACGACCCCTATGTCCGTCGAGCGGAAGGGATAGGGACTGATGCGTGTCGCCTCGATAAACTTCGGCTCTATGGCCAGGCGTTTTATCGCCTGAACCACCGGATTGCACCGTTCGGAATGCCCCACCGCCACGAGGCATCCGGTCCGGGCGGCGAGGGCGACAATCTCGCCCGCCTGAGCAAGGTCGGCGGCGAGGGGCTTTTCTATCAGAACAGGAATTTTTCGCTCGATAAACGGCCTGGCCAGTTTATAGTGCTCATTGGTGGGGGCGGCTATCGTAACTGCGTCAACGCCGTCGTAAAGCCGTACACAGTCGCTGTACCATTTGCATTTGTACTTTTTTGCCAGGCGTCTGGCACGCGGCTGGTCTGTGTCAACTATGGCAACAAGCTCACTGGCAGGCAGCTTCGAGTAAACGCGGGCGTGAATCTGTCCCATCTTGCCCGCCCCGACTACTGCAGTGCGTATTTTTTGCATAACGAATCTCTGTATAAAAGAGCCCGGCTTGCCAACAAAGCTCCGCCGGCAAACCCCGCCCGACCGTTTCAGTCCCTGAACTGCTCGAGATACCTGCCGAACCGGTGCTGAGCACTTCTGATTATCGTATCAAGGATAGCCCTGACATTCTCGTCGTGCCGGTCCTCGGCGGCCATTTCCTTTGCCGCCTCCAGTAACGGCGTCCCGGAACGGTACAACTTTTTGTAAGCCGCCATTATTGCCTGCTGCTGCTCTTCGTTCAGCCCGGCACGTTTCATCCCGCGCTTGTTCACGCCGCGAATCCTCGGTGGGTAATGGCCGCTGACTATCATAAAGGGCGGCACGTCGCGGTTAATCCCGGCCAGGCCCGCCGCGTAAGACCACGCCCCTATCGTCACAAACTGATGCACACAAGCCACTCCACCGAACCAGACGCCGGTCTCCATTTTGCAGTGTCCGCTTATCTGGCAGAGGTTGGTCAGCACAATTTTATCTTCGAGCGTGCAGTCATGCCCGATATGTACGCCTACCATAAGCAAATTGTCGTCGCCCAGTTTTGTAAATTCGCCGGGGTGCATGCTCGGGTGGATTGTAACCTGCTCGCGAATGGTATTGTTGTCCCCTATCGAGATGCCGCCGATTGCGTCGTCCGGGCGCAGAGCAAGCATTTGCGGCCTGCTCCCGAC
>Ga0307421_1001832_pt1 | contig 12426 bp, 7 predicted proteins | sample SalMarWE160270MG_FD_202163 | JGI IMG/M metagenome (GOLD analysis project Ga0307421, IMG submission 202163) | Salt marsh sediment microbial communities from the Plum Island Ecosystem LTER, Massachusetts, United States - WE1602-70 | ecosystem: Environmental > Aquatic > Marine > Intertidal zone >...
TCTCCGGATATCAAACCCGCTTCCCACAGTTGAATAACTGCCTCTTCAAAAAGACGACTCCGGAATATCTGCCTATATAAGGACCACCTGTCAGGTTTCATCGCTCAATCTCTCCTGCAAGAGTCTTCCACTGATACATTTTCTGCTGTGGAAAACGCCAGTTCGTGTTGGATTGAAATATTCTAGGAAAACACAAAAACATAAAAAGATGGCTCTGCGCAGAACGACCTCGAGCTCAGCTGCCCGGCGGCTCTGGCAAGGACATCCTCACTCAACGGAAACTCGGCATGCATGACAAGCCCCAACTTTCCGCACGCCAGCCGGGTCAACTGCAGCGAGAGTCTGTGTGAAAAGTCCGGTGTTATCTATGTTAGATCAGGTGACGACCTTTGTCCACACGTATCCAGCATGGTCTACATTCTCGGAAACACACTCTGGATATTTGAACCAGCCTGACGATCTGAGGTTCATGCGAGAGCCCGAATTTGATTATTTAGGAAACGGGCTAGTAACCGCCAGATCCTTGGTTCTAATCCTAAATAAGGGGGCTTACGAAGAAAAAGGCACCCTTTCAGGTGCCTCAAGGTAGCGGGGCTCAGATTCGAACTGAGGACCTTCAGGTTATGAGTTCGCTTCCCAAAATAGGGGCCTTGGACCTTCAGGCTGGTGTTCCAAGGGTGACCTTACGATTTTCGACTACTCGGAACCCGGCCAGCATTAGTTTCAATTATCCTACACGCGGAGAGTCAATCTAGCAAGTGCAACCTTCCAAATTGCTGATCACCTGACGGATTCGGTTACGGACTTTCTTGTAGTCAACCTTCATCCAGGCTTCCAACAAGGGTATGTGCTTGTCATCACCGGTGGCTTCTACTTTTCGCAATAATAATAGGATCATCCCACGATCCCTATCTTTCAAATATGACATATCATATTCGGCACTAACGCTGTCCAACTTCTCATCAAAACCTTGCAGCAATTCACTCGCATAAGTCTCTTTCTCTATCTCCCAACCCTTTTCGGTGTAGACCAGCATGGGCAATCGATAATCGTATTCAATGTCCAGGTATCCATTCAGAATGACCCAATCTATCCTGGCCATCACTTCTTCGAGAGGTAGCTCCTTATAAAACCCATAGACCGGGCTTGTGTCCAAACCGAGCTCGAGAACCCTTCTTTGTCGAGAACCTTTTAGAATCTTTGATAGAAGGGATCGACCACCGGTCATGATAAGGTCATCTGCCCCTCTAAGAATTACCCTAAGTTCTTCGAGGGGGAGGTCCTTCACATCTTTTGGATCAAGTTGATAGGGTACCCTTCGAACCTTTCTTCCCATTTTGGTATCACGATGAACCTATTGTTATTTCCCTCATTAGCTGAGATAGGAGCAGTCTAACGGTTTTGTGCTTCAGCCGCCCCGCTCGTTACTAGGCTTGCTTATCAAGATACTCAATCCAGGACCACCGCTTCTAAATCGCTCATCCCGAAGGGTCGGCTGCAGCGAACGGTTTATATCACACATGTACTGGTTGAATCTTCTTCAGTTCGTTCGCCTCGGAGGCCCTTGCCTGAAACAGATCCCACCGCAGCTGTAGATTCATCCAAAACCCTTCGCTATTACCAAAGAACTTAGCCAGACGTAGCGCAGTGCTTGGGGTAATTCCTCGCTTGCCATTGACGATCTCGTTCACTCGTTGATATGGTACGCGTATACCTTCAGCAAGCTCACGCTGAGTCAGATACATGGGATTAAGGAACTCTTCCAAAAGCATCTCCCCAGGATGCGTTGGCGGTCGATGTGTCGGTATTCGGACCATTTCTATTTCTCCTACCTTCCTACCCTTGATGGTAGTCTACAATCTCGACATCTTCTGGACCGGTATCTGTCCAGTTGAAGCAAATTCGATATTGATCGTTGATCCTGATGCTGTGCTGCCCTTCCCGATCACCGGATAACTCTTCCAGGCGATTACCTGGAGGGATTCTAAGATCAATGAGCTTAGTTGATGAATCCAACTGATCAAGTTTACGATAAGTCACTTTCCAGATGGATTGAGGACAACAGCGCCGGGCTGAGGCCGTGTTCTTTCCGTCGAAAATGTCTTCGGTTCCTTGATCGGCAAACGATCTTATCACGGTATCATAATAGCACGGTTATCATGCTATATCAAGTTAACAAAAAAAGCCGATTGTGCTGGCCGAAAATGTACATCCGTTCCAAAAATGCCCAACAAAAGTATCTAAGTATTACAATCACGGTCTCAATTTCCTTAGAATGAAAGGCAGGCCGTGATTTCCTCTCTCCGACACTTCTTCGAACTCATCCTACACATTATCGCACAGCTGTGCTGGCCGAAAATGTACATCCGTTCCAAAAATGCCCAATTAAAGTATCTAAGTATTACAATCACGGTCTCAATTTCCTAAGAATGAAAGGCAGACCGTGATTTCTTCTCTCCGACGCTTCTTCGAACTCATCCTGCACATTATCGCACAGCACTTTCAATACAGGGTCAAACCCAGAAACCCATCGGTGTTCACTGGTGCGATCCTCGATCTCACGCACAGCAGATCAGAACTCGTGCTGGAGAACGCCTTTCTACGGCAGCAGCTCATCGTTCTCAATCGTCAGGTTATACGTCCTGCCTGCAAGCCGCGCGAGCGCGTCCTGCTGGTGCTGTTGGCCAGTGGGTTGCGATCCTGGAAGCAGGCTTTGACCATCGTTCAGCCCGATACACTCCTGCGTTGGCATCGTGATCTGTACCGCTGGTTGTGGAAACGCAAATCTCGAAAGAAGAACCAATTGGGTCGTCCACCGCTCTCTGAAAAGACTGTTAGACTTATCCAGCGCATGGCTCGGGAGAACCACACCTGGGGCGCCAACCGCATTCATGGTGAACTGCTGAAGCTGGGATTGCGCGCTGCGAAAAGCACAATACAGAGCTACATTAAATACTCCCGTGACCCTGGCTCGTCTCAGCAGCGTTGGAGAACCTTCATCCACAATCACGCCAGTGAGATCTGGGCTTGCGATATCCTACAGACTTACGATGTATTCTTCCATACGCTTTTCATTTTCATAATCATTGAATTGAGAAATCGCCGCGTCGTGCACTTCGGGGTGACACGTCATCCTACCGATAAATGGCTGGCTCAGCAGTTACGCGAGGCAACTCCCTTCGGAGAAGGTCCACGCTTCTTGATCCGTGACAACGATCGTAAATATGGGTCTTCTTTTAGGAGAGTTGCGATCGGGGCAGGCATTGAAGTTCTCCGCACTCCCTATCGCGCGCCGAAGGCCAATGCGACCTGCGAGCGCTTCTTGGGCAGTCTCCGGCGCGAATGTCTGGATCACTTCATCGTCTTCAGTGAACGGCATACCTATCGCATCGTGAAGCAGTACATCCATTATTTCAACTACGCTCGACCTCACCAGGGCATAGGCCAACAGATCCCTTGTCGGCCTATATGCTTGAACAAGTCTGATACTGACGGCCAAGTGGTTTCTAGGCCAGTATTGGGCGGCTTGCACCACGATTATCAGCGACGCGCGGCTTGAGATCCAATTTCGGGGAATCCAGTGCCTATACTAACCGAAGGGTTCTACACCTCCATGTATATTGGTTCTCATACGTGCGATGCGAAGGCGAATTCGGATCCCCAGCATGATCTCTCAAGCTGGTTTACTTGCAAGGAATCCTTCCGAGAGGGACAAATTACGCTTCATCAATCTTGGATAAACGCTGGTATTGTTCACTCGTGGTAGATTTAGATATGATGACAACTGGATGAGGTTTTTCGGCCATCACAACGCTGCGAAGAGCACAATCCAGCGCTATATCAAACAGATACGTGGTCCTGGTTCATCTCAGCAGACCTGGACAACCTTCCCTGGTCAGTCATCAGGGCAGGCATCCACAACCATGCCAGCGAGATCTAGGCCGGCGACATACTACAGACCCATGATCTGTTCTTTCGTGCCATCTTCGTCTTCGTCATCATTGAATTGAGGAAACGCTGCATCGTGCACTTCGGGGTGACACGCCATCCCACCGACAGATGGCTCGCTCAGCAGATACATGAGGCCACACCCTTCGGTGCAGGCCCACGCTTCTTGATCCGTGACAATGACCATAAATTAGGTTCATCTTTTTCTCGTGTTGCTATCGGGACGGGTATTGATGTACTCCGCACCCCCTATCGCGCGCCTAAGGCCAATGCTATCTGCGAGCGCTTCCTGGGCAGTCTCCGGCGCGAATCTCTGGATCACTTTATCATCTTGAGTGAACGTCACCTGTATCACATCGCGAAGGAATACACCCGCTACTTCAACTACGCTCGACCTCACCAGGGCATCGACCAGCAGATTCCTTGCCAGCCTGCGTGCTTAGGCATGTCTGCTACCGACGGTCAAGTTGTCTCATTGCCAGTACTGGGCGGTTTGCATCGCGATTATCAGCGACGCGCGGCTTGAGGGTCAACCTCGATGTACCCTATCCTATTTTGAATTGATTCAACCAGTTTCATAACCTGGTTCTCATGCACACGATGCGAATCCTGATTCATATCCTGGGTGCGATCCTGCTGCGCTTATCTACTTGACAGGCATCTTTCTGATCCCCGCAAATTGTGCCTCATCAACCTTGAACTCACGCGCAGATTAGTAATTCACAACATATTAACAAGGGATCATGAACGGATGGTTATTTTCGGCCACTACAAGCCCTCGATACCTCCATTACTTCCACTTGGTAGTGAGCCGCTGCCTCCGGTCTGCACAAAAGGTGTGCCCGGATAAATCTGTATTGGACCCGTGAGTGAACTACTTAACCTTGTCTCTTCAATTGCGCGTATACCTATGCGCGGAGTTGGATGCGTGAATTCATTCACTTCGCGAATCGTTAGCGGTTTTCTGTCCCCAGCAATCTGATTTCGAGTGCTCTCGGATGGGGAATTATATCGATCAGTCTCACGAGCGATAAGCGTCCCACTGGGAAGGATAAGAGAAAACACAACCAGGGCATGGAGCGCCCTGGTCGATTGGTTTCTCAGGTTCCATTTTCTGCTTAAGGAATGAAGATGAGAAAAAAACACCTTACTGGCTTCCATAACAGACAAATCCATTGCACCCCTCCTGCCGTCCACATCTCTTCGAATATGCAACCTTTCGTTGACTGCGTTCTAAAGCCCTCGCTGCTCGCTTCTCCTGGATAAGTGGATGCTATCTCCTGTCCTCAGATACATTCATATGAACGATGAAAAGCATATAAACCCTGTCCGCAAGCGATAGAACATGAACTGCTCTCATCGTAGAACACAAACAAGCCTGGTGAAGAACCAGGCCTGCGTCTCATTGTTTTTACGATAGAATCCCCTTCCCCTTATCCCTAGAAGATGCCTGATCTTGTACCACGGCTCTGGGAATTGATCTTATCTTACAGGAAAATAGATGGGAATTCAACAATGGGCACCTGACGATGAATCAGTGGATATCATCCTCTCGTCCGGGATAGGGATCTTCTTTTCTCTACTAAAATTCCCTCAATTCTTCAATGAACTGATGCATTTTAGAGAAAATAGAGGATCGGAAAAGCCTGACGGTCTTAGGTTAATACAGTCAATCGAATTTGTGGGCTTCGGAAATGGGCTCATAACCGCCAGATCCTAGGTTCTAATCCTGTACAAGGGGGCTTGGAAGGAAAAAGGCACCCTCGCGGGTGCCTCAAGGTAGCGGGGCTCAGATTCGAACTGAGGACCTTCAGGTTATGAGTTCGCTTCCTAAAATAGGGGCCTTGGACCGTCAGGCTGGTGTTCCAAGGGTGGTCTTACGATTTTCGACTGCTCGGAACCCAGCGAGCATTAGGTTTCAATTATCCTACACGCGGAGTGTCAATCTAGCAAGTGCAGTTGGGGTTAGAACAGGAACTCCACTAACCTCACCTTCATTCTTCTAGGTTGTACTTGGTAGTTAATCTAAAAGTAGTGAATAGACAAGGCGTAAAGGATACCAAATTGGACGGTGAGGTTGCACCGGAATTCAGCACGGATATAGTTTTTCCACCTTACAGGCTCCCTTAATCATCAATGTAAGCTACCTAAATGGCGCAACACTTTGATAACCCGCATGGGATGTTTGAATTCAGCACCCCTCTCCTTGTTGAGTATTTTGGCGAGCAGAGGCAAGGTCAAGGATGTAGATACCGCCATAGGATGTGAATGCGATCATGCTTCCATCTGGTGACCAACTTATGCTACGTATTTCGGGTGGCAGCGGTGGCTTAAACAGGCATGTACCAGCAGGATCTGCAATTACCAATTCACCAAGGTAGTCGCTAGATCCGAAGCGTATGTACGCGATACTTTCCCCATCAGGAGCCCATACCATCTGGCCAACTTGCTCACTCGGCTGAAAACGATGGACTATACCCGAAGCTATGTCCGCGATGAAGGCTTCATGAGTGTTAGGTTCGTCTTGGGGAATCGAAAAGATACTATATGCGACTCGGGTTCCGTCCACCGACAGGCTAAGTCCTGAGATATACTCAGAACTCCACTCTTTCGTCCTCATCTCTCCAAGAGATACGGTCTTCTGGATACTGCCATCCAATGCTACGATACGAAGTTTCCTTTCGCTCGCATCCCGATCGGTCAGGTTGCCCACATATACGAGAAGCTGTTTGCCATCCTCCGACCATGCCGCAGCCTCCCCTTCCGTGAGATAGGAAGCGGTACCATTAACTGGATCAAGCAGCCAGATGCTATTGAGACCTATGATGATCGCGAGTTGTGATCCGCTCGGAGACCAGCTCGGATGAGCAAACCAGTTGAAAGCGATTGGAAGCATCTTGACTTCCCCTGTTGGGAAGCCAACGCCAAAGATATTGCTATCAATTCCAGGCGCCGCTGGAATCGACAACGCAAGTATGGTTGCCCCGTCCGGCGCCCAAGCAATCTCTTGGAACTCGCTCTTCGATAGCCTTGATACACCAGGGGATCGAATTACATGAACAATGGAGCATGAAGACGCACTTAGTAATGCTAGTATCACTAGCACGACACTCACACTACGGGTGAATCTTTGGATCATTACTTACCTCCAATGAGGACCACAGCGGTCTAATATCTCCCACGGAAGTACTGGCTCTCCAGCATATATCACGCGAGTGAGATCTTTGGAATTGTTAACTAGGATCCCTTTAACTTCCTCTAACTTTTTTCTATCCAATGTTGTAAAGTCCGAATTGCTAAGGTCATAGGCTTTATCCATAATTTCATTAATAAATGTCGGGGATGATACTCCTAGTTCCTCAAGGATCTTCCCTTGGAAGATGTACGCTTGGGCTTCTCCCCATGTCGAAGAACGTTCGCCAACCGTTTGAATCTGGTGTACTACCTCATGCGCAAAGATGGATATTCTCCATTTTGGAGGGGGAAGGCTATCGTTCATGTAAGCCATCGGTAGAAGGATCCAGTTGGTTATCAGCGAGATACCAGGCCCTGGTTTTTGGTCAGTGCCCGTGATGAAGCTAACTTTAAGAGTGTCATTACCTCTCGAATTATCTAGGCGTTCAAATGCACCAAAAACGATGTCTCCAAAGGGGCCGGCACTCACATCCAACTGAACCAGGGAGTGAATGAGCCAGTCTTTACACTTTGGCATGGGATCGCACTTAAACTGGCCTGACGGGTCAATGTAAATGATTGGATTGTTGACAACGTACAACCATTTATTGTACGACATTGGTGAAGTATAATCGCCAGTCCAAACATCCTTGGTTATGAACCTACCAGATTCGGGCGCATAGTACCGGGAGCGCAGGTAAATTAACTTAATGTAATCATCCGCCCACTCTCCCGTGAACCCGTAGACTGAATCTGCAACACCCGTGGAAACTAAGTCATCACCAAACGGCTCATAAGCCATCCCAGCTCCGACGCCGTTGCTGACATCCACCAGTTGCCGCACGCTGCCCAGCGCATCACCCAGGTAGAATTGCCAGCCGCTGGGTTGTTCCTCCCCAATCCTCCCCATACCATATAGGTATGTGTTCGCTTCATCCTCCAGCACCTGCGTCAAGCCACTATTGATGTCCAGCCAGTAGCTCGTCGGCATACCATTCACCGTCTGCCTAAGCCGATCCCCTAACCCGTTATAAGCGAAGTTGTAGGTATCCCCTTCCATCAGAACAAGCGTGAGCCGGTTGGCGTGATCATAGCCATAGATCCGCGTATCATCCTGGATCAGGTTCCCGTTGTTGTCCCAGACAAACGTCACTCCATCCATCTCGATCAACCGGTTAGCGGTGTCGTAGACGTAGGTGTTGGTTTCCTCGTGAGTTTCCTGTGTCAATCGATTTCCCACAGCATCGTAAGTGTAGTGGAAGAACTCACTGGTGTCATAATCGGCAGCAGTCAGGCGGTAGAGCGGATCGTAGGTGTAGTCGATCGTGACCGATACCTCCCCCACCCCACCGGGGATCTCCACCAGCGCCTCAAGGCAACCTGGGATCGTGCAATGATTGACGTCACCAGACCAGAACTGCACGCCATCGTAGTCCGAGCGGAAGCGGTAATCTCCAACCGGCAGCGTGAAGACCACCGACCCGTTCTCATCGCTCGTGCCGTGGAAGCCTGTGTAGTTTTCTCCTGAGAATACATACACGGGCAGATCAGGGTACGGCGAGCCGGTCTGACTCTGCACCGTGACAGTCATGGGGATCGTCACGGTGATCGACGCACTCTCACATCCTGGAATCGCGCAATGGTTCTGTGTATCACTCCAGAACTGCGTGCCATTCAGGTCGGAACGGAACCTGTAATCTCCTTGTGGAAGGGTCAGCGAGACTTCTCCGTTCACGTCCGTCGTTCCGTTGAAGCCGGTGTAGGTCGCCTCATCGAATACGTAGACAGGCAACCCTTCCTGAGGTACGGCATCCGTCTTCGCAACGGTCACGGTAACAGGCAGTGTAACGACGATGGTCGCACTCTCGCATCCTGGGATCGTGCAGTGATTCATCTCATCACTCCAGAAGTGAGTGCCATTCAGATCTGAGCGGAAGCGGTAGTCCCCTTGCGGGAGGGTGACAGAGACTTCGCCGTTCGCGTCCGTCGTGCCGTGATAGCCGGTGTAGGTCGCATCGTCGAAAGCATAGACCGGCAAGCCCTCTTTGGGATCGCCGTTCGTGTCCTGTACTGAAATCGTCACGGGCAGCGTGACCACGACCGTGGCGCTGGTGCAGCCAGGGATATCGCAGTGATTCGTCTCTCCGCTCCAGAAATGCGTGCCGTTCAAATCGGAGCGGAAGCGGTAGGAGCCTTCGGGCAGGTCGAAGACCACTTCGCCGCCCGCATCGGTTATGTCGTTGTAACCGGTGTAGGAGGCCCCATCGAAGACGTAGACGGGCAGCCCTCCCTTTGGATCGCCGTTCGTGTCCTCCACGGTCACTGTCACCGCGTCCGGGTCGAGCAGTGGGAGTTCAATCGGAGCCGGTCTGGCCATAGCCATCACACCAATACCGCCCAGAGAAGCACTCTCGGTAGGTGTGGATTCGGGTGTATTCGTTGGTTCGGGCGTATCCGTCGGCGTTGGAACTGGCGATGGGGTGTCTGTTGGTGTCGATTCGGGTGTGTCCGTCGGCGTCGCTGTTGCGGCAGCACCAGCAACGATCGTCACCGTCTCGCAGCCAGGGATGGTGCAATGATTGACCTCCCCACTCCAATACTGCCCTCCATCATAATCGGCGCGGAAGCGATAGCTTCCTTGCGGCAGAGTGAATTCCACCTGCCCATCGACGTTCGTCGTGCCGTTGTATCCCGTATAGGTGCTTCCATCGAAGGCATAGACCGGCACAGCCTCGAGCAGCGCGCCACCGCCATCCTCCACCATCACCGTCACCGGAAGCGTGACAACGACATTCGCACTCTCGCAGCCGGGGATCGTGCAGTGATTCGCTTCTCCACTCCAGAATTGGGTGCCGTTCAGATCCGAGCGGAACCTGTAATCCCCTTGCTGCAGCGTGAACTGCACCTCACCGTTCACATCCGTCGTATCGTTGAAACCAGTGTAGGTGGATCCATCAAAGGCATACACCGGCAAGCCTTCCTTGGGAAGACCGTCCGTGTCCTCTACGGATACCACCACAGGTACCGTCACCACCACAGTAGCACCTTCACATCCAGGAATATCACAGTGGTTTACATCATCGGACCAGAACTGCACGCCATCATAATCGGCACGGAATCGGTAGCTGCCCTGCAGCAGGGTGAACGCCACCTCTCCATTGATATCCGTGGTCCCGTTAAAGTTGGTATAGGTCGTCCCATCGAAGACGTAGACCGGGATGCCCTCTTTCGGTACACCGTTCGTATCTTCCACAGTCACCGTCACCGGGAGCGTTACCACGACCGTAGCGCCGGAGCATCCCGGCACGGCGCAGTGATTCGCCTCCCCGCTCCAGAATTGAGTCTCGTTGTAGTCGGCGCGGAAGCGGTAGGACCCTTCCGGCAGGGTGAGCGTCACTTCACCGCTGGCATCGCTCGTCCCGTTGAATCCGGTGTAAGTCGAGTCGTCAAAGGCGTAAACAGGCACGCCTTCCTTCGGTTGTCCGTTCGTGTCCTCCACCGTCACGGTCAAGGGGACTGTCACGACAACCGTCGCATCCAGGCAGCCAGGGATCGTGCAGTGGTTGACGTCGCCGCTCCAGAACTGCGTTCCTCCCGAATCGGCGCGGAAGCGATAGCCCCCCATTGGCAGCGTGAACGACACCTCGCCGCTCTCGTCGCTCATGCCGTTGTACCCCGTATAGGTAGAGCCGTTGAAGACGTAGACCGGAATCCCCTCCTGCGGCATACCCATGCTGTCTTCCACGTTCACCGTCACGGGGACCGTCACCTTCAGGACAAGGAAATTGCAGCCCGGCACTGTACAGTGGTTGACATCGCCGCTCCAGAACTGGGTGTCGTTGTAATCTGCGCGGAAGCGGTAGTCGCCCTCGGGCAGCTGAAGGGCGAGATATCCATATTCATCTGTTGAGCCGTTGAAACCTGTATATGTGCTTTCGTCGAATGCATATACGGGCACATCGGCGAGCTGATTCCAGTCTGTATCCTGCACGAGGATGGTTACCTCGTCCGGGATGGTCATGAGCACGTTATTGCATCCAGGGATGGCGCAGTGATTGGTTTCGCCGCTCCAGTACTGGGTGCCATCCACATCGACGCGGAAGCGATACTCGCCTTCCGGCAGTGTGATCGAAGCCCCTCCATTCGAGTCCGTAGTCTCATGGTAGCCTGTGTAAGTTGCACCGTCGAAGACATACACAGGTAAGTCGGGCATCGGGTAACCGTATTCATCGGCCACAGCAACCGTGACCGTGGGACCTCCTCCAGGTGTCTTGTAGTACTCAACCACTTGCGATCGATTTCCGACCGGGTCGTACGTATAAGAGAACGAGGACAGGGTGTCCGTCGCAGTGGCGTGGGTGATGTTCAGCACCTGACCGGCGGCGTCGTAGGTGGACACCGATGTCACCCCGTTGGGAAGCGACGCCGTGAGCAGCTGGTTCACGGCGCTATAGGCATAGGAGGTCGTCTGGCTGTCCCAATCGAGCACCTCCGTCATACGGTTCGCAGCGTCGTAGGTGTAGCTCACAGCTTTCCCTTCCGGGTAGGTGAGCGAGATGCGGTTGCCAACCGCGTCGTAGCCATAGCCCACCGTATCCCCGAAAGGATCGTTGACCGCCGTCACGCGGTTGAGTTCGTCGTAGGTCCACGTCGTCGTGCCCACACCGTCGCTCATCGCCACGCGGTTTCCCGCCCAGTCGTAGGAGAAGGAGACGGCCGAATCCGGTGGTGGATAGATGATCCCTGTCAGGCGGTTGGCGTCGTCGTAGTTGTAAATCGTCGTGTTCCCGAGGGCGTCCGTGAGCGAAGTGCGGTTTCCCACCCCATCGTAGGCATAGACCCACTCGTGGTTCAAAGCATCGGTCTCCCGCCCGAGGCGGTTCACGGCGTCGTAGGTGAAGGCCGTCACGTGGTCGTTCCCGTCCCGGATCGTGAGCCGGTTGCCGACCGCGTCGTATGTGTACTCCGTGCGCACATTCGTTTCATTGTCCGAACCTGCACCGGAATCGTAATTCTCCACTACCGCCGTGAGCCGGTTCAGGTCGTCGTACTCATAACGGGTCTCGATCCCATTGGCGTCCGTCATCGCGATGCGATTGCCCACATCATCATAGGCATACGAGGTCATGTTCCCCAACGGATCCGTGACGTCGGTCTGTCGGTTGAGATCGTCGTATGCGAAGGTCGTCGTATTCCCGAGGGCATCCGTGATGGAAGCTGCGTTCCCCACCGCGTTGTATGCCGTCGTCGTCGAATGTCCCAGCGCATCCGTCACCGTCTCGGGGCGATTCAGCGCGTCATAGG
>Ga0307421_1001836_pt1 | contig 12403 bp, 12 predicted proteins | sample SalMarWE160270MG_FD_202163 | JGI IMG/M metagenome (GOLD analysis project Ga0307421, IMG submission 202163) | Salt marsh sediment microbial communities from the Plum Island Ecosystem LTER, Massachusetts, United States - WE1602-70 | ecosystem: Environmental > Aquatic > Marine > Intertidal zone >...
GAAGCATGACGTCCCGCGCCGGCGGATCCATGCCCAGAGCCAATGCAGGCAGCCCATCGGTGATGAGATTGACCCAAAGCAACTGAACCGCCAAGAGCGGATCGCCGAGCGCTCCGAACACCAGGAAACCGAGAAACATGACGAGAACCTCGCTGGCGTTGCACGAAAGCAGGAAGTGCACGACGGTCTTGAGATTGGCGAAGATCCCCCGGCCTTCTCGAACCGCGGCCACTATCGACGCAAAGTTGTCGTCGGCGAGCACCATGTCGGAGGCATCCTTGGCCACATCGGTGCCGCTACCCATGGCCACTCCGATATCGGCGGCCCGCAACGCGGGGGCGTCGTTGACCCCGTCACCGGTCATGGCGACGATCTGGCCCCGACGCTGCCAGGCCTCAACAATCTTCACCTTGTCGAGAGGATCGATGCGTGCATACACCCGGTAGCGCTCCACCTGCTCGGCCAACTCATCAACCGACATATGGCGCAACCGATCGCCCGGCATCACCTCGTGGTCGGGACCGAGGATCCCGGTCTCGCCGGCCACGGCACGGGCGGTCACCTCGTGGTCGCCGGTGACCATAACGACGGTGATTCCGGCGCGTTGCGCCTCGGCCACCGACAGGGCCGCCTCGTCCCTGACCGCGTCACTCATGCCGACGATCGCGACCAGAGTCAACTCGGTTTCAATGCCGGCGGCATCGACGGGAAGATCGCCCTCTTGCCGATAGGCGAGGGCGAGGGTGCGCAGGCCGGTTGCGGCCAGCCCGGCCGCCTCACGGAGCAGTCGCTGCCGCTGCTCGTCACCGAGGTCCACAGCGCCACCGGCGTCCTGAATCCGGGAGCAGCGGCTGACAACAACCTCCGGAGCTCCCTTCACCGCCACCAGCCGGTGCCCGGAGAGAGCGTGTATGGTCGTCATCCGTTTGCGCCGCGAATCGAAGGCTATCTCGTCGATGCGCGGCATCTCTCGACGCAGCACTTCGGGATCCACTCCCATCTCCTCGACCGCCAGAAGCAGAGCTACCTCGGTGGGATCGCCGAGGTAGCCGCCGGGCGAAGAGCGCGCATCGTTGCACAATGCAGCGACCTCAACAAAACGAAGCGCTCTGGTGTCGGTCCGGGGCATGTCTGCGGCCCTGCCCTCCAGGCCCAAGAGCAGAACGTGCTGCAGCCGAATCTCATTGCGGGTGAGGGTCCCTGTCTTGTCGGTGCACACAACGCTCGCAGCGCCGAGGGCTTCGACCGCGGGCAGACGCCGCACGATGGCGTTGCGGTCGGCCATCCGCTGCACACCCCTGGAGAGGGTGATGGTGACCACCGCCGGGAGCCCTTCGGGAATGGCAGCCACCGCCAGGGCAACGGCGGTGAGGAACATGGCCTCCGCCGCATTGCCCCGCACCAGACCGGTGAGGAATACCAGGCCGGCCGTTCCCACGGCAAGCAGGGCAAGGCGCTTTCCCACCCGATCGAGCTCAATCTGCAGCGGGGTCGGTGGCTCCTCTTGGGCAAGCACATCGGCGATGTGTCCCACCTCGGTGTTGCGGCCGGTGGCGGTGACCACGGCACGGCCCCGCCCCGCCGCCACCGAGGTACCGGAGAAGACCATCGATCTCCGGTCACCCAGAGAGGCCCCCTCGACAGCCGGTTCTATGCCCTTTGGGGCGGGAAACGACTCTCCGGTCAGCGCCGACTCCTCCGCCTCCAAGTGAGAAACCTCAAGCAGTCGAGCATCAGCGGGCACCCTGTCACCTACCTCGATAACGATGATGTCACCGGGCACCACCTCGGAGCTGAGCAATCGGTGCTCCTCGCCGTCACGCACGACAACCGCCTCGGGGGCCGACAGCTCCTTGAGGCGGGCCAGGGCGTCCTCGGCCCGCGCCTCCTGCACGTAGCCCAACACCGAGTTGAGCACGACGATGGCGAGGATCACCCCGGTATCGATCCACTCCCCGAGCAACAGGCCGCTGACTGCCGCCGCGGCGATGAGGATCCAGATCATCACATCGCGGAACTGATCGACGAGAATGGCCAGCCGACTGGAGCCACTATCGTCGCTCAGCTGGTTGGGCCCGTACTCCGCCAGACGAAGGGCCGCTCCCTCACTGCCAAGACCCCGGGCAGCATCCGAGCCGAGGGTCTCGACCACCTCACCGGCGGGTAGGGCGTGCCACTGCATCTTGGCCATCGTACGGTGGGGCGCCGCCGACCGGAACGTTTCCGGCTCGAACCTGCCGCCGGCGGGGCCGGGGCGGCAGCCTGAGCGCGGAAATGGTTTGTCGCCCCGGCTGCGCTCCTGGCAGCATGGACGAGAATCAGGGGACACGTGATGGTTGGATTCACCCTGAGCGTGAACAGTGCGGAGCACACCATCGATGCCCCTGCTGCGGGACCTGCTCGGCCTCACCGGCACCAAGTACGGCTGCGGCATCGGATTGTGCGGCGCATGCACCGTACACGTCGGCGGCAACGCGGTGCGCTCCTGTGTCACCACCCTTTCCGCCGTCCCCGGTGCCATCACCACCATCGAAGGCCTCTCCCCCGTCGGCGACCATCCGCGGCAACGCGCCTGGCTGCAGGAGAACGTCCCCCAATGCGGCTACTGCCAGGCCGGGCAGATCATGACCGCAGCAGCTTTGCTCGCCGCCAATCCCCAACCCACCGATGGTGACATCGACAGGACCATGTCCAGGGTGCTGTGCCGCTGCGACACCTACCAGCGCATTCGCGCCGCCATCACCAGAGCAGCCGAGGCCACATGACCAGTGAATTCACCCGCCGCGAATTCATCAAGGTCTCCACACTCGCCGGAGGCGGCCTTCCCCGTTTCGCGTCTCGGCCTCATCTCCGGTTCCCACCGGATCCAGGCGTTCGGTGAGCGACAATCCCGCGGCCTGGGCAACGGAATCGTTCATCGACGAGCTCGCTGCCGCCGCCGGGATCGATCCCTACGAGCTGCGCCTCGACCTCATACCTGCATCAACCCGGGCCTGCATCGAACTCGCCGCCAGGGAGTCCGACTGGGGATCCCCACTGCCAGCCGGGTGGGGCCGCGGCATCGCCTACCACTCCCTCTTCAATGTGACCCCCGTCGCCCAGGTCGCCGAGGTGTCGGTGGACAATGGTGAGATCCGGGTACACCGGGTGGTCTGCGCCGTTGACTGCGGCACCGTGATCAACCCCGATACCGTAAGAGCCCAGATGGAGGGGGGCATCGTGTTCGGGCTCACCGCCGCCCTCAAGGACGGCATCACCATCGAAGGGGGCGCCGTTGTAGAAAGCAACTTCCACAACTACCGGCTGCTGCGTTTCGATGAGATGCCCCAGATCGAGGTTCACATCGTCCCCAGCACCCGCCCACCCACCGGCATCGGCGAGGCCCCGGTGCCGCCCATAGCTCCCGCGGTGGCCAACGCCGTCTTCGATGCCACCGGCCAACGGCTACGCGCCCCGCCGCTGCGGCTGGAGACCGGCTAAGGGCCTATTCCGGAGAGGAAGCAGCCGGCTACTCGAAGAGGCCGTACTTGAACACGCACCCCAGGTACTCGGCCTGATTACGGCCGCCGCAGGTGAGGGCGAAGCTCTCGTAATCGGATCCCACCGGGCTCACCGCGTAGAGAAGGTCGCAGGCGGCGAATCCGCCGGCGGCGCACTCGCTGCGCAGGGCGGGGAGATTCGGCTCGCCACCATTCAGGTACATGCAGTAGAACTGCGAAGCCGTTGGATCGAGGCCGCCGCAGGTTTTGCCAAACTCTTCGTACTCAGAGCCAAACGGGGAGTACCAGTACAGCATGTCGCAGGCTGCCATGTCCGCCGTCTGACAGCGGGACCACAGCAGGTCGAGTCCTGCCGGGTCTTCACCGTAGGACTGGGGACCGTCCGACATCACCAGCTCCATCTCGGCAGTGGATAGGCACTCCGCCATGCTGAGGGACAGGCCCTCCACAAACAGCTGCATCTCGGCGGGCAAATCGGTGACGGCGCCGGTGTCGGCGCTGAAGGTATTGACGGCGGCAACGGCCGCCGGATCCCGCAAATCCATGTCGGCGACGGCATCGAAATATCCACCACTCTCCAGGTAATCGAACATACAGTCGACCGCGCCGTCATCGATGCCCGTTTCCTCAAGGCCCTGGCGCACGCCGGTCAGGAAAGCCTCCGCATAGGGATCATCCACACCCTCAAACGAGTAGTCGTCGTCCGAGGAGAGACTCCGCCACCCCCAAATACCCGCAGCTGCCAGCGCGCCGACAAAAACGGCCACTCCGATCCAGAGCGGGGCACTGTTCCCCCGACGCGGCCCGGGCCCATGCGGGTGGTAGCCGCCCCCACTCGACCAGAGAGAGACCGCCGCCTGTGCCGTGCCGCAGTGAGGACAGGCGTCGAGGCCGGAGTAGACCCGTTGGCCACATTCGGGACAGCTCCGAACCACCGGCGCCTTCTGCTGAGAGCCACCACGCGAAGCCGGTTCCGCCGACCACTGCTGAAAACCCGTTCGCTCACGACAGTAGGGGCACGGGTCGGCCCAGGCGGCGATCAGCTTGGTGCAGCTGGGACAAGGCTCAAAACGGGGACCTCCGGTCGATGCCCCTTCGGAGCCTCCGGGCGGGCCCGTGGCCTGCTCTCTCGCCCTCCGCAGCATCTCTTCGCTATCGGGGGGGTCCCCACTGCCGAGACGTCCATCGGTCATGGGCCCTCTCTTCCGTCGTAGGCGTCAAGCTGGCCCATCGCGTATTGCCGTTAATACGATCGAACCGATTTGCCTCCAGATTGAGGGAATCTCGCTACTGGAAGCTGACGTAGACCACCACCGGCTCAAGGGCGAGCACCTCCTCCGGAGTGGCCATGGGCGAGTCCTCGTCGTAGAAGTTCTTCCATCCCCAGAGCCAACCGGCCTCTTCGGTGTCTGCCGTCAGCGCACTCCAGGTCTCGTACTTGGCCTCCAGGGTTCCCTGCCCGTCCATCTGGATGACCACGGCCAGCTCGGGCGGAGTCTCTATCGATTCACGCCCCGGAAGCATGGTGAATTGGAACTGGTGCAGCAGCAGCAACTTCTGTGGAAGGTGGTTGTCTCTCACCATCTGCGAGAGCCAATCAACCACCTGGTTCACTTCCTCGGCGTCGACACCACCGATCTGCTGCAGATGGAATTCGTCCGGTTCCAACCTCCACTCGGGGTCGACGGCGAGACCAACATGGGGCTCGAGTAGCAGCTCTTCGTAAAGCTGGGCTTGGGTCAAGAAGTCGGTCCGGCCCGGCTGCAGATCGATGATCACGTAGACACCCAGCTCCTGCGCTGCGTCGACCCAGGGACGCAGTACATCAAGCGACATCTCATTTGAGTAGTTGCCGTCGGCGCCGGCGCGTGCATCGGCGACCGTGGCGATGATCTCAAAAGCGAGCACCACATCGAAACCGTCGGCGCCGTATTCCTCGGCCACGGAGCGGAGCCGCTCCACCGTGGCCTCGGGATCCTGCTCACCCATAACGCCCAGCACCGGCGTGGTTGGGTTGCCGTAGAACGCCACCAGTCGCCGGCCCGGGAAAAACAAGTAGCCGCCCCCGGGAAGCTCGGTGCCCTCGAGTAGAACCGGCAGCTGCCAGGAGGCATCTTCCGTGACTTCGCCGATCAGGTACACCGCTTCCACGCCGTCCGGGTATGCCTGCAGGGCCCGCCCCACCTCGGGGAAGCGTCGTAGCTCGTCGCCGTCGACCAGCGCCACAAGGCCTCCCGACGCCATCGCCGCAGCAGTGGCGACGAGAGCAATCTCCACCTCCGAGGACTCGACCAGCCAGGCCGCTCCGGTCTCCCCGGCACCACCGATGACGGCCGCAGAGATCTCGGCGCTCTCCGGCGTCGTGCCGGTGGATTCAACCGTCGTGGTGGTCTCGTCGGCTGCGGCGGCGTTCTCCTCCGTCTCGGCGCCCGTTTCGGTCGTCTCGGTCGTCTCGGTGGTCTCTTCAGTCGTGTCGACGGAGTCGGGCGGGGACTCCGGCCGCAAACCTGCCCCTTCCTCGATGGCGGCGATCGTCTGCGCTACGGTCAGTGGCCCAGGCTCGGCAGGCAGCCGCAACATTCGGGTGACACCGGAGTACAGATTGACCCGGCGGGCCAGCTCATCTGTGTCACCTCTGAGAACCACCAAATCGGTCCATTCCGGGGCCGTCACATCGACGTCCCCGCCAAGGAGAACTACCCGGTGGGCAGCAAGACGCTCTATCTCGGTGTCCACCTGTGCCGACGATCCCACCTCGTGCAGCAGAAGCGGGCCCTGGAGCGCTGCGGCGAGCCGCGCCCCGAGCGCCACCCGATCAGGGTCCGTCGCCGATACGACGACAACGTCGATGGCACAGACAAAAGTGGCCTGGGAGATGGCGATGGCGGTGGCGGCGAGATCGTCGCCACCAAGATGTTCAACGAGTGGCCCATCGGCGGTACCTGCCACCGCCACCAGCGGATCCGGGCACGCCGGAGCCGGCGGCACCGTTGTTGTAGTCGTCGTCGGGGCGGTGATAGCGGTTGTGGCGGTGGAACCCGGCGAGCCGGTACCGCCGCTGCAGGCCGCGACCACCAACAGGAATGCTGTGAACACAGGCGCTCGACGCATCGTGTACCGCCGATCCGATCGGGCGAGCGTACCCGCCGCCCCCACATAGGCGTGTCATCCTCTTCGAGGGAAGGCTCTGCGGCCCGCCGGCGAGCCCGTCACCCACTCTCGGCGCGGTAGCGTGCCCAGGTGAGTCCACGATCCGCCTACGCCGCCACCCTGGCCGTACTGGCTGCCGTCAATGTGTGCGGAAATCTATGGCTCCCGGCGTGGACCTACGTGCCGATGAACCTGGCCGCCGGAGCGATCGTGTTCCTTTTCGCCCGCGCCGGGGGCGCCACCGCCCACGACATGGGCCTGGCGCGCCATCGAATGCGGCGCGGGCTGTTGGTCGGAGCCACGATCGTGGCGATCGTGGCCGTTGGGGTGCTGGCAGCGGCGGCCATCCCGGCAACCCGTGGATTCTTCGAAGATGAACGCGCCAGCGAGACCGGAGTCGGCCTCCTGCTGTACCACGTCCTTCTTCGGATTCCGCTGGGCACTGCCGTGTTTGAGGAGTTCGCCTTCCGCGGCGTCCTGTTGGGCCTGGGTCGCCGCCTCTGGTCCACACGCGCTGCAGTGCTGTCGTCGTCGGTTCTGTTCGGCCTCTGGCACGTGCTTCCGGCGATTGCCCTCGCCGACACCAACGCCCAAATCGCCGGCATGAACGTGGCCCTCACCATGGCGGCCGCCGTAGCTGCAACCATCGTCGCCGGCGTGCTGTTCGCCGCCATCCGCCTCTTCGCCGGCAGCCTGGTGGCGGTGGTACTCGCTCACATCGCCACGAACACCTTTGCGTTCATCGCGGCCTGGGTGCTGTTCGGGGCCTGAGCTACCAGAATCGTTCGCTGTTGCCGGCCTCCGGCCCCACCGGCACCACCGGCTCGGCCCGCTGTTTCGGCGTCAGTCGACGGGCAAACACGGCGAGGATCGGCGAAGTGAACAGGGCCGGCAGCACCAACCACAAGAGACGCTGGGCCCACCATTCGGTGTTGGCCACATCCGGCGGCACATAGCCGGCAACCAGGTACACGAAGGTCAGCGCCGCGGCAAAACCGCTTGAGTGGAACAGGTACAACGGCAAGGAGAACCGGTTGGCCAGCTCGTTGAACCCGGCCCAGCGCCTCGAGGTGTGCAGGCGGTCCACCACCCACGGGCGCAGAAGCAGCGCCACGCCCACCTGCAAAAGCACCAGCGCGGTAATCACCAGGGTGGGCGGACCCATGTTGGAGAACCGATCTCCGGGTACGCCTACCATCGAGCGCGGGTAGAGCCCGAAGTTGGTCAGTGCCACCAGGGCAAAGACACCCGACCAGAAGAACATCCAGCCCACCTGTCGAGGTGCCTCAATCAGCGGCCGGTACAGAAGCCCCATCTGGTGACAGAACCCCCAGACGACGAGGAAGTTCACGTACCCGGCCCAGTCGTAGCCGTTGTGGAACCGCAGCACGTCGAGCACGGCCGCCGATCCCACGAGGAACACCAGCACCAGAGGACCCCAGCGCCGGTGCGCCCAGATGGCGGTGGGTGCAATCAGAACAAGGACCGAGTAGATGCCGAGGAACCAGAGCGGGCTGATGATGAGCTGTACCGCCTGACGCATCCACTCGATGTCCTGGAAGATCCCTATGAGCAGAGCGATGAGAATCCAGACAACGACCACTGCGCCGGCCGGAAGGATCAGGCGGCGCAGCCGACCCGCAACAAACGCCCACCATCCGCCGCCCCGGCCGACCGTCTTTTTCCACACGATCCAATGGGCATAACCACCAACAAAAAAGAAGAGCGGCATCACCTGGAGCACCCAGGTGAGCAGCCACGCTCCCGGCGTGCTGCCGATCGGGTTGTTCACCCCCACCGAGGTGGGAGAAAACACGACGATGGTGAACGTCCAGTGAAACACCACCACCACGATGAGGCTGAAGGCGCGCAAGAAGTCGACGTAGATCTCCCGGCTGGTGGAGATCGGCTCGGTGGTCGCCGGAACCCCGGGACTGCGGCTTTCCACCCCTCCTCTTTCGCCGTCGGGTCGAGGCTACTCGGAGCGGTTCGACGGGCCCGACGCCACGACCCCGGCCGAGTCAAGTCAGCAGCCCGCCGGCCGGAGCCCCGGCCACGCCTCTACTCGCCGAGCTGCTTCTCCTGCTCCTCCGCCAGATACTGCTTCATCTTGCGTTCCTCGTAACGCTCGAAACGTCCTTCGAAGACGAAAACGACAAGAGCGTGGATCAGCAGGCCGATGCCCCACGGGACGATCGACCAGTAGGCCCAATCGAGCCCAAGGAACTGGCTGTCGCCGGTGTCGCGAAGATCTACAAAGACCATGATCCCGTTGGCGATCAGATAGGCGATCAGATGGCCGAAAAAGTCGCGGACATCGCTGGCCCGCTTCTTGGCCTTCTCCCTGGCGATGGCTTCCGGACTGTCGCTCACGCGTGCCTCCCGTCCTTGAGACAGCCGCAAGCTAGCGACCTGGATCGAGAGCCGTCGACACAAGTGGATTCAATCGCCGGAGAGCAACAGCGCCGGTACAAACTCGGCCCGGCCGACGGCCGTCACCGTCACAGATCCCACCGGCCACAACACGACATCCTTCGCCACCCGAACGGTCACCGTTCGTGGCTCCCACGAGGAATCAACCGGACAGGCGCATTCGAGGAGCCGGGTCCCATTGAGAGCGGCAAAACGAGACGCCTCGGCGGCCGGGTCCGCCTCGGCGCCGAAAGCGGCAAAAGTCACCGGCGCCGCGGCAAGGGCGGCAGCATCGGCGGCGGCCACGGCCTCGACCCGAGCGCGCAGGCAGACGCCGATGGCGCCGAGAACCACGGCCAGCAGGAGCACAAAGCCGGCCACGGCGACGAGCAGCACCGCCGCCGAGCCCCGCTGGTTCACCGTTCGACCCGCATCGAGGTCCGGCCCTCGAGCTGCACCGTCCACCCCCCAAAAAGGAAGGAGGCAACACGATGCCTCACCCTCACCACCACGTCGGCCCGCCCTCCCACCAAGTGCTCTCGTCGCACCGTCACCTGGGCCCGGCCCCCAAGATCGGCGCCGAGGAACCGGTGCACCGCTTCCACCGCCTGCTCGGGATCGGGACTCACCGCCGCCTCACGAGCGCCCTCACGGGCTGCCTGGCTCACCTCGAGCTGGGCACGCGCCACCAGAGCAACCTCCACCGCCCCAAGAAGCACCAGAAGAACCAGAGGCAGAACGAGAGCGAATTCGACGACAGCGCTCCCCCGATTCACGAGCCACCCGACACAACACCCCGCACCCGGCTCATGACGGCCTCGAAGAAGTCGGCCAGCGCCCCACTCGACGAGGCCCACACGATCAGAGCCAAAGCGATGATGGCGGCGGCCACGATGACGAGGGCGTACTCGGCGGTTGCCTGGCCCGACTCGTCTCCAGACATGGTTTCTCCTTTGCTTAGAAATTGAGACGTGCCAGCGCCTCCAGGAGGGCGGGCCCGACGGCGAGCACAACAAATCCGGGGAGGATCAGCAGAGCCAGCGGGAGGAGGAGGCGCACCGGCAGCCGACGCGCCATCTCGAGCCGCCGCATGTGCTCGGCGTGGCGCCGTTCCGAGGCGAATGCCTCAACGGCAGGCACCAGAGGTGCTCCGGTGGCCGCGGCGCGCCCGGTGATCCTGTAGAGCCGCTCCGCCCGGCCCTCGGCGATGGCCAGCGCCACCGATACCCCCATCTGATCCATGGATCGGCGGACCCGGACCACCTCGGCTGCAAGTTCGGGAGCTAGTTCGCGCCCGGCCTCCTCAAATGCCAGCGGAAGCCCAAGGCCGGCATTCAAACCCAGGGCCAAGAGATCGGCCAGGAGGGCAACGTCGGCCTCCGCCACCTCCGAATCCAGGCGCCGAGACCGCAGCCGGCGGGCCCAGCAGACGGCCGCTCCCGACACGGCGGCTGCCATGCCCAGCAGTGGGACGGTTATGGCCAGGAATACTCCCGCTCCAACCGAGTCGGCGATCAATCGGCGGTGCCGGGCGAGAGCGGCAGCCACTCCGATGCCCAACAGAGCCGCCGTGACCACCCTCATCGGCGGGCCCGGCGCAGCATCACGCACACGACCGTCGCTCCCAGCGCCTCCAGGGCAAACCCGATCCCCAGAATCGCCCGGCCCGCCGCCTCGCAGAACAGGCGGTCCGCCCGGCCGGTCACCACCAGGCCCACCAGCACCAGGAGAGGTGTGCCACCAACCAGCCACGCCGAGGCCCGGGCTTGGGCGGTCATGGCCGCCTCCTCTCGCCTGAGCCTGCCCACCTCGGCGGCCCTCGCCGCCAGCGACTGCATCAGAGCCGCCACCCGCCCCCCACCCTCTGCAGCAAGCCGGAAGGCTGCAGCCACCAGGCGCCCGTTGACCCGGAGGGACGAACCGATACACGCTCCTACACGCCAGGCCGGCATGCCGGCGGCCGCCAGCCGGGAGGCCGCATCGAGATCAAGCGAGGGGACCCGCTGTGCCGCAGCCGCCACCCCGGACCGCAGAGAGGCACCCGACTCGAGCTCCGCCGCCAGCCCGCGCAGGAAGTCCGCCTCGGTATCGGGTCCGGGTGAGCCGGCTCGGCGACGGCGGAGGGCAAACACCACCCAGAAAAGAACACCGGCCCCGCACCAAACGGGTTGCCACCACGCCAGGAGACAGAAGGCCGCCGCCAACGGTGGCGCACCACACAGCAGGGCCACGGCAGCAAGACCGGCCGCTAGCACCGGTAGACCTCCTGCAGTCTGGCGCCGTCCACCTCCGACACCACCGCCACGGTACGCAGGCTCCCCCGACGCGCCATGTGCACGATCACATCGACGGCACTGAAGAGCTGTCTCCTGACCGCGTCGGGAGCTGGCCGCTGCTCGCCCGACAACGCCAGCGTTTCCAGCCGCCACAGCGCCTCGGCGGGCCCATTGGCGTGCACCGTCCCCATCGACCCACTGTGACCGGTGCTCATGGCCTGGATGAGATCGAGCGCCTCCGGCCCTCTCACCTCACCGACGATGATGCGGTCCGGCCGCATCCGAAGCGCATGACGGACCAGGGTGCGCAGGGTGATCTCTCCCGCTCCCTCGGCGTTCGGCGGCCGAGCCTCCAATCGGATCACGTGGCCGGAGAGCGCCAATTCGGCCGAATCTTCGATGGTGACCACCCGCTCCAACTCCGGAATCTCTCTGGAGAGCACGTTGAGCAGCGTGGTTTTGCCGGAACCGGTCCCACCGCTCACCAGAAGGTTCTTTTGCCCGGCAACGGCATCGACAAGGACCGCGGCCCCCTCTGACCGCAGCGACCCGGCCTCGACCAGGGCATCCAGATCGGGAACCGCCTGAGTGAAGCGCCGGATGGCCACGACCGGGCCGTCGGGCGAGGCCGGCGGGATGGCGGCGTGCAGGCGAGACCCATCGGCCAGGCGGGCATCGACGGCAGGCGAAGCCCGGTCGAGGCGAAGGCCCAGCGGGGCGATTACCCGCTCCACGGCCGCGACCACCGAGGCCGCATCGGGAAACGCTACCGGCGCCCGCTCCAGCCGCCCACAGCGTTCCACCCACACCTCGTCGGGAGAATTGACCAGCACATCGCTCACGGCAGCATCAGCGAGCAGCGGCTCCAGCGGCCCAAACCCGACGAGCGCATCGACGGCAGCGGCCGCCACCCGCCGCACGTCGAGAGGCGCCTCCTCTGCCGCGAGGCGAAGCGCAGCCCGGGTCACGTCGGCGCGCCGCAACGGCACAGACGAGGCAACGATCCTCTCCACCACCCTCTCTAGCGCTCCCATGGGATCCTCCAAACCGGCCGCCAGGCCGCCA
>Ga0307421_1001839_pt1 | contig 12398 bp, 9 predicted proteins | sample SalMarWE160270MG_FD_202163 | JGI IMG/M metagenome (GOLD analysis project Ga0307421, IMG submission 202163) | Salt marsh sediment microbial communities from the Plum Island Ecosystem LTER, Massachusetts, United States - WE1602-70 | ecosystem: Environmental > Aquatic > Marine > Intertidal zone >...
AAGAATTTATGGAAGAACTACAAAGAACAAAAAAAGAATATAAGTTGAATAAGGAATTGGTGGCTCAATGAATTTTACAGAAAAAAAGGGACTTGACCGATATTTTTTCATGTGTTTTTTTAAATACATATTTAATTGGAGTGGTTGGGTTTCGTGTTTTTCGTGGTTAAAAATAAAAAATCTTGTGATAATCTTGTGTAATCTGTGGTTCAATTTTTACAAGTTTTCAGGAAGTCGAAAATAGAATCTCGCGGCACCGAGACAGTAAGAACTTCATTTTTATAAGAAAACTTAATACCTTCGATATTAGATACCAGTTTCCTTATCTGGTCTTTGCTTAAAGTGTTTTCCAACTCACAGGTAAAGGATTGTATTCCTTCGTCTACTTTTCTTATTCCAAGAGACTCCGCCGAGATTTTAATCTTTGCCCATTTGAGTATTCGTATTACATTTGGCGGTAATTTACCAAATCTATCTTTTATTTCATTTTCTATTCTGTTTACCTCTTCTAAGTTCTCCGCGGATGAAATTCTTCTGTATAATTCTATCCTTTCATCCTCTTCCGAAATATAATTTTTTGGTATATAAAAAGAACCCTGAAGAGAAACTTCCGCTTCTTTTCTTTCCTCCGGTTCTTCTCCTTTTGCTTTTTGTATTGCTTTATTTAAAATTTTCAGATATAGTTTGTATCCTATATTGGCTATATGTCCGTGCTGTTCTTTTCCTAAAATTTCTCCCGCGCCTCTTATTTCGAGATCCTTAAGCGATATTTTGAATCCCGAGCCCAACTCCGAATAAGTTTTTATGGTGGAGATTCTTTCTTTTGCTTTGCCTTTTAAATCATGCGGTACAATCAAATAGCAGAAGCCCTGTCTCTCGGAGCGTCCGACTCTTCCCCTTAACTGGTGTAAATCCGATAAACCGAAGTTTTCGGCTTTATCGATTATTATAGTATTGACATTCGGTAAATCCAGTCCTGATTCTATTATAGAGGTTGAAAGTAATAAGTCATATTTATGATTTAAAAAATCCGTCATTCGTCTTTCCAGGATTTTTGTCGACAATTGTCCGTGTCCGACAGCAATTCTAATCTCGGGGATAATTTTATCTAACTTTTTTCGGATTGTTTCAATGCTATTGACTCTGTTATGTACGAAGAAAACCTGTCCGCCTCTTTCCGTTTCTCTTAATACTGCATCCCGGATTCTTTTCTCATTCCAGTGAGTTATATTTGTTACAACTCCTCTTCTGCCATGGGGAGGAGTTTGTATAACTGAAAGGTCTCTGATTCCGAGCAGAGAAAATTGTAAGGTGCGGGGTATAGGGGTCGCACTCATCGATAGAATATCTATATTTGTTCTTAATTCCTTTATTTTTTCTTTTTGTTTAACTCCAAAGCGTTGTTCTTCATCTATTATTAGTAAACCTAAGTCCTGAAAATCAAGTTTTTTATTGAGAAGCATATGGGTACCTACGATTATATCGCATTTACCCGATTTTATTTTTTCGAGTATTTTCTTTTCTTTTTGCTTTGTAAACCTCGATAATAATTCCACATTAACAGGAAAATTTTTGAGTCTCTCTTTGAAAGTACGATAATGTTGTTCCGCGAGAAGTGTTGTCGGCGCCAGAAGAGCCGATTGTTTAGATTCGTTGGCAGCTTTAAAAGCGGTGCGGAGAGCAACCTCGGTTTTGCCGAAACCTACTTCTCCGCAGAGGAGTCTATCCATAGGTTTTTCTTTTTCCATATCCTGATAGACCTTTCTTATCGCTTCTTCCTGATCGACTGTTTCCTGAAAAGGAAAGGATAGTTCGAGTTCTTTTATTAGTGAGTCGGCTTGAGAATACGCGTGACCTTTTGTTATTCTTCTTTTCGCGTAAAGCGAAAGAAGATTCTGCGCGTACTTTTCGAGGTCTTTTTTGACTTTCTTTTTCTTTTTTTCCCATTTGTTTTTCGAAAGTTCGGAAAGTGTCGGTTCTTTTTCCCCTCCGGATATATATTCTGTAAGAAGGCTGGATTTTTCGACCGGAACGAGTACTCTGCTTTTGTTTTTATATTCGACTACGAGGCATTCCCTTTTTCTTTTGTCTATATCTACTATTTCGAGCCCATCGAATCTTCCTATTCCAAAATCTTCGTGTACGATGTATTCTCCGCGATTGAATCCTTTTTCCTCTTTGAAAGGTATTTTTTCTTTTTTTGTTTTATGTTTCGCTCTAAGAGCTCCGAAAATGTCCGATTCTGTAAATACGGCAATTTTTTCCTTCTTTAGAATAAAACCTTTAGATAAGAAAGTGTCTAAATATTCTAATTCAGGAAATTCAGTGTCAAATAAATCTCGAAGGCGATGTATTTCACCCGGTGTTCCCGCAGCTATAAAAACAAGATATTGTTTAAGAGATTTTAGTTCTTTTTTGAAGTGTTCGAGGTTTCTATTAAAAGAAATAGCTGGAGTAAAAGTTAAAGATTTACCTGTAGGTTCGAATTTTACGTCGGCTTTAAATTCCTCGGTTGTACTTCCTATTTTGAAAAACCCCTTGAGCGCTTCCGAAAGAGATTTGTGTTCTCCCTTTTCTATAAGAAGATTTGTGTTTTTTATGCGTTTGATCGATAATTGATTGCTGGGATCAAAGAATCTTAAGGAGGCTATTTTTTCATTTTCAAGTTCTATTCGCAATGGATTCGCATGATTTGAGCTCCAGACGTCAATTATTCCTCCTCTCCTTAAATATTCTCCTTCCTCGTAGACGCGGTTTCTGTGCACGAGGCCGCCTTTTTCAAAAGACGTAAGAAGTTTTTCTAAAGTAATATTAGCTCCGACTGTAAGGTTAATAGATTGTTGTTCGGGTATTTTTAGTTCGATTTTCTTTTTGTATAGAATTAAAATATCGAAATCTTTAGAAGCGATAGTTGCCCCTATACGATTCAAATTTTCTTCCGTTAGTAGAAAAACTTTGTCGAAAAAAAATTCCGCATCCTGAGCTACTTTTGTCGGGTCTTCTTCCGTTAGTAAAACAAGAGGTTTTTTATCTTTAAGACCATAAGCTAAAAGAAGTTCTCCCGGATACGAAGGCGAATTAAATACCCTATTTTGCCCGATTTCTTTTCTTAGAAAACTATGTAATTTTTGCTTAAACTTCACAAAGATAGGCCCAGAAAGCCTGCGAAGCCAAGAAAAGCGAGTCCCATAAGAGCGGCGATTACGAAGGATATAGGAAGTCCTTTGAGAGATTCGGGGATTGGAGCATTTTCCAATCTTTCTCTAATCGAACCGATGAGAACAATTGCCAGGAGAAAGCCTGCGCCGCTGCTGATAGCAAAAACAATTCCTGAGATTAGACTGAAATTATTATCTATATTTAAAAAGGCAACTCCGAGTATCGCGCAATTTGTGGTGATTAGAGGCAGGAATATTCCGAGTGCGGAATATAGTCCGGGTAATTGTTTTTTGAAAAAGAGTTCGAGGAATTGAACAAGAGAAGCGATAACAAGAATAAATACTACTGTCCTTAGATAAATCAAATCTAAAGGCATAAGAATATATTGGTACAAAAACCAGGTTATCACCGTGGCGAGAGTCATTACGAATATAACACTCACACCCATCGATGCCGCCGTTTTCATTTCTCTGGAAACACCGAAGAAAGGACATAAACCTAAGAATTTCATTAATATTATATTGTTAACCAGAAAAGCGGAAAGGAATATCAAAAAGATATTATCCATTGTTCTTCCTCCAGTAGTTAAAGAGTCCCATTAACAATGCGATAGTTAAAAAACCGCCCGGCGGAAGGATGAATAAAATAACTGAAGAATCCGCGAAAGAGGAACCAAAAACTTTTATTCCCGGAAAAATACCGGGAATATTAAGCCAGATACCCTGTCCGAAGATTTCTCTAATAGTTCCCATTATAAAAAGGACAAGGGTAAATCCAATTCCTGCTCCCAATCCATCCATTAAAGAAAGATGCACGGGGTTTTTATAAGCGAATCCTTCCGCTCTTCCCAGTATGCCGCAGTTGACCACAATAAGAGGCACAAAAACTCCGAGTTGAATGGAAAGAGGAGGCAGGTAAGCTTTTAAAGCGTAATCTATCATTGTTACGAATGAAGCAATTATTATTATGAATATGGGAATTCGCAAATTGCCCGGTATTATTTTTCGGAGCGAGGAAACAATCAGGTTGGACAGAATTAAAACAAAAGTTGCTGCGAGTCCCATTCCTAGTCCGTTATAGGCGGATGTGGTTACGGCAAGTGTAGGACAAAGACCGATTGCCAGAACTAAGATTAGATTGTTTTTAATTATCCCGTCGATAAGAGTACGTTTTATTTTCCCCTCCATCTAATCTGTTCAACATAAGTTGTTCTTATTTCTTTCCTCATTTTTTCCGCAATTTCTTCGATTTCGGACGCGAATTCTATTTTATGAATATTCTTAAGTACAGCACCTTCAAATTTCTTTTTTAAAGCTTCTTTTAAAATTTTATTATCTTCCGAGGTTTTTTCTTTTTCTGTTTCTGGGTCTTCTATGAATATAGATATTTTTTTAATTTTTTTGTTCTCTATTTCCGTAAAGAAATGAAAAACGGAAGAAGAATCTTCTATTTCTGAAAGGAATATATATTTGTCCGAGACCTTCCATAGTGTTTTAGGATCGATTTCTACCGGTAGCGAGTCTGAAGTTTGTTTTAAATTTTCTATATAGTCTTTTTTGAATTCTTTTAACGCGTATTGGGGTAAAAACTCTTTATATTTTTCTAATCCTTCTCTTATAGCTTTGGTGGCGGCCCTGGATGAGATGGTTGCCGATGTTACCGCGTCTATTTTTCCTTTCTCTTTGTCTTTTTTCAAGAAAACTTCATCAGCGGTAAGATTTTTAAACTGCTCCAAAAATGTTTCTTCTGAGATTTTCATTCCCAATCCCGGGGTTTCGGAAAGTTCGGCTTTTGATATTTCTACTTTTATAATTTTCCCTGTGGAGTCGACTCCTACGATCGGTTTTATCTTACCTGAATATCCTTTTTCTTCGGATTTAAAGACCATACCCATATATTCTTCTTTAAAAGCTTTCCATAAAGAATCAGATTTCACTTCTTCGAAGCGAACCGATGGTTCGTCGAATACTTCGCTTAATGATTTCTTCAATGATTCTTTTTTGTACTTTGATATTACGGGTGCTGTTTGCCCGTAAACGAAAGAAAGAAGAAAAGCGGAAATTATTCCTACTGAAAATAATACAGATACTTCTTTAATTTTTTGCAACATATTTACCTCCCGAATATTTGTTTCTCGGATATTTTATCTAGAAGAGGTACAAACATATTCATAATTAAAATGGAATAAGATACGCCTTCGGGATATCCGCCCCAGATTCTGATAAGCACACAAATTATTCCCCCGCCTATACCAAATATCCATCTTCCTTTTACGGTTACGGGAGAAGTTACCATATCGGTTGCCATAAAGAGACCTCCGAGCATTACCCCACCGGACAGTATATGAAAAAGCGGTATTGTTGGTGTTTGTCCTAAATAGTATAAAATACCCGAAAAGACAAAAACAGAACCAATATAACCAAGTGATATTTTCCAGTCCGCGTATTTTCTGATAAACAGGTAAAGAGCGCCGACCAGCAGTAAAATTGCCGAAGTCTCACCTATGCATCCTCCTACATTGCCAAAGAAAAGAGATTTGAGCATGTAAGTCGAATTCAAAGATTGTGCTATCGATGCGCCCGAATGTGCTTTAAGTAAAGTCAGAGGTGTTGCCTGGGTTATACCATCGAAAGCCTGTAGAGGTAAGCCGGACAAAGTTCCAGAAGCAGGTGCTTTCCAATTTCCTGCCATTAGACCCGGCCAGGAAGCCATAAGAAATGCTCTTCCGGCTAGAGCGGGATTAAAAATATTGTAACCTAAACCGCCAAAAACTTCTTTTACTACGAGAATCGCGAAAGCAGAACCCGCTACGGGAAGCCACCAGGGAGAATTTGGTGAAATATTGAAAGCCAATAGTATTCCCGTAATAACCGCGCTTCCGTCCGAGATAGTGATTTCTCTCTTTGTTACTTTTTTAAAAATATATTCTGTTCCCACTGCTGAAATTATGGACAGTAGGGTCAGGAAAATAACTCTTACTCCGAATATACTGACAGAATATACAAAAGACGGCATTAAAGAAGCTACAACACTCCACATTATCTTTTTTGTGCTTATAGTCGATTTTATATGGGGAGCAGGGCTAATATTTAACATTATTTATTTTCTTTTGTTATTCTGTTTTTCGCAATCTTAAATTGCTGGGTGAGAGGAATATTCGCGGGGCAAACGTATGAACAACTGCCGCATTCCATGCAGGAAAGAACTCCTAAATACTTTGCTTTTTCAAGATTATCCATTTCAATATATTTATTAATTTCTGTGGGTAATAGTTTCATCGGGCAGGCATCGACGCACGCGGAGCATCTTATACAGGGCTGAGGGCTTTTTTCTATGTATTCTTTTTTGTTTTGAATTAGAATTCCCGTGGTGCCTTTTAAAACCGGAACTTCCGTTCGTGATTGCGCGATACCCATTAGAGGACCACCATTTATAATTTTGGAAAGTTTTCCGATTATTCCTTCGGATATTTCAATCAAGTATTCAAAGGGTGTTCCTATTGGGGTAAGAAAGTTCGACGGGTGTCTTATGTTTCCCGTTAAGGTAACGACTCTTTCGAATAAAGGTTTGTCAAGATACACTGCTTCATATATCGCGAATGCTGTACCAATGTTTTGGACATAAGCACTGGCATCGAAAGGTAAGCCGCCTTCCGGGATTTCTCTACCGGTTACCGCGTCTACCAGTTGTTTTTCGGAACCCTGGGGATATTTGGTTTTAAGGGTTATGAACTGGGCCCAGGGAAATTGTGAATCGGTGTCCTGCAAAGCATGAAGCGCATCGGGTTTATTTGCTTCGATTGCAATCCATATATTTTTAGGTCTTACTATTCTTCTTATTATATCGACACCCTTCATTATTTCTTCCGGTTTTTCTATCATCAATCTGTAGTCGGAGGTAAGATAGGGTTCGCACTCGATCCCATTTATTATCAAATCTTTTATTTTTTTGCTTGGAGGTACTTGTAATTTAAAATAAGTTGGAAAGGCGGCTCCGCCCATTCCCACAATACCGCTGTCTTTGATTATACTGATAAGTTCTGTCTTAGATAAACTTTTTATTTTTGTTCTTTTTTTTTCTTTAAAGGGTTCGGGATCTTCTTTGTTTACTTGTATTTTCATAGCTTCCTTCATCCCTCCCAGGGGATGAGGGTAAATCGTTGTTCCCATGTAAGTTCCATTTACCGGAGAATGAAGAGGTACCGATAATTTGCCCGAAGCTTCTGCGATTTTTTGTCCTATTTTGACTTCTTCCTTCTTTTCTACTATCGGTTGGGAAGGAGTTCCTGTATGTTGAGATAAGTGAAGATATAAAAAATCGGGCGGGGAGATCCTTTTTATTTGTGAGTTTTTCGACTTTTCTTTATAGTCGTGGGGATGTACGCCGCCTTTAAACGTTAGTAGTCTCAAATTTCATTTCCTTTGAGGTTGATTTTACTGCTAACTTACTCCCTATCATTCCCAGAACTATCCCAAAGATTACTGTACCTATTATTATCAAATTGTGCGGGAAATAAAATTTAACAAAGAATTTCGAACTTAATTGGTATATCAAATATAAAAGACCTCCGCTCATAATGCCTGCCACACCGCCTTCTATCGAACCGGCAAGTATAAATGGAGCATGAATAGTTTTTTCGGTGGCTCCGACGAGCTTCATTACTTCTATTGTTGTTTTTCGTGCAAGAACCGTGAGACGCACAGTATTCGAAATAACAAAAACAGACGCGAAACTAATAACTATTCCCAGAAGTATATCGAAGAGAAACAATATTTTCACTACTTTGTCTAATTTGTTTATCCAGCTTTCTCCGTATTCCACGGCAATAAACTCATCGAAGATTTTTATTTTCTCCGATATTTCTTTTACTTCTTTTGGAGAAGTATATCCGTCTTTTAATCTTATGCTAAAAGAGGCGGGTAAGGGGTTTGTTTTTACCGCTTCAATTAAACTGGGAGCGTCTTTTATTTCCTCTTGGAATTTTCCCAACGCTTCTTCTTTGCTAATATATTCCACCCCATCCACTCCAACCATGGACATAAGCTTGTCCGAAAGTTCTTCTATTTGTTTTTCGGGCAAATTTTCCCTTAGGAATGCGTTTATTTCGACTTTTTCTCTGGCAAGTCTTATTACTCCAAAAAGGTTGAAAGTGCCCCAGAGAAAAGCCCCAAATAGGAAAAGAGAGAAAAACATTATGCCTATGGCAATAAAGGTCATAACGCCGTTTCTTCTGAGTCCGATTAAAGCTTCTCTTATTGAAAACATTTTACTCCGCTACTATTTGCCCCTGCTCGAGATGTATGAAGTTTCCTCCCATTTTTTTTGCGAGGACTACATCGTGAGTTGCCATTAACACCGCGGTTCCCGCGGTGTTCACTTCCTGAAGTATTTTTATTATATCCTCAGAACCTTCCGGGTCGATATTGCCGGTAGGTTCGTCCGCGAGAAGAATAAAAGGTTCTCTAACCAGTGCCCTAGCGATTGCTGTTTTTTGCTGTTCTCCTCCCGAAAGAGTGTAAGGAAAATCATTCCTTTTATGAGATAGACCTACAAGGGTAAGAGCTTTCATTACTTTTTCTCTCATTTTCCTTCCCGATTGACCGGTAACCTCGAGTGCGAATGCCACATTTTCATAAATTGTTTTATCTTTTAATAATTTGAAGTCCTGGAAGATAATCCCTATTCTTCTTCGCAGGAAAGGAATTTCTTCTTCTTTTATTGTCGACGAAAGGAATCCGGCTACAGCTGCTTCGCCTTCGTCCGGGAAAATGTCCATGTATATAATACGTAAAAGTGTGGTTTTACCTGAACCGGTTTGACCGGTAAGAAAGAGAAAATCACCTTTTGCAATCGATAAATTAATATCTTTTAGAGCATACCAGCCCTTTTTGAACTTTTTGCTAACGTTTCTTATTTCAATCATTGCCTATGTTGCTTGTAAGATTATATTAACTGGTGGTTTTGTCAAGGTTCTTTTTAGCCATAAAAAAACATTTACCACAGAGAACACAGAGAGAATAAAGAACACACAGAGATCACAGAGAAAAAACAAATTATGTTCTTTAAAAACGCTCTAACACACCAACGCTCTAACTCAAATGCTCTTGACAGTGACACGTGATTGGGTATATTCTTAACTTAAGTGCGGAAGTGGCGGAACCGGTAGACGCGCTGGGTTCAGGGTCCAGTGGTGAATAGCCGTGGGGGTTCGAATCCCCCCTTCCGCAGGTATTCCTTACGAAAAAATTGAACCACAAAGTACACAAAGAGCACAAAGCCCACCACACCCCAATTTATTATACTTATTTAACCACGAAACAAACTAAGGACACTAAACTTTATATTGTAATTTTTTAAACTCAACCCATCCCAAAGAGAGTAACAACAAATTACACGAATAGCACGAATTAATTCTTCGTTTCCCCCAAATCCCAACCCCTAAATCCAAAATCCTAATATGGCCTCACAGGAATTATATTCCTTTTCCGCTTGCATGTCGGTTGAGACTCGTGTGTATATTGCGTATTTCATGATAAATTCAACTTTCTATATTTTTAAATAAATGATAAAAAGATAAATGTCAAGGGTTAAAATTTTTAAAAACAATTAAAACAAAAAGAATAAAGGTTATTTCTTGACAGAGATTGGATTTTCTTTATACTTATAAGTAGAAGTTGTGAGGATATATATAATATGTTGATATATATTAAGTCAACTAGAATTTTTGGAATCAGTTTATACGGCTTAATAATGGAGTATTTGTAATTAATATTCATACGTATAAACTATGTTAGGCACAACAATATACGGAGGCTAAAATGATAAGATCTATTTTTATGTATCTTGCGTATGTACTCTTAACCGTTGCATGCTGACCCAGGAAGGTGAGAATTCAAACATTCAGTCATTACTCATAGACACACCTACAACAACGGTATTAGGCAATCCATTTACCGCTCCGGCAGATTGGTACTTGTATGTAAAAGGAGCAGCAACATTCATCGAGGCACCAGAGAGAGACTCACGCATTGTACTTGTGGATGTACATGCGACGGATGATAGTACTGCGCTCTCGAAAGGATGGGCAGCCTATAAAGAGGTTACCTGGCCATTGAAGGTCACAAATGCACAAGCAGACCGAGATGGATGGTTTAGGCGACGACAGTACGAATACCAGACGTCGCCTAATGAAAAGCGTACTATCGTCGCCGGCGTGATGTTCGCAAACGATGTATGGACGGTCTGGATTTATGACATGGCAAACGATGTAGGTGGAAAACGCAGCGCTCAAGTTAACCTTGTATTTAGTAGCCTGCTCCCAAAGGGATACTCGCGTGAGACTTTTGCAGGCAAAAAACCAAACATACTGGATGAAAAGCGAATTGCTCAGCTTACCACATACATTGAAAATGCAATGAAAGCTACCGGTGTGCCTGGAGTTGGACTTGGAGTTATTCAAGACGGTAAAGTTGTTTTTGCCGGTGGCTTTGGTGTTCGTGAGCTCGGAAAGGAAGACAAAGTCGATGAAGAGACACTATTTATTATTGCCTCTAACACGAAAACGATGACAACGTTGTTGCTCGCAAAACTTGTTGATGCTGGCAAACTGACCTGGACAACGCCAGTAAATGAATTGATGTCGAACTTCAGGTTAGGAAGCGAAGAAACTACAAAACGGACGTTGGTTGAACACCTGGTTTGCGCCTGTACGGGTTTACCACGAAAAGATATGGAGTTGATATTTGAGTACAAAGGGATGACAGCCAAAGATTTAATGCAGCGCCTGATAGAAACGGAACCCACGACTGACTTTGGAGAGATGTTTCAATACTCCAACACCTTGGCCGCGGCAGCAGGATACATGGCAGGACATGTGTTATTTCCCGATATGGAACTTGGTGAAGCGTATGACAAGGCTATGCAGGCTGAAGTTTTTGATCCGCTAGGTATGAATGCGACCACCTTCGACTATGAGCGCGCGTTAGCTGCGAATCATGCAAGTGCACATGGTACAACTGTAGATGGTAAATCCGCTCTTGGAGATATGGGCATTAACCACTTCATAATCCACGTGCGGCCTGCGGGTGGTGCATGGAGTAACGTAAATGATGTGCTCAAATACATCGAGATGGAACTCAATGAAGGCGTTTTGCCTGACAGCAAACGGTATATAAGTAGCGAAGCCCTCCTTGAGCGCCATGTGGAAAAAGTGCCAATCAGTCAAAACGCAGTATATGGTATGGGATTAATGGTTGATGAAACTTACGGTACGCCAGTCGTCCATCATGGTGGTGATGCATTTGGATATCACAGTGACATGATGTGGCTGCCTGAACACGGTATAGGCGCCGTGGTTCTCACAAATGGAGATCCCGGCTGGCTTATACGAAATGGATTTCAGCGTAAATTGCAGGAAGTGCTTTTTGATGGGAACCCTGAAGCAGATGAAGCACTGGCTATCAACAGTAAGCATTACTTTGAGCAAATCGCCGCCAGTCGCAAACTCTATACTATATCAGCTGATATTAGTTTTGCTGGAAAGCTCGCATCACAATATGTAAATGAATCGTTAGGCAAAATAATTGTGAAAAGGGACGATAGCGTGACGGTTTTTGATTTCGGCGGATGGCAGAGTGAAGTCGCCTCGCAACAGAATCCCGATGGCACGATTTCGTTCATTACTATCGACCCAGGCGTTGCAGGATTTGAATTCGTTGTTGGCTCCGGAGATGAATCGCAACTCATTATGCGAGACGCACAACATGAGTATGTATTTAAAGGAATCTGATACTTCTCCCACTGGAGAAGTTTAAATTTAAAGGAATTGTAAAAGTAATTAATGCCTAACCAAATCATGCGGTTGACCGCCTTGCTATGGCGCGATTTCACACGTAGCTTATGGGGACGGTGCTTGACAATGTGACATTGTATTTCCAAAATTTTTCCCAAAAATCTCGAAAACAAGAAAAAGGTTTTGGAATTTGATTTAGAGGGGATACAACTTTCAATTCAAAAAGAAGAAAAAGAAAAATTTGAAGCAGTAATTGTTTTAGAAAATTTAAAATATTTTTCACATATAATATATAATATAAACAACTTTGTGGGGGGCTCAAAATAAAAATAGTGGGGCTATTTTAGCCCCACTATAAATTTTGCGTAAAACTTTTATGTTTTTCTACCTTATTTTCCGCAGCCGCAGCCACCGCCGCTCTTCTTTTTAATTTCTTTTATCTTTTCTT
>Ga0307421_1001840_pt1 | contig 12389 bp, 10 predicted proteins | sample SalMarWE160270MG_FD_202163 | JGI IMG/M metagenome (GOLD analysis project Ga0307421, IMG submission 202163) | Salt marsh sediment microbial communities from the Plum Island Ecosystem LTER, Massachusetts, United States - WE1602-70 | ecosystem: Environmental > Aquatic > Marine > Intertidal zone >...
GCCCCCCTGGCTTGCCCGCCAAGGCTCGCGAACTGAGTACAAAGCCCGTCCTGGCTACAGGACGGGCCTCCGTTTTGCCGAGCATCTCCCGCTGTGACCACACCGCGGCCGACTTGGGGTCAGCGCCGTAGACACAGAAGACCGGGGCCGTCAGCTGCTCTTGGTACGCCTCCGCTTCTCTTTCCCTTCTTCAACTGCCAGCCGATAGCCCACCCCGCGCACCGTGCGCAGGCACTTGGGGGCTCGGGGATCGTCTTCGATCGCCTTGCGCACCCAGTGGACGTGTACGTCCAGAGTGCGCGTATCTTCTACGTAGTCGGTATCCCAGACATGCTTCATGAGGTAGGCCCTGGTAAGCACGTCCCCGGGGTGCTTCATGAAGACCTCCAGCAGACTAGCCTGTCTGGGCGTCAGATGTGTCTCTCGCCTACCCCGGACGACGTTCCTCTTCTTGAGATTCAGCGCTATGTCGCCCAGCTGAATCATCTCGTCATCAGGCGACGGGAGCAGGCGCACTATCTTGTTCACGAGCCGCCTCGGAGAGAAAGGGTACGAGAGATACGCCCGAGCGCCAAGACTGCGGTCAGCCTTCTGCCCCGCTGGCAGAAGCATCAGCACGGGGATCTCAATACCCTCCTTGCGGAGCGACTCACAGAAGCGAGGGCAGTCGAAGCGCAGAGACGGGGAGTCCAGCACGATCACGGAAGGCTTCCCTTTGAGGGCCCTGGCCCACGCCTCCCTCCTGGTGCAGGCCGTCGCCACTCGCACCCCGCGGTCGTTGAGAAGCGGTGCCTGCTGAGCTGAAGTCGGCTTTCTGCCTTCCACGAGCAAGATGGTGTGGACTGGGGCCAAATGTGCTCTTCTCCGTGATCAGTGGTGCTCAGACCGGCTGCAGGAGTGTGGCGATTATACTCCAAGGCTCCGTGGCGAGCAAGTCGCGCCAGCCCAGACTCAGATGGCCAACTTCACAGCAGGTCCAGCAGCTCGCGGTGGACGCGGCCGTTGCTTGCCACGCAGCCGCCCAGAGCGGGCTGATACGGGTTGCCGCTCTGCGTAGTACACTCTCCCCCGGCCTCGACAACAACAAGCGAGCCGGCAGCGACATCCCAGGGTTTGACGCTCAGGCCGATGTAGGCATCGAGCCACCCGGCAGCAACGTAGGCCAGCGCGAGCGCCGCCGACCCCATCGCCCGCAGCGACGCGCAGCGTGGCAACAGGCGGCCCACCATGTCGAACGCTGTGTCGCGATCGCGGTCGCGACGGCCCCAGTCCACACCCACCAGGGCATCACCCAGAGCCTCTACGCTGCTGACCTGGAGTGGCCCACCATTGAGCCGTGCCCCCCCATCTCGGAGGGCGGAGAACATGTGATCACGAAGAGGATCGAACACAGCGCCTGCGATCGGCTCCTGCGCCTCGAGAGCGGCGACGGAAGCTGCAAAGAACGGTAGCCGGTGAGCGTAGTTCCTCGTTCCATCCAGCGGGTCCACCAGCCAGGTGTAGCGCGATCCATCGCCGCCAGAACCCCCTTCCTCTGATACGATGGCGTGGTCGGGGAAATCGCGGCGAATCACCTCAAGGACAGTTTCCTCCGCCTCCAGATCCGCGTCCGTGACCACGTCGCGGGCTCCCTTCAAGCGAATGTCCCGCCTGCCCGGCAACAGCTCGGCCAGCCGCAGGCCCCCCTTCCGGGCTGCGGCAACTGCCGTCTCTAGCATGTCCCGGTTCTTCATGAATACACGCTTGATGTGACGGCCAGAGAGCGAACGGCTTCCCACCATCCGCCGCACCCCGCTGGCCCGCTCCCGGGCGTACTGCAACAGGCCAACGAGCCAGGCCATAAGCTGGCGTCTGCGGAGCCCGACGATCTGCGCGACCTGCCGGCTAGGATGGACCGACAGCCTCGGCCAAGGCCATCAGTCCGCCAGAGACCACGGTCTGCCCGCCAAGCAGCACCGGTACCTGCGCCTGCGCTGCCGCCTGTGTGAACCGGCGTAGAAGAGGCTCAACGACCTCCTGCCACCTGAGTAGATCAGAATTGAAGCGGTCGCAGGTCGAAGGCCACAGCCCCTGTGCAGCGAGCACTACGCGGCTATCCATTATCACTCCATCAGCCAGTACAGACAAGCGGCCGAACAACCGCTCGGGGCCAACCAGCGCAAGGTAGTCAGAGACGAGTGAACCGACCTCCCCACGCTCTTGCCTGCCGCTGGCCCGCATCCCACGCTCCTCAGCGAATACGCGCACCCAGCACCGGGTCGCCCGTTCCAGCGCTGCCCAGGCCGCGGACGACGTACGTCCGACTACCGCCAGCCCGCCGCCCTCCCGCTTCATCGCCGCCGCCAGGCGCTGTACGGTCGAGCCGTCCCATTCCAGCTGGTCCAGGTAGGCACGCAGTTCTGCGCCCACCCCATTGTGGAAGCGCGCCACGAGGAGATCGGCAGGGGTGTCCAGGTCGAATCTGGTGGCGGCGGACGCGGGCAGATCCTCTCCCTTGAGATCTGCGTCGTGTACAAGTGTCCAGGCCAGCCCGTTGTCGGTACCCAGTGTTCCCAGCCGGCTGACAGCTGCCGCTCCCGCTGTGAACCCGGCCCAGTCGCAGGAGTGGAGATTGTTGGCCAGCACGATCCCGTCCGCCTCGGTCAGCCTGAACAGAACATCCTGCCACTGATCCGCGCCCAAGAGCGGCGCTGATCCCGCCCCGGCGTAGAGCACTCGCTCGCCCCCATACCGCTCGATCAACGCTGCGAGTCTCCGGCCGAAGTGGAAGGGAGTGCCGGAGAGGTCGATGTCGATCTCCGCAGGAGAGTCACCGCAGGCGCAGTCCCAGGCCCTGTCAGTGGCGACTATGACTCGCCCGACGAGCCCGGTCCCGAGCAGGGTGCAGACCAGATCGCAGCCAGCCGCCTGATGCGCCTGCCGCAAACCCTGCTCCGGCTCGCTGGGCCCCCATCCCCCGGCGAAGACGAATGCTGTAACCTGCCCGGCCACCAGATCCCTCAGCTACACTGCTGCCAAGAGCGCCGCGCCCCAGGATTGGTCAGGCCATCTCCGGTACCAGTAGACCATAGTCTCCATCACGTCTCTTGTAGACCACGCTGACGGCCTCCTCCTCCGAATTGAGGAACAGGAAGAACACGTGGCCGAGCAGCTCCATCTGTTCAATCGCCTCGGCGGGCGACATGGGCCGAACCTCGAAACGCTTGACCCGTACGATCTCCCCTGCGGCCTCCTCGACCGATTCGTCGACCGGCGGCTCTTCTCCCACACCGTGCCAGCGATCGTGCTGCTTGCCCTTGTAGCGTGCGATCTGGCGGTAGGTCTTGTCCAGCACTGCATCGATCGAAGCGAACATATCGCCGGAGCGCTCTTCAGCCCTCAGAATCGTGCCCCGGGCGCGGACGGTGAGCTGAGCCACCTGCCGATCTTCCGCGCTGCGGGTATTCTCGACTCTCAGATCCACTCGAGCATCATCTATGTAGGGCAGGTAGCGATCAAGCTTGCTGACCTTGCTCTCGACGTATTCTCGCAGCCGGGGGGTGATCTCCAAGTTGCGGGCAGATATCGAGACCTCCATGACACCTCCTCATTGCATCCTATCAGCGAGTTTCATATCAACGCTGCTAGCGGGCGCGGGCCAGCGTCAGGCCCTGCACCCTGGCTACGCCGCCGTTGACGAGCGCTTTCGCGGCCGCGTCCATCGTGGCGCCCGTAGTGCAGACGTCATCGATGAGCAGTACATGCATGCCGGCCAGTCCGCCGTCGCAGCAGCGAAAGGCACCGTCGACGTTGTCCTTGCGCTCGCTGGCATTCAAACCCACCTGCGAAACGGTTGCCCTAGTACGGACGAGTATGTGTTCATCCACATGCATTCGCGCTGCACGGGCCATTTCGCGGGCCAGGAGGCTGGCCTGATTGTGCCCGCGCTCACGAAGGCGCGAGGCATGCAGGGGTACCGGCACGATCACGTCGACCGGGAGAGGATCACCCAGCCAGTACGCAGCCATCTCCTTGCCCAACGGCACGGCCAGAGCGGTCTGGCCTCTGTACTTCAGTCTGTGCATCGCCCCGCGCAGCTCCCGTTCGAAGTAGAACACGGACCGGAGGCGCTCGATCGTCGGGGGATCGCTCGCGCAGCGGCTGCACAGTCCAGGAGCAGCGATCGCACAGCCGCATCTCGTGCACAGCGGAGGCACGAGGCGAGGGATACGTGCCAAGCAGGAGGGACAGAGCCAAGAGCCTTCACGCCGGCAACCCACACAGCGAGGGGGAAACAGCAGATCGAGAAGCCGTCTCCAAGCCTGCCGGCCACCCGCGGGACCTGATGAGCGAATGCTCACATGAGGAAAATCCGATAGCCCGCTGCTACGCCCAGCTAGAAACCCCCGAAAGAGAAGAGACCTACGTCCGAGGTCAACATCTGGATCATCGGCGGCCCAAGCAGCACGACAAAGATCGAAGGGAAGATGAAGAATGCCACCGGGGGAAGGATCCTGAGCGTCGCTGCACGAGCCATCTCCTCGGCTCTCTGCCGCCGCCGTACCCGCATCTGGTCAGACTGAATCCGCAGCACCCGGGCGATGCTGACGCCAAGCTGGTCCGCTTGGATGATGGCTGCCACGAACGACGAGATGTCCGGCACTTCCATGCCGTCGGCCATATCGCGCAAGGCCTCACGTCTGAGCTTGCCTAACTGGAGCTCCTGGATCACACGTGAGAAGGCCTGACTCAGCTCATTGTCCCACTTCTCAGCCACCTTGGCCATGGCAGCATCGAAGCCCAGGCCGGCCTCAACGCAGATGGTGAGGAGGTCGAGCGCATCCGGCAGGGCCCTGATCACTGCTCGCTGCCGCTGGCTAATCTTGCTCTTGAGCCATAGCGACGGCAGATAGTATCCGCCCACGACACCACCCACGGCCAGCAGGATCCGCACAAGGAACTGCAGGTCCTGGCCGAGGACAGACAGCGCCACGCCCATCGCGCCCAGCAGCAGCGTGGCCAGCAGCCGAACGCCGACAAACTCAGCGGAGCCCCACCCGTACGGATACCCGGCCAGTTCCAGACTGTGCTGTGTCGCCTCGATCTGCTGCCTCGGCGTGAGTCGCCCGACCAGCTCAGAGATCGATCGGAGCATCGGAATGAGCACCCGCTCGAAGAAGGGCGCAGAGAGCTCCAGCTCCTCCAAGGTGGGCGGCCGCTCCAGAGTGGCGAATTCAGCGATACGGTCCTCTATGGTCACCGGCTCGCGGGAGCGGGACAGACCAACCGCGACCGCGATGCCGCCGCCCAGCAAGACTAGAGCAGCCACAATCAGCACACCAGTCATCGTAGCATTCCCCCGACCCGCTAGATATCGATGTTCACGATCTTGCGGATGATGACATAGCCAAGGACGATGCCCGACACGGCGGCTGCTGTGAGGATATAGCCGCATGTGTGGGTGAACATCGCGGACATGAAATCCGGCTGAATGGTGTATATACACCCGGACAGGATGATGGGTATGGCGCTGAGCATCGTACCCGCTCCGCGACCGTAGGACGTCAGGGCCCGGATCTCACCCCGAATGCGCACACGCTCGCGAATCGTATGGCTGATCGAGTCCAGCACCTCCGCCAGGTTGCCGCCGACCTCGCGCTGAACGTTTATGGCGGTGACCGTCATGTCCAGGTCTTCACTGGTGATTCGCCGCGTCATGTGTGCCAGCGCATCCTCGAGAGTCAGACCCAGCTGCACTTCCTGATGCACCCGTCCGAACTCTACAGACATGGGCGGGCCCATCTCCTGGGCCACCGATTCCATGGCCTGCAGGACGCTGTAGCCGGCTCGCAGGGAGTTGACGATCAGGTTCAAGGCATCGCCCAACTGGTCGTTGAAGTTCTTGAGCCGTTGGCCACGCAACCTCTTCAGATAGAAGCGTGGCAAGAAGATTCCGGCCAGGACAACCACGCCCACTATCAGAACGTCCCCGGCCAAGACGAAGGCCAGAGCTGAAGCGACAATGACGAGGACTACTGTGGCGGCTATGAACTCGCCGACGGTAAGCTTGAGATCCGCCTGTGCGAGCTGCGTGCTCAACCCGGCTCCCACGCCCCGCTGGGCTAGCACGCGTGTGAGCGCCTCTCCCACGGGGGACTTGCGCTTGCTGACGCCCTCTGTGACCTCGACCGGCTCATCGCTAATGCCGAGCCGCTCCTCAACAAGCGAGCTCGACGAGCGCCGCGACATCACAAAGCCGACGACAAGCAGAAGGAAACCGAGACCCAACGGAACGAAGTACACGATCGACATGTTCAGTCTACTGCCTAACCCCAGCCGTCTGTCTCTCGCTTCTCACGCGCTATGTGCGCACACGCCTCAACGCCGCCCGCCGCCTAGAGCCGCTGCTGCCTACCTATGCCGAACACGGAAGGCGGCAGGTGCATTCCGGATTGCTCGATCTTGGACATGAACTTGGGCCGCAAACCCGTTGCGCGCAGAACGCCGATCACCCGCCCATCTTCGTACCCGGCAACCTCAAACTTGAAGAGATCCGCCATCGTAATGACGTCCCCCTCCATGCCCTGCAGCTCCGCCACCGCCACTACCTTGCGCGTTCCGTCCCGCAGACGCTCCAGCTGTATGATCATGTCCAGCGCGGCGGCGATCTGCTCCCGGATCGCTCGGTGGGGAAGATCCATGCCTGCCATCAGGATCATGTTCTCCAGGCGAGCCAGAGCGTCACGTGGGTTGTTGGCGTGGATCGTAGTCATGCTGCCCTCGTGACCGGTGTTCATGGCCTGCAGCATGTCAAAAGCCTCCGAACCACGACACTCGCCGACTATGATCCGGTCCGGCCTCATACGGAGGGTGTTGATCACCAAGTCGCGGATCGTTATCTCCCCCCGTCCCTCGATATTGGGCGGGCGAGACTCCAGCGTTATTACGTGCTCCTGCCTCAGCTGAAGCTCAGCAGCATTCTCCACGGTGATGATCCGCTCGTCACCGGGGATGTAGCTTGATAGAACATTGAGGAAAGTAGTCTTGCCTGTACCGGTGCCGCCGGAGATAAGCACGTTCAGCTTGGCGTTCACGCAGGCCTCTAGGAACTGCATCACCTCGGCATTCACGCTGCCGAGCTCGACCAGCCGCTCAACCGTGAGCGGGATCTTGAAGAACTTGCGGATGGTGAGCACGGGCCCTATCAGCGACACGGGAGGGATCACAGCGTTGACCCGGGAGCCATCGGGCAGACGGGCATCGACGTACGGCGAACTCTCGTCGATTCGCCGGCCCAGGGGCGCGACGATTCTCTCGATTATGCGCACCAGGTGCTCGTCCGACTCGAACACGGCATTCGCCCGTTCGATCCTGCCGGACCGCTCCAGGTAGATAGCCTTCGCCCCGTTGACCATCACCTCGGTGACTGCGGGGTCGTTAAGGAAAGGCTCGAGAGGCCCAAGGCCCAGAATCTCGGCGACGATGAGCTCGAAGAGTCGCTGCCGCTCCGAACGGCTGAGGGGTATCTGCTCCTCAGCCAGGATGTTGTTGAACATCTCTTCGATCGTGCGGCGGACCTCATCCGTCTTGGTGACATCCATCGTCGGGTCGAGTTCAGCGATGAGCCGATTCTGGACACGCGTTTTCAGGTCCAGATAGGCGTCACGCCGAGGAGCGGCTGGCCGCCGCCGGACCATAAGCATCTCTCGCTCGGGTCCGGACTCCACTGCCGATTGCTGACCTTGCTCGATCCGTTTCAGTAGTGACATCCACTCACCTCTCCACCCCGGGCGTACTCAGTGCTGATCTACCAACCAAGCATTGGTCCGACCGGGTCGGATCCAGTTCATCGTCTTCCTGCACTTCGTACACGCCCAGCGCTTCGCCTGTGCAGCAAGGCTACTTCTCGAAGACCTTTCTCAACCGGAGCAGGCCTGTGCCTCCAGACCCCTTCAGCGCCGACGGAATCGCCTCTTCGGTATCTTCGGCTTCCTCCGGCACCGCGAGCCGCTCTTGGATCTTAGACGCCAGTTCCATTAGGCTCTGACAGATGGGCCGGCTCCTATCGCGCATCAGCAGCGGAACACCGCGGTTCGCCGCCTCCTCGGCAGCCTGCTCGTCCACAGGTATTTCTGCCATCACCGGGATCAAGGCCTGCTCTATCTGCTCACGGCGAACCAACGAGCGTTTGCCCGCTCCGTTGACGATCAGCGCGATCTTGGCCATGGGGTAGTCGAGCTTGCCGGCCACCTCCAGCAGGAGGCGGGCGCTCTTGATCGCCGGTATCGACGGATCCACAACCAGAACGATCAGCGAGGCTACGTCGAAGACGGTCAGGGCGTTGTCGTCAAGCCAGCTCCAGGTGTCCACGACCACAGTGTTGAACTCGCGCTTCGCCACCTCCAGTATTCGCTTCAGCTTGCGGTCTCCTCCCGCACGCTCGCCGGCAGTGCCTGAGATTAGGCTCTCCGCAGCCTCCGGGTGAGGCGGGGCGAGCAAGACCTTAATCCCGGAGCCGTGGGCGGTCATGACGCTGCTGAGCAAGTCGCTGTCCACCTCTAGTATCTCGTCAGCCAGATCAGCTATGCTGCGATTCGCCCTCAGGTTGAGCATTACCCCCACGTCTCCAAACTGAAGGCTGGTGTCTATCAGCGCGACCTTCCCGCCATCTCCGGCCATCTCCTGCATTGCGATCGCCAGATTGACGGCGATTGTGGTGCAGCCCACGCCGCCCTTGGGACCGAATACAGCGATCACGTCGCCGCGCGCATCCTCCTTCGGCGCCGCCTTCTGCTTGCGCTGGCCATCGGCAGTAGCTTCGGCAGGAACCATCTCCCGCCGCGAGCGGCCCTTCTCGTGCACGCGCCGGATGGTGCTCATGAGCTCGTCACCGCTGGGCGGCTTCGTCAGAAAATCGCGCGCACCGGCGAGCATGGCCCGGCGCACGTAGTCCGTCTCGCCCTGAACGGAGACGATAACCACCTGGGCGTTGGGCACTTCCTGCAGCAGCGCCTCCGTGGCCGCTATGCCGTCCATGTCCGGCATGTTAATGTCCATCAGCACGATATGCGGCAGGAACTCCTTGGCCATCTCGATGCCTTCAGGCCCGGACGCCGCCGCACCGACCACTTCGATGCCGGGATCGAACGACAGCAGTTTACGCAGGTTCTCCCGGGTCTCCCCGATGTCGTCGACTATCAGTACCTTGATTCGCTCTTGTTCCACGCTAGTGCGCCCTTCGCTCATCTGATCCGGTCAGGGGCAGCTACTCCGAGGCTGCGCCCGCTGCGGAAACGTCCACTTGCGACGACACACCGTGCCAGCGGGTCAGCTCAGCCTGACCGCCTATCACCTCTTCGCCGAGCACTTCTCCTGCCGCACCGTAGCGCAGGGAGTCCGCCTGATAGGCCGGACCGTAGGGCAGCTTGGGAGGTAGCTCGATGTTGAAGCGGTCGAAGACGTACTGCAACGTGACGGCCTCGGTCGTGACCACAGCCCCGTCGTGGTCGGCCGCCGAGCGCAGCACGAAGTCCATGCTGGCCAGTATCTCCTCTGAGTACTTGAGCACTGCGGCGTCCTGCGGGGTGACGGCAAGCGTCACCCAGCGAGCGACGCGCTGCACCGGCGCAGGTGTCTGCTCGCCCTCCGCCAGCTCCTCCTCCGGCACCACCACGGGCTCCTCATCGAGCCAGGTGCCAACCCTGAGGACGATGGCATCCTGGACCGTCAACTGCGTCACCAGCCGCGGCCGCTGTCCCTGCTCGCCGGGCACCACCATCACGATCGTCCCATCGGCCAGCTCTTCCTGCCGGCCTACGGAGTTCCCAGAGTCGTCCCGGTTCGGCAGCACCGTCTGGAACTGCTCGTCGTAGTCCACGAAAAGCATCGATACCAGTACGTCGACGTGATCGCCGGGCTGAATAGCCCAGGCCACGCTGGCGTTGCCGCCTACGGACAGCGCATAGGCCACACGCCCGCGGGGGATCATAAGCGCGGCATCGGACCCCATCTCGGCCAGATCGCCCGCTTCCTCGGTAACCATACCTTCCAGGATCGGCATCTCCCGCACTATGTCCGTGCGGGCGATAGTGCCGTAGACATCCTCGATGTCTGTCAGCACCTCGTCCGGTACGGCATTCTCAGGCCAGCTGGCCGTCTTCACGGCATGGTTCGCCTCGGTGATACGAGTACCGCGCGGGATGTCCTGCGCCGCAACGACGATCGTCTTCATTCCCTCCGCCGGGGGAATGTACGGCACCGAAGTCGGCTCCCCTGGCCCCGGAGTGGAGGGAATGGGCGTGGGCTCAGGCTGCTGCTGCCCGGCGCCGCGCAGGAAGATGTAGGCCACGATCACTCCCGCCAACACGACGATCACTCCCACGATGATCAGCGCTCGACCGCTTCGCATGTCGCCTCCCTAGCCTCGTTTTGTCGACCGCGCCGGCTTCCCCCGTCGTGGCAGGGTGCATCCGACACAGCCATCAGCAGCCGCTCGACCGCCACACTGCGGCTGGCCCCGCGGCTGCATCAATGATACCGGTATGTGCACCCGATGTCAAGAACGGCCTGCCCAAGAGTCCCTGCTCGACTCCTATTCCCCGCTGTGGGCATTCCTCGCCGCGGCGGGTCTCTGCTTCGAGCAACTTGTCAGCCTCGGCCCCTCCGCAGCAACACCCCTGTCACGCTGCCAACGCTAGCGCGTCAGGCGCAGGAAGATACGCTCGTACAGCTCCTGGAATACTGAGTAGAGGTCCTCAGGGCTCTCGGCGGTCTCGTGAACGCCGCCGGTCAGGTCGGCCACGTAGGCCATCAGTTCGAAATCCGCGCCGGAGCCCAGGCTGATCGTGTAGATGATAATGTTCTCGCCATAGGCCCGGCGGGCCCAGAAGACAACGCAGTTCTTGTCCGGGTCTGTCCCGTCGCCCCACGCAAGGTCGGGGTCTCCCGGGAAGCTGCATCCGCCCGGGTTGGCCGTCGGCTGTCCATCGCTCATCAGGATCATGATGTGCGCCGCGCCTGGGCGCCCGCACCGATGCGGATCGCTCTCCGAGCACTGGCCGGTCATGAGCACCTCGATTCCGTCACGAATGCCCCCGGCGATGTTCGTCAAGCCTCCGGGCCGGGTCGCATCCAATGCATCCAGCACCGTGTCCGTGACTACCTCGCTTGTGCACAGGTCCAGCCCCTCGAGGCGCAGGCACTGCAGCTCCGCCTCGACGTCGGTGTCACTGCCGAAGGTGACGTAGCCGACCTGATCGAAATTGGGATTCAGCTGGCTGACGAAGTACTTGGCAGCCTCCAGCGACTCGCGAATCGGCTGCAGGTCGTCGTAGATGTCGTTCCTGCTCATATCGCTGGGGCAGTCGGGCAGCAGCCAGGGGCTGCTCGGGACCGTTCCACCCCCCGGCAGGCCGGCGAAGCGGGCGTCGCAAGGAAGGCAGGCGCTTCGCGTGCGCCCGTTGCTCGCCGGGAGCGCCTGCGCCGAGGAGGGCAGAGAGGTGTCGGTGCGATTGGTGACGATGATGCGATCGGCGTCGAATCCCGCCTGCCCGGCCCACAGCCGGAGAGTGTGCGCGCCCTCGGTCAGGTAGACGGCCGAGCTGGTCAGCTCCTGCCACTCCCACGAGTTGTTGAAGCCACTCTCCGTCACAGCGGAACCGCTGCCCGCGTCGAGCGCCCAGAATACGTAGCCACCCCTCCCCCTCAGCCAGACGTGGTAGTTGCCGGTGACGGGGGCGTAGAAATCGTACTCCACCCGCGGCGCAGGGCTGGTGCAGATGCTCTGGCACAGATCCGAGCTGTTCAACGCTGCCTGCTGGCAGTCGAGCCCCTTCCCGCCCATCGTAGTATGGGCCGGCATGTGTGAGATGTATCCCCCCGTGCCGGGGTCGGAGCCGTACGGCGAGGCGCCGGTCCGGTCGTATGAATCGCCGCCATTGTGCTGGGGGACCCAGAAGGTCATGTTCGGCTGGTAGAGCTCCCGCTCCCAGGGCGGGCTGCGATACGAGTACTCCTCGGCCTCGATGACGACGTAGTAGGGGCCGCTGGTGCCATTGCGGTGAGCACACTCGTTGTAGTCGTACGTGCCGTTCTCGACGAACGCCCCACAGTTGTAGCCGGTCGCGCTGTCCCAGCCGGCGCAGTGGTCGGCGGCCGTGATCGAGGTCGTAGACCAGGTGAACGGGTAGACCCTCCCGTCCGGGTACTCCAGGTTGGGATCAGGGTCCCAGCAGCCATAGCAGAGGGTATCGTACTCCATCGAACCGGATTTGTCGTAGACGATCACGGTATCGATGTTGGAGATGTTCTCGGCCTCCGCAGTATCCTCCACCGGGAAGTAGTCGATGCCGACGAACTGCCCGAACACCATATGCACGCGCTTGCGCACCCTGATGAGCACACTGTCCGCC
>Ga0307421_1001842_pt1 | contig 12386 bp, 11 predicted proteins | sample SalMarWE160270MG_FD_202163 | JGI IMG/M metagenome (GOLD analysis project Ga0307421, IMG submission 202163) | Salt marsh sediment microbial communities from the Plum Island Ecosystem LTER, Massachusetts, United States - WE1602-70 | ecosystem: Environmental > Aquatic > Marine > Intertidal zone >...
GTGTTGAAATTGAAGCCGTAGCTTACAAAGATTAATTATAATTAAAATACTTTACCGATCTCTCTGGTTTTTAAAAAATAATGGTATTTTTCATTCGCTTAAGAAGAAAATTAGAAGGTGGTAATATAAAAATTCAACTATATTACCACCTCAAACTTTTGATAAAAAAGGATTTTTTTAAATAATTAGAATCTATTGTTTTTTCGTTTTTATAAAGATTATTCTGCATCTTATATTCTCATAAAAAATTGTTCTCTGTTTATGAAGTACATTTTTAACATAATTAATTTTTAACCAAAGTAATTATTTTATTAAAAACTTGTTAAAAGTAAATCTGTGCTTTTATTAGATAACACCTATTGCTTCTTCTAACTCAAGATATACTTTTTCAGTTTCATCACTCATACAAAAGTTGCGAAAGTCGTCTACTAGCCTCCACCATATATAGATAAATATCAGCCCTTTGGCTTTCGTAGTCCCTCTAAACCTTTTTTTACAAGGCTTTCCTGATCATGATAGGGGACGGTTTAATTAATAAAGAGAAAAATAGAGGAACAAAAAAGCTGTTTTTTAGCTAAGTAAGGGAAATAAATATATATGGAATTAGAGCATTATCAGTTTTTAAGGGAGAAAATAGTAAGGCTCTAAAACGCGGTAGACATAAGGGTTTCTGCGTTTTTTTGTTATATAGGATGTTGATAGTGGTTCCAAAATAGGGAGAAAATGAGGCAAAAAATGGCTAAAAGTAGCATTTTTAGGAGGTTAAAAGGCTTACAAAATAACGTGGAGGCAAATAATTTTCAGAATTAGTTTTCACACGCTCTGCCGTCCCCCTAACGACTGTTATTTTCGTGTAAGTTTTGATTTTAAAAAATTAAACTTAATAAGTAAAATATTAATGGAAATGGGAAAAGGACCTGGGGTACTCGTGGCATATTAGGCGGACACCTATTTTTATCTCTATTCAATTTTCCACCACAAAAACTAAGGCATTTAATGGAGCGAGCCCAGTTTATAGCTTTATTAGAGCGAGAGGGAAATATTACCCGTGTCATTGCTAAGAAATAATTTAAAAGTAAAGAATCTTTTTTCAAAAAGAAGGACTTTTGACAACCGATACAGTATAAGTATATTTAAAACATATAGTTTTAATATCAGGAGGTTCCATTATGAGTAAAAAAATGATTTTGCTATCACTTACGATCGTTTGTCTATTTTTTCAGCTTGGATTTATGACTGATGCAGCCGCAACTGATCAGTCGCTGAGCTCTTTCTCTTCTGGAGCATTACTTGTAGAAACATCCCCCGAATACAGCTCTGCCTGGGGCAATATCTGGATAATGGACGAAAATCCGAAAACCGGTTGGTGCTGTCCTAGCGGCCAGATTTCGAACAATGTCATCGTCATTGAACTTGCCGAGAAAAGCATGTTTGACCGCCTGGAGTTTGATACGGGCTATGCTGATGCAAAGGGGCGTGGCGCAAAGGACATTGTTGTTGAACTTTCCGATGACGGCCCCACCGAAGGGTTTATGGAAATCACTAGCCTGTCGCTGGTAGACCGGGAAGACAATCAGAGCTTTCCGGTAACTGTTGATAAATCCGGAAAGTGGGTTCGGTTGACCATTAAGAATAATCACGGTTCGCCTGAATATACAGAACTCATGGACTTTCGCGCCTACGGAGAACAACTGACCAGGACACCCATAGCTGATGTGTCCGGCACCTATGCGACGAACTATAATGATTTTCATCTAAGGCAGGAGGGAACATCAGTGACCGGCTGTTATGAATACGATGAAGGCGTGTTAAACGGGGGGATTGAAGACCGTATCATGAAATTTACCTGGATAGAACCGGGTCAGAAAGGTCCGGCTGTTATGATATTCACCTCCGATGGAAAAAAGTTTTTTGGTCTTTGGTGGTATGAAGGCAGGGAAGATTCCCAGGGCGGAATATGGAATGGAACAAAAAAATCTGAAGACGTTGGCGGCTGTCCTCATTGGGGAGGCGGAATACAGGAACAGATGACCGGTGAGCTTTTAGAATACGGCAGGGTACGTCTTTACGGTATTAACTTTGATTATGATTCAGATGTCATTCGGGCTGAATCCAAGCCTACACTGGATAAAATCGTTGCCATGCTCAAATCTGAACCGACCATGCAGTTGATCATTGAGGGACACACCGACTCAGACGGCACTACCGAACACAATCAAGTTCTTTCCCAAAAACGTGCGGAATCCGTAAAGTCATATCTGCTTTCCGCAGGCATTTCTTCCTCACGGCTTTTTACAGAAGGCTATGGGGAATCCACACCGGTCGTGCCCAACACGACTGCTACCGGAAAGGCTCAGAATCGGCGTGTGGAATTGGTGGCTAAAGAGTAAAAAAATTTAGGAATTAGGGTCAAATTATTATTTTTGACAAATAGTTTGATTAAATATCAAGAATAAAGAATTGACACCGGTAACTTTTGTTTGCCCTTTAGATGAGCATTACATATGCTCGGGATGTTGCATGCAATTTTATGAGTGTTAAATTAATATAAAAAGAAATATTTATGGCCACAAACTTGATAGAATACAATATTTCATTAAAAGAAATTGAAAGGAGAAAAAAAGCATTTACTACACTTATCGTTGGTATTTGGCTTGGATTGATAGTATCTGTTTCCGATTTCATCACATCAAATATTTTGCAATCTGCTATTTTTATATTAGCTTTTTCAATTTTTCTTTATATTTCAAGAGTACTAACTGTAAAGTCGTTAAATTATTTCTCACAGATACGATTCTTAGTTAATGATGAATCAATTGAAAGGAAAACAAAAAAATCAGAAGAAATATATCTTTTTAAGGATATTACAAAATTAAGTATAAAAAGAACAACTAAAGGATATATCAGAGAAATTAAAGTATTACTAAAAGATGGTAATAGTATATTTATAAATGGATTAAATGATTTTGAATCATTCATGGAGAAGCTTATAAATAATTGCTGCAAGAGCATCAAAATAAAGGAAATTAATGAGCCTATTGATTTTGACCATCCATTTTTTTATTTGTTTTTTGGATTCATCGCAAGTTCTATATCCACAATATTTATTCGTTTAATTGCTGGATTAAATTCTTCTAATTTAGAAATTATTTATTTAAGTGTGCTATTTTATAATTTAATAATCAGTGTATTTATAATTTTAACAAAACCTGTTTCCAAGAGATTTGGGCAAATAACACAAACAGCAAAGAAGATGACTGAGGGATTAACTAATTCTGATATATACGAATCTCCTTCTTCCTATCTTCATTATATCTTAAGCGGCCCAAGGCTTGGTTTTGGGAATACGCCTTTTCTCCTCACTCTTTTTTTGGAGATTTAGTATCTAAAAAAGCTATAGGAAAAATGGGAGGAGCAGGAACTTTTCTTTTAATTGATCTCGAATATGATCTTATCATTGCCTATCTTACTAATTACGGGCAACCTGAGCGTACTTTAGAAGGAGAAGAAGGTTGGAATAAATTCCAAAAAAATATTGATGTAATGGGATTATGTAATATCGTTTTGGGGAATATTAAAAAATAGAGAATAGAGACAGCTGTACTAGCTCAATAATACGATAGCTTTCACCGTAAACCTATAGGGTCTGTGGAGTCTCTTAACCGGATGATTGAATCTTTCGGGGAAAGCTAAGCCATAGAAAAAATTGTGTTTCTATTTTAATTAAAAAATGAATCATCATTTCAAATAGAAAGATCAAGGCATGACGAATAAAAACAATTATACGACTGTTAGGCACAATATCCAGGTAAAAAATACCTTTTAAAAAAGCCGTTTCTATACTTCTGTGAAAGAATTAAAAAAAGAAGAAGAAATCAGGGAATTCTTGAAAGATTTGAAAGAACAATTACCGGATGCCAGCCATCACTGCTGGGCTTATAAAATCGGTATCAATGAGCAGCAAATAAAGCAATATTCCGATGCTGGCGAACCGGCTAATTCCGCCGGACGGCCCATTTTGCAGGCTATTGAGCAGGAGGAGCTAACCAATGTGATGGTAATCGTAACCCGTTATTTTGGTGGCATCAAGCTGGGTATCGGCGGATTAATTCGGGCTTATCGGGAATCCGCTCTGCAAGGATTGCAGTCAGCCGGCAGAGTGGAGAAATTTGCATTGAGGGAATTTATTCTACAGGGAATAAACTATAGGGAATTGGGACCGATTATTCAAGCTATCGAGAGCAGGGAAGGTCGGATTGCCGATGTAAGCTATGGTGAAGAGATTACTGTTATGACCAATCTTCCTGAGTCCAGGCAGGGTTGGTTAAACGATATGGTAAAAAATATCTCTCACATGGTAGGGTGACTATCAAAATCGGGCAGATAAAGTGGTATAGGGGAACATCGGGGTCAGGCCTCACAGGTTCACAAAAAGTAAAGGAAAATTATTTTATCAAATGAAATAGAAGGGAAGTTATATTAAACTATTAAGACTCCTAAGAGGAGATCAAATTATAAGATATTTAAAGAGTAAGATGATAAGAAAAGAGAAGAATTCAGGGGAATGAATCTATGATTAAGAAAATATTTGGTTATCAAATTTGGAATTTAGTATCAGTAATAATTCTCATTGCTGTCACACAGAAATTTATTTCCATTAATTATGATACAACAAATGGTGAATTGTGGGGTATTAGTACCAAAGCATGGTTCTGGATAGCAATCGCTATACCAATTTTTCATCAGGTTTACGTTTGGATAATCTGGCGACTGGAACTCTATAACAACACATTTACATCACGCTATGGGCTACAAAGAGCTTTTAAAATATATACAGTAGGGTTTTCTCTCCTTTTTATCTGTCGATTGATTTTTATTATTATTCTGGCCATAAGTAACCAGGGTTCACTTTCTATAAATCCTCTTTACACCTATTTAATAGCGGCATTAATCGCTCCGGTTGTCATTTATCTTTTCTATTCTGTAATACGATACTTTACTATTAAAAGAGCATACGGGATCGACCATTTTGATAAAAACTATAACTAACCCTATGTGAAAGGAGGTATTTTTCGTTACACGGACAATGGGATGTATGTCTATGGTCTCCTGATTCTCTATTTACCCGGGTTACTTTTACTCTCGAAAGCAGCTTTGATAGTTGCATTATTTAACCACGTTTATGTTTGGGTTCATTACTACTGTACTGAACGTCCTGATATGAAAGTAATTTATGGAAAAACACCTTAAAATTAGAATGTGACAGAGGACGGTTGTTAATGCCCAATAATTCGTTAATTTTTAGCGGAAAACATGGGATTTTAGGAGTTCTTAACTAGATGGTCTTTGTTACCCTTAAAGATATAATAGATTTTTAGTTAAATAAAGAAGATAAATATATATAGAATTAGAGGATTATCTATTTTTCCCCAGTTTTTCTTCACGCGATGCGAAGTGATAACAAAGTTGGATTTTTGGGGGCAAATGTAGTAATATTAATAAATAATGGACATCGATAAGGCAATATTAAAAAGTATAATATAAAATAAAATTAAGGGGACTGATTTATGGATCACGGAGAGTTTAAGGCGACGGTTAATTTTATTCAGGAGATCATTAACCAGGATAAAAAAACGAATAAACATAATGGAAGGGTTCATCTTCGGTTTCCTCCGGAACCTAATGGATACCTGCACATCGGTCATGCCAAGTCTATCTGCTTGAATTTCGGTTTAGCCGCACAAAATGGCGGCCTATGCAATCTCCGCTTTGACGATACAAACCCCAGCAAGGAAGATGTGGAGTATATCGATTCCATAATCAACGATGTTCACTGGCTGGGATTTGATTGGGATGACAGACTTTTTTATGCTTCCGACTATTTTGAAAAAATGTATGATTACGCCGTTGGTCTAATTAAAGCAGGTAAAGCTTATGTGTGTGACCTGAGCCCCGAAGATACCAGGAAGTACCGCGGAAATTTCAAGGAGCCGGGAAAAGAAAGTCCATATTGTAACCGTTCTGTGGAAGAGAATCTGGATCTGTTTCGACGTATGCGGGCTGGTGAATTTCCTGATGGTTCCCGGGTATTGCGGGCCAAAATCGATATGTCTTCACCTAATCTAAATATGAGAGATCCTGTTCTTTACCGTATTTTAAAGGCAACTCATCACCGGACAGGAGATAAATGGTGTATTTATCCAATGTATGACTATGCTCATCCTCTTGAGGATTATTATGAAAAGATTACCCACTCTGTTTGTACTCTGGAGTTTGAAGACCATCGTCCTCTATATGATTGGATTCTCAATGCCCTGAATCTTTCAGATTTACCCCAGCAAATCGAATTTGCCCGTCTTAACTTAACTAATACGGTAATGAGTAAACGGAGACTTCGGAGGTTGGTGGAGGAAGGCTATGTTACCGGGTGGGATGACCCCCGGATGCCGACTATAGCCGGTCTGCGGCGTAGGGGCTACACCTCGGAGGCTATCCGAAACTTTTGCGAGCGTATCGGAGTAGCCAAAACTAATAGTGTAGTAGATATCCGCTTTTTGGAATACTGTATCCGTGAGAATTTAAATATAAAAGCTCCCAGGGTTATGGCAGTACTAAGGCCTTTAAAGCTGGTTATCGATAATTATCCTCATGATATGGTGGAGGAGATGGAATCAGAAAATAATCCTGAGGATTCTAATGCCGGGACGCGCAAAGTACCTTTTTCCAGGATTCTTTACATCGAACGGGAAGACTTTTACGAAGACCCGCCAAAGAAATATTTTCGCCTGGCTCCCGGTCGCGAAGTCAGATTAAAAAATGCTTATATTATCAGATGCGAAGAATTTATTCGGGATGAAAAAACAGGAGAGATAAAAGAAATACACTGTACCTATGACCCGGAAAGCAAAAGCGGTATGCTGGGTGCTAAACGTAAAGTAAAAGGAACTTTACACTGGGTTTCCGCAGATCATGCTTTAAAAGCAGAGGTGCGCTTATATGACTATCTTCTGCTGGACCAGAACGAGGGAGTGGAAGAGCAGGAGGAAGGGGAAGATTTTATAAAGCAAATTAAGCCAAACTCCCTGGAAGTGCTGGATGATTGTTTAGTGGAACCCAGTTTGGTGGGAGCGGTTTCCGGAAGCAGATACCAGTTTATGCGAAAAGGTTACTTTTGTGTTGATTCCGATTCAACATCGGATAAGTTAGTGTTTAACCGAATTGTATCTTTAAGGGATACCTGGGATAGAATTCTAAAAGCTGAAAAAATTGAATAATATAAATTAATCTGTTATAAATAGATAAGTAAAAAGTTATTTAAGGTGAAAAATATTTATGGAATTTGTAAAAGATAAAAGATTAAATTTTATTATCACTATATCCATTAGTCTGGTTATTCTATTTTATGTATTAAGTAAGCTGAAGTGGTTATTCATATATTTTAGTTTTGCTTTAATGTTAGCTTATTTTTTCGACCCTTTATATAAATTTCTTCTTAATAAAAAGGCTCCGAAAGTATTGGCTATTATTATTGTCTTTGGGATAATAATTACCTTGTTAATCCTAGCTATATTTTTTCTGATCCCCAGCGTAATTAACCAACTTAATATTTTATATAAAGAAATTCCTAATTTTATCGAAAATTACCAAAATCTAATTTTATCTATAAAACCGCAACTCTCAAAATTTATAAACCCGGCCGACGTAGAGATTTTACTTAAAGAAAATTTATCAGAACTACAGAGGAGTGTATTGGGTTTTTCCCAAAGTATTGTAATTTATTTGTCCAATATAGTTTCCAGTATTACTTTTGGTATAGTCATTGTCCCTTTAATTTTATTTTATCTAATGAGAGATATGATTAAGTTTAAAGAAAATTTTTATATTTTCGTATCAAAGAAAAATAAAAAAGAATTTAAGGAAGTCCTGGAGGAAATAGATCATATTGTCAGTGGTTTTATTCGTGGTCGAATAATAGTCTGCTTTATTGTAGGGACTTTGATTGGCATAGGGCTATATTTCTTGAATTTGAAATTTGCCCTGATTATCGGGATTGTTAGTGGAATTTTTAATTTTATTCCCTATTTAGGCCCTATTGTGGGAGTTGTCTTGACTTTAATTTTCGCCATAGGCAGCCCCTGGTGGATATTGTTGATGATTGTAGCTTTATTTGTTTTGGTTAATCAGGTTGAGGCGGTATTTCTTAATCCTAAAATCTTGGGACAGGGATTAGGTTTACATCCTTTAACAGTAGTCTTATCAATGTTAATTTGTGGTCAGTTGTTAGGAATATTAGGAGTATTGGTGGCCGTTCCTTTAGCAGCTATCTTGAAAGTTTTATTTTTTAGATATTTAGTCCAGGAGGGATAGAATAAGTTATATGAAAAAGATATTCTATATAATTTTAATAACAACTTTATTTACTATTTTATTTCCTCCTTCTTCAACTTTCGCTCAATCTTCAAAAATAAAGATATTATTAGATAACCAACCTCTTGAAACAGTTGTTCCTTCAGTTATTGAAAATGACCGATTATTTGTTTCAGCTCGTAATGTGGTGGAAGCTTTAGGTGGAAGGATTACCTGGTTTCCAGCATTAAAGTTGATGACTATAAATATTAAAGGTCGTACAGCCCGTTTAGTAATCGATGACCCTTCTTTGGAGATAGATGAAAAGTTAATTCCTGTAGAATTTCCAGCTCGGATTATCGATAACCGGGTAATGATCCCCTTGGAAGTAATTAAAATTATCGCCGAAGTAGATATTAAATGGGACAACCAGGCTAAAACTTTATTTATTAATACAATAAGGCCTTATCTGTTAGAAGTTAGAAGTTATTCTCACCTCGACAAAACCAGGGTAGTGATAGATTTATCTGAAAAGACAGAATTTAGAGCAGATAAGTTAATAAATCCGGATAGAATTTTTATCGATATAATGGGTTCTATTGTAAAATTAGAAGATACCTCCAAACAGATAAAGATAGATGATGGGGTAGTAAAAACAGTAAGGACAGCTCAATTTAATGAGGAAATTACCAGAGTTGTATTTGACCTTTATCAGGAAGCCAGATATGATCTTTTCAGCCTTATTGAACCCGATAGGGTGGTGATTGATATATTCAAATCAGGTGAACAGGCAGCTATTTCTGAAACTCCTCCCGCAAAGCCCGAAGAAATACCTGCTCCCGGACCTGAGATAACCGGCAAGAGAGTAGTAATTATTGACCCCGGGCATGGAGGGAAAGACCCGGGAGCGATCGGACCTACAGGCTTAAAAGAAAAAGATGTTACTTTGGGAATCGCTCTTTATTTAGAGAAATTGTTAAAAGGGGTCGGTATTCCCACTTATTTAACCAGAAGCAAAGATGAATTTGTTTATCTGGAAGATAGAACGAATTTCGCTAACCAGAAAAATGGTTTTATATTTTTAAGTTTACATGCTAATTCGGTTTTAAATCATCGTCCCACTGCTCAAGGAATAGAGACCTTCGTGTTAAGTTCCAAATATATGGGTGCTTCTGCCAGAGATGTAGCAGATAGAGAAAATAGAGCTAGCAGGGCTCACCCGGAGTTAGATACAGATTTAGCTAAGATCATCGCTGACCTGGAAGAGAGCGCTAACATCAACTACAGTTTTGATTTTGCTGATATTATCCAAAAAAAATTAGTAGAGTATCTAAAATTAGAAGACAGGGGAATAAAACAAGCTCCTTTTGTTGTATTAAAAGGAGTGAATATGGTAGCAGTTATTGCAGAGGTAGCTTTTCTTTCCAATCCTAAAGAGGAAGAGTTACTAAAAACTAGTAAGTTTAGAGAAAATGCTGCTCAAGCCCTGTTCGAAGCAATAAAATATTATATAGAAAATACCCCTGATAATGGCGTATAGGATTAATCATTATGGCGAAAAACAGAAAGTCAAAGAAGAAAAAAAATAATCTAAAAATTATTTTTACATTATTAGCATTTGTGCTAATTCTATTTTTTAGCTATACCATATTTAATAAGTTTATTGTTCCTGTCTGGGAAAGATACAAGGAAAAGCCTGTTGTTACCAAGGAAGTTCCTTATAAAGAAGAAGAAATAAAAGAAGTTCAACCTGTGCCGACAGAAGAGATGGTCGAAGTTAACCTTTACTTCTCTGATTCTCAAGCGATGTACTTAGTTCCTGAAAAAAGAAAAATACCGCAAACCCCTTCTTTGGCCAGACAGGTAGTTATTGAGCTGATAAAAGGTCCGGAAAATCCCAATCTTTATCCAACAATTCCCAAAGAAACTCAAGTCAATGAAGTATATATCGCTGATGATATTGTCTATATAGACCTGTCTGAGGAAATATTTAAAAATCATCCCGGAGGAAGCAGTGGTGAGTTAATGACCGTCTATTCTATAGTTAATACTTTAACTGAAATTACTCCAATTAGAGGTGTTCAGATTTTGGTAGAGGGAAATGAGAAGGAGAGTTTAGTCGGACATATAGACATCAATATGCCTTTAATTAGAGACGAGAATTGGATTAAACCGGAAAACTAAAATGGTTAATATAGAAAAATAGGAAGTGACAAAGATTAACATTGGTGATTTATCTTTAATTTTTAGAAATAAGATCGTAATAATTGCTTTTATAACCTGGGTTTTAAATCAGAGTTTAAAGCTAATAATATTTTATGTTACCGAAAAAAAATGGGATATTAGGAGATTTATTGGAGCAGGAGGGATGCCCAGTACTCATTCCGCTCTTTCTGTGTGTGTAGCTACTACCATTGGTTTAAAAGAAGGCTGGGATTCTCCCTTGTTTGCTTTAGCTATAGTCATAGCTTTTATTATTATGGCCGATGCAGCCGGAGTGAGGAGAGAGACAGGAGAACAAGCTAAAGTATTAAATAAAATTATTTTAGAATTTTTTAAAGAAATAAAATTAAAAGACAAGCGTTTTAAAGAATTAGTTGGGCATACTCCTTTTGAAGTTATAGTAGGAGCCTTTATAGGAATTGTAATGGCCTGGATATTATGCGCGGTAATTTAGCTTTTATAGATAGAATTTCAGCCCAAGAGGTGAATTTATAGATTTGAAAAAATTAACGAAAGAACGCTTAGATATATTACTGGTTGAAAAGGGATTTTTCCCCACCAGAGAAAAAGCTAAAAGTGCGATAATGGCTGGAGAAGTTTTAGTTGATGAAGAAAAATTTAATAAAGCAGGACGAATAGTTAAATTCGATAGTAATATTTCAGTAATAAAGAAAGATACTGTTTATGTAAGCAGGGGTGGCGAGAAATTAGAGAAAGCTATAAAAGAGTTTAACATTTTGGTCAAAGGAATCAAAGGAAAGAGAGTAATAGATGTTGGTGCATCTACAGGGGGTTTTACCGATTGCCTTTTAAAATCCGGAGCTGAAAAAGTGTATTGTGTAGATGTAGGCTACGGACAGTTAGCCTGGAAACTGCAAAAAGATAGCCGAGTCGTAGTTATAGACAGAACCAATATAAGATATCTTACTGCTGATAAATTTGATGACCTTTTTGAATTAGCTACCATAGATGTCTCCTTTATTTCATTAGATAAAGTCCTGCCAGCGGTGTATAATTTAATTAAGGAAAAAGGAGAAGTGGTGGCTTTAATCAAACCACAGTTCGAAGCGGGACGGGAGTTCATTCAAAAGGGCGGATTAGTAAAGAAGGCAGAAGTTCATCAGATGGTAATTGAGAGAGTTGGCGATAAAGCGCAAAAAATGGGTTTTAGTATTCAAGGTTTAACTTTTTCTCCTTTAAAAAAAACTTCCGGTAATATAGAATATCTCATCTATTTAGTAAAAAATTCTGGAAAAGATAAGATAAATAATTTTCCTCAAATTGTTGAAGAAGTGGTAAAACAAGCTCACCAGAAACTTTCTCCCAAAAAATAATATTTGGAGTGAAGTTTTTGAATATAAATGAAAATGCTGTTTTAATCTTTGTTTTATTTATTAGCGGAGGGATAATATGCCTGGTTCTATTTATCAAGACAAGCAATTGGTTAAGGGCTAAGAAATTAAGGAAGAGATTTTCTAAAAGCAGGCAGGCGGAAAAAGAAGCAGAGAAAATATTAAGAAAAAACGGTTATACGATTATAGATGCCCAAAAAAGCAAACCACTCCTTATAACTATCGGCGATAAGATTCATCGCTACTTGGTGCGGATAGATTATTTAGCAAGGAAGAGAGGGAAAGTCTTTGTAGTAGAAGTCAAAAGTGGAGAGAAGATTCCCTATATTACCAACCGAGAGACCCGAAGACAGATGTTGGAGTATTACCTTGCTTACCAGCCGTGCGGCATTCTTTTATTAAATATGAAAAATAAGAACATTTCTGAAGTTAAGTTTCAATTCGAAAGCACTAGGCGTCAAAAGG
>Ga0307421_1001845_pt1 | contig 12376 bp, 8 predicted proteins | sample SalMarWE160270MG_FD_202163 | JGI IMG/M metagenome (GOLD analysis project Ga0307421, IMG submission 202163) | Salt marsh sediment microbial communities from the Plum Island Ecosystem LTER, Massachusetts, United States - WE1602-70 | ecosystem: Environmental > Aquatic > Marine > Intertidal zone >...
TGGGGAGTGTCCTTCTCTACGTCGTCTGGTATGTGTTCGAGCGGGAGAGCACCAGGATCCTGCAGCCCTCGTTTGGCCCTGAAGCCTGGCTTGAAACCGGGCTCACCGTCGTCGACATGCTGCGCCGGGCTCTGGCGCGTCTGCTGCTGCTGCCCATCGGCTTTGGCTGGCCTCTGCTGGTTCTCCTCGTCGCCGTTGTGGCGTGGCTCGCCTGGCGGCGTCGCATCGACCTCTTCTCGGGCACGCTCCTGCTGTGGATGATCGCCTACCTGGCCATGGCCGCCTTTGCCAAGGTGGTTCCGGGTGTCCAGTCGGCGGGGGTGACGCGGTACTCCTTCTATGCGTGTGTGCTGCTGCTGCTGGCATTTGCGCCTTTGCTGCGGATTCCATCGATTCGTTGGGTGCAGTCGACAGTGGTTGTTGGAGTTGCTGTTCTGACGGCCGCAAACGGCTGGTTGATGTGGGGGAAGATGCGCAGCCGCGTCGAGATTCACGACCACATCAAGCCGAGGCTTGAAGCCGTGGCCCGGCTTCTCGACAACGGGGAGCCCCACGTGCCCTTCAGGCTCAGCATCAGCGACATCACGGACGAAGAGCTGCTGCAGCTGGTTGTGGATGGGTGGGAGCCGCGACAGACCCTGACGGAGAGTTCCGAGAAATGGGCACGAGGCCAGCTTCGTATGGAGACCTACCAGCGGCGCCAGCCGGGCTACACCACGATCAGCGAGAGTGCGGTGACCGACGCTCTGCTGGATGACGGCTGTTTGTCACTGCCCGCCGAGGATTCATTCGCCGTCCACGTTCTGGGGGCCTCGGTGCTAAGGCTGGAGGTGAGTATCCCGATGAGAATCAGGCTGAGGTGGGAGGATTCGTACGGCCTCGGGACGATGTCTGTTGATGTGGAAGATGTGATCTTCCTGGTCACCGCGGAGCCCGATGGGCTGACGCTGCTGCAGATAAGCAGCGGTGCCGAGACCAGCCTGGAGGTCTGCGGCCTGGGCTCAGTCTGACGGTAAGCGAGTGATGATCATCACCGGAGAGTGCCGGCTCGTTGTAGCGCCGTCGGGCACGCCGGGTGCCGTATTCGTCTAGCGTGCCGCCATGACCCCGCCTCGTCTTGCCGTGCTGCAGACCCTCGCCGACGCCGTGGTCTTGCTGCGGCGGCCTCATCCGGTGCGGGTCGCCGTCGACGGCATCGACAACGCCGGCAAGACCGTGCTGGCAGACGAGCTGGCCGCTTTGGTGGGAAAGCGGCAGCGGCCGGTGCTGCGAGCGTCGGCCGATGGTTTCCATCGGCCGCGCGCCGAACGGTTGCGGCGCGGGCCTCTGTCGGCGCAGGGCTACTACTACGACTCGTTCGACTATGAGGCACTGCGCCGGCGTCTGCTGGAGCCTCTTGGTCCTGGTGGTGATCTGGTGTGCCGCACCGCGGTGTTCGACCTCGACACCGATACCGCCGTCGAGTCCGCGCCGACGGCGGTATGCACCGACACCGTGCTGCTGGTGGATGGTGTGTTCCTGCAGCGCCCCGAGCTGGGGTACTGCTGGGATTTGGTCGTGTTTGTGGAGGTGTCCTTCGAGGAGGTGCTACGCCGGGCTCGCCTGCGTGATCAGGAGAGATTCGGCGACGAGCTCGAGGTGAGGTACCTGAAGCGCTATCTGCCGGGTCAGCGTATCTACCTGGATCGGTGCCGCCCCACGGAGCACGCCGACTTCATCGTCGACAACAACAAGCCGGAAAGGCCTTTGCTCTTGGTACAAACGTGAATGGGGCGGCCCACGGGGGCCGCCCCAATCAAGGCGCAGACGGACACTACGCCGATGTGGGAGTCGTCATGTTGCGAGGGTGTAGGTGGACTGGACCGAGCCCGATGCCACGACCTTGCGCATTCGAGGGGGGCCGGAAACCTTCCGCATCATGGTTTCTCCCCAGTTCCCCCTGGTGAGCACCGTGATTGGTGCTCACCAGGTTTCGTATGTCAATGGGTTATTCGGGCACCGTTGTCGAAGTGGTCGAAGTGGTCGACGTGGTCGACGTGGTCGACGTGGTTGTCGAGCTCGTTGTGGTGGTCGGCTCCGGCTCGAGCCTGGTGAAGTACAGGCACCTATATACGCTCCAGGACTCGGTGCGTGCCTTGACCAGGAACCTCTCACCGACGGGAGCACTGTTGAAGCACACCTCCGCTGTCCAGGTGCCATCGTCTTCCACGGTCGTCGTGATCGAGCCGTAGTCTTTCTCGTATGAGCCCACCCAGATGGTGTCATACGGAATCGCCGTGCCCGTATAGGCCACACATGGATTTGAGTTCGCGTGCTCAACCGGGCTTGCTGTGAACACGGTGCAGCCGCTGCCCGGCTTCGGCGTGAAGGAGAACGCTATGTACTCCGTCCAGGGCACGTCGTGAACCTTCACGGTGAAGCTTGAATTGCAGTAGGCCCCTGACACGTCATACTCGATTCGAGCGTCCCACTTGCCGTCGGGTCCAACCTCGACCTGTGTCCAGCCGTAGGCGCCTTCGGGGTAGTGGCCGATCCAGAGGATGGTGCCTGGCTCGCCAGTGCCCCAGTACTCGCCGACGGCAGGGTAGGCCCCGCTCTCGTCGTTATGCCAGGCGTTGGCAGTGAACTCGTGAGAGACGCACCCGTCACCCCAGACGGTGAAGGTGAACGCCTGGTGCACCGTCCAAGGAACGTCGTGGGCCTTCACCGTGAAGCTGGTGCAGGCCGGGGCATTGGGGAATTCGACCCACACCGCCCACTCACCGTTCTCATTGACGGTGGTGGTGGCCGAGCCGTACTCCGTGCCGTAGGAGCCCACCCAGATGGTGGTGCCGGGTTCGCCGGTGCCGTAGTAGTACGACTTGGGCGGGTTGGCATCACTCGAGCTGTACTGCTGGTGGGCGGTGAAGACACCGTCGCCCGAGGGTTCGGTGGTCACCGTCGTGTTGCCGGGTTCACACTCGGCCCACGGCGGGCAGTAGCCGGTCGGTTCGAAGGCGCCGCCGTCGCCGGACGACTCCTCGCCACCGCCGACAAAGACGGGCGTGGAACCAGGCATCGAACTCGTCGTGTTGCCGAGTGTGGTAGCCACAGAGGTTTCGCTGGCAACGTCGTCGTCGCCGATGACTCCGGGCAGGGCGTAGACCGCCGACCCGATGAGGGCGACGATAAGCAGGGTGAAGGCGAACGCGCCGACCCTGTCGAGGCGTCGCCGGTGAACAATTGATCCGATCCCGGCCGGCAATGCCGCCTTGGCCACACTCGACTTGAGGGACCGGACCGCCCGGGAAGCGCGGGATTCGAGCGTCATACCTTCTCCTCCAAACTCTCACCCAGGCGGCGAGCAAGCGATGTCCGCCCCTTGTGCAGGTGAACCTTGACCGTGCTCTCGGTGCACCCGAGTAACTCTGCGATGTCGGTGACCGCTCTGTCTTCCAGGTAGAAGAGGGCGATGGCCTGGGCCTGGCGGGTGGGGAGGGAGCGAACTGCCTTCCAGAACGCTTCGTCTTCCGCCGGCATACGCGGAATGAAGGACTGCCGCGGCTTCAGCCTGGCAAGTGCCTTCGCTTCGCGTGCCTTGGTCCTGAAGAAGGAAGCCGACAGGTTGGCCACCACTCGACGCACCCAGGCTCCCGGGTGCTCGTAGCGCCCCACCTGCTCCCAGCTGCGGTGAGCCGCCAGGAACGCGTCTTGGGCGATATCCTCCGCGGCGACGCGGCTTCCTGAGAGGGCGAATGCGAGGCCCACTACGGGCCGGTACTCGCTCCGATAGAACTGTTCAAAGTTCCCTAGGGCGCGAACCGGCCGCAGGTGCGGGTGCATCTCCTTGAGTGTGCGGTCCCCCACCGTGCGTTCCTCGCGGGTTGAATGCACGGTCATTGTTGGTTAATCGTTGGAGAAGGCTCTGAGGTTTACTCGTGTCCGGGATTATTCGGCGGAGCTCGGCCGAGACTGTAGGTCGCGGCCGAGCTCTTGCGGTGAGGAAGAGAGGCTACGCGGTGCCGGGGTGGTGGTGTCTAGTCAACTGCAGGTGGCAAGCGAGGTGAGGCCCAAGGCGGTGGCGAGGGCGGCCCGGGTATTGGGTCCTACCTTGCCGTCGATGAAGATACCGGCCGCCTTCTGGAACTCGCTGACCGCCGCGGCGGTTCGATCGCCGTAGATGCCATCGACGGGCCCCGGATCGTGGCCGGCAACCCGCAGCCACTGCTGCAGCTCACGGACCTCAGGCCCGCGGGCTTCGCCGGGACGCAGGATGGCACCCCCGGGGTCGGCCAGGGCTGAGAAGCCTGCTCCGCCGGCGACACTCCTGATGGCCGACCGGGTCCGTGATCCGACGACACCGTCGACGGATAGGCTCTGTGACCTCTGGAACGAGCGGACTCCAGAGTCGGTTCGCGAGCCAAAGATCCCATCGACCGGACCGGCCTCATGGCCTTCTAGGTTGAGGAAACCCTGCAGCTCGGAGATCTCGGTGCCGCTTGACCCCTTGCGCAGCAACCGGGAGCCGTTGAGCAGCGTGTCGAGCGGAACATTGCTCCCAGGGGTGCAGACGGGGGCTGCGCCCTGTGCGGCGCGGAGCGCTTGATACGGATTCACGATCACCCCGTTGGGATCGTCAAGCTGGAAGTGGAGATGGGGTGGGGTGTTCTCGGCGTTGCCGCTGTCGCCCACCCAGCCGATGAGTTGGCCTGCTTCGACGTGCACGCCGATGGTGATGCCTGGAGCTATGCCCCAGCCTTGGCCGTCGTCGGTGCCGGGGTTGTCGTTGTTGAGATGGATGTAGTGGGTCTCCCATCCGTCGTCGTGACGGATGCCGAGAGTGCAGCACTTGTCCTCTCTGATGTACTGCGCATGGGTCTCACCGTTGACTCGGATGATGGTACCGGAGGCGGCGGCCACCACCGGAGTCATCTTGTCGGCCATGAGGTCCTGGGCATGGTGGTCACCGTTGGAGCGGGCGGCATAGAAGGAATCGGAGTAGGTGGCCGGCCCGGCGACCGGGAAGACGAGGGGATAGTCGACCATCTCGCCGTACTGGCGGCCGGCGGCGGTGGCTGTGCCATTTGAGGAGAACGTGACGGCGGTAATCACCAGGATGCAGGTGATCGTCAATATGGTGCGTCGGTGCTCCGTCAGCATGGTTCTTCCCGTCCGGCGACTGGCCGCTCCAACTTATCCACAAGGTTAGCGGAGTCGCGAAAACGGTACTAAACGGCCTCTCAGCGTACTCTCAGCAAGTTGCCGATCGTGTATCCGGGACGGGGTCGCGTCTCAGGGTGGCTGCCGATCACGCTCCCTTGGACCCTCCGGTCGGTCCGTTCCGGGGGCCGGGCCGGCTAGCTGCACCCCATCGAGTTGCCGCAGTTGAGGCACTTGTAGCAGGAGCCATTACGGATCGTGATGTGGCCGCAGGTGTCGCAGAGGGGCGCATCGCCCATCATCGAGCCAAGGGCCGCCTGCACCGAGCTCACCTGGGCGGCGACGCCCTCTGGTGCGGGCCCGGCTGCGGCTCCGGTCTCCGCTGCGGGTGTTCGGCTCTGTCCGTTGCCACCTCGATCCCCGTTTGTGGAAACGGGGCCAGTGTCCGCCACCGCCGGGTGCGAGATCGGGGCGGTCTGAGCGAGAGCGTCTTCAGGGTGAATCTTGTGAGTCGCATCGGATTCGGATAGTTCTGCTTCCGAAAGCTCCAACTGGAGGCCGGCGTCGACGGCGAGGCCGCTGGGCGGCTCGGGCAGTTCCCTGTCGTCGGCAGGAGGCACCTGCACCAAATCGGTCCGTCCCAGATACTCCATGCCGAGCGCCCTAAAGACGTAGTCGACGATCGAGTTGGCCATCCTGATGTTGGGATGGCCTTCGACAAGTCCTCGTGGCTCGAAGGTGTGGAAGGTGAAGGTGTCGACAAACTCCTCGAGAGGCACACCGTATTGGAGGCCCTTGGAGACTGCGATGGCAAAGCAGGAAAGTATGCCCCGCAAGGTGGCCCCCTCCTTCGCCAGGTCGATGAAGAACTCTCCCAGGGTGCCATCGTCGTATTCGCCGGTGCGGAGGAACACCTTGTGGCCGCCGATTCGAGCTTCCTGAGTCCACCCGCGGCGGCGGGAGGGAAGGAGGAAACGAGGCCTGGTGACGCCCTGGTAGGCCTCCGAAGGGCTGACACCGGGAGCGAAGATGCCGGTGACCACACGAGCTTGTGTCTCGATGGCCTCGGTGAGAGCCTCCGGTTCTTCCTCGAGTGTGTCCCCCTGGTCGGAGGAGACGGACAGCGGCTGGCTGGCTTTGGAGCCGTCCCGGTATAGAGCCATCGCCTTCAACCCAAGCTCCCACGAGAGCATCAGACATTCCGCTATGTCATCGGCCGTTGCTTCTTTGGGCATGTTGATGGTCTTGGAGATGGCCCCCGATATGAACGGTTGCACCGTAGCCATGGCCTTGATATGGCCGGAGTGATGGATGTAGCGGGAACCATGGCGGCCGTTTCGGTTGGCGGTGTCAAAAACGGGAAGGTGCTCGGCGCGCAGATGAGGGGCGCCTTCCACCGTCTGATGACCGCAGATGTGATCGTTGGCGGCGCGGACTTCCTCGCTGCTGAAACCAAGTTTGGTGAGAAGATCAAAATCGGGGGAGAGATCGCCGTCGATGCCGAGCCTGGCCCGGGTCTCCGGCGTCAGCGCCGAGGGATTGAAGGCGTGCTTGAGCTCGAAAATTCCGGGAAGCATGCGCTCGATGGTATTGATGTCCTCGTCGGCGAGGCCTTTTGCTCGCAGGGTCTCTTTGTTGATGAAAGGAGCGCCGTTGAGGGTGAGGGTGCCGACTACGTATTCCACGATCTCGCGCCGCTGCTCTTCGGTGTATTCGAGGTTGCCGAGCGCAGGCTCAATGGATTGGTTGGCGATCTTGAAATAACCGCCTCCTGCGAGTTTCTTGAATTTGACGAGGGCGAAATCCGGTTCGATGCCGGTGGTGTCACAGTCCATCAGCAAACCGATGGTGCCGGTAGGGGCCAGCACCGAGACTTGGGCATTGCGGAAGCCGTGTTGCTCGCCCATCGTCAATGCTGCGTCCCACGAGTCTCGCGCCGCGTCGACAAGCGCGGCGGGGCAGTTTTCGGGCCGGATGCCCATGACGCGATGGCTCACCTGCTCGTACTCCTCGGGGGGTGCGTCGTAGGTGGCGCGCCGGTGGTTGCGGATGACCCGCAGCATCGATTCACGGTTCTCGCTGAAACGGGGGAAGGGTCCGATCACGGAGGCCAGCTCAGCGGAAGTGGTATAGGAGTCACCGGTGAGCACTGCCGCAAGGGCTGCCGCTATGGCGCGTCCCTCTTCGGAGTCGTAAGGAATGCCGCTGCGCATCAGCAAAGAACCCAGATTGGCGAAACCGAGCCCGAGTGTCCGATAGTCGTAGGAACCCTGGGCGATCTCCTTGGAGGGGAAGTGGGCCATGGTCACCGAGATTTCGAGAACGATGGTCCAGAGACGAACGGAGTGCTTGTAGGTCTCGATGTTGAAGATCCCGTGGTCGTCGTCGAAAAAGGAGACAAGGTTGAGGCTGGCCAGATTGCACGCGGTGTCGTCGAGGAACATGTATTCCGAGCAGGGATTCGAGGCGCGGATAGGTCCGCCCGCGGGGCAAGTGTGCCACTGGTTGATGGTGGAATCGAACTGGATTCCGGGGTCTGCACAGGCCCAGGCGGCATTGGTGATCCGGCGCCACAGATCACGGGCCCGTACCGTCTTCATCACCGTTCCGTCGGTGCGGGCGGTGAGGTTCCACTCGGTGTCATCGAGCACAGCCTGGATGAACTCATTGGGCACCCTGACCGAGTTGTTGGCGTTTTGCCCCGAGACGGTTTGGTAGGCCTCGCCGTTGAAGTCGGCCGGGTAGCCGGCATCGATGAGCGCCCGGACTTTCTCTTCTTCGATCTTCTTCCAATCTATGAATTCTTCGATGTCGGGGTGGTCGATGTCGAGGATGACCATCTTGGCGGCCCGCCGGGTGGTGCCTCCCGACTTGATGGCCCCGGCGGCTCTGTCACCGATCCGAAGGAACGACATGACTCCGGAGGATCGGCCGCCTCCCGATAGCGGCTCATTCTCGGCGCGGATCCTGGAGAAATTGGTGCCGGTGCCGGAGCCGAACTTGAAGAGCCGAGCCTCGCGGGTCCACAGGTCCATGATGCCGCCCTCGCTTACGAGGTCGTCTTCGATGGATTGGATAAAACAGGCGTGGGGGGCAGGCCGGGAGTACGAGTCGGGGGAGGGTACGAGGCGGCCGGTGTCGGGATCTACATACCAGAACCCCTGAGGAGGGCCGGTGATGCCGTAGGCGTGATGTATGCCCGTGTTGAACCACTGCGGGCTATTCGGCGCCGCCATCTGATTGACCAAGGTGAAGGCGATTTCGTCCTCAAAACTCTGGGCATCGTCCTCGGAGGCGAAGTACCCGTAGCGCTGGCCCCACCAGCGCCAAGTGCTGGCGAGGCGTCGAATGACTTGCCGGGCGGAGCGCTCCGGGCCGAGGACTGCTTTGCCGTGCTCGTCGACGATTGGTTCCCCGTTGTCGTCGACTTGCGGAATCCCTGCCTTGCGGAAGTACTTCGACACCATGATGTCGGCGGCAACCTGGGACCAGGAGGTAGGGATCTCGGCTTGTAGCATCTCAAAAACGATTGATCCGTCCGGATCGGTGATACGGGAGTCGCGTTTTCCCCAGGAAACTGAATTGAGAGGGTCCTCGTCCGGCTTGGTGAATAGCCGAGTGATACGAAGTCCCGTATCTGTGGCCATAGCGTCCTCCCTGAGGCAGTGCCTCTCCCGGTCCCGTACCCGGCACCCCGCCGGACTTATCCACATCCACAATATGTTGTGGCTGCGGCAGCAGGGTGCACAACATATTGTTGAAAGGGGAACACAAGTGTAATTACACGTGTGTCGTCCAGTCAAGGAGCTTTCCGGCGGGGCCGGGTTTGGGGAAGTGACCCTGGGAAGTAGGGGTCGGGTTTGTTTTTAGTGGGGTGGGTGGTGTTGGTCAAGGTGAGGGGGTGCAGGGTTTTCGCGGGGCTTGAGATCCTGGATCGCAGATCCAGGATCTCAAGCAGACTTCAGAGTTCAGAGTTCTGGGTCGGCAGAGCACTATCTGGATTCTGAATACTGAATTCTGTGGCCTCGGAAGCGCTAATCCTCGATCTTCTCCAGCGCGGCCTGGGCGATTACGTCGTAGCCCAAGGGATTGGGGTGGATGTCGGGGGGAGTGTCGAGCATGTGGGTGGTGACTGCAGTGGTTCCCTCCATCGGGGTGAAGGCATCGGCGACAAGGATCCCCCAGTCGGTGGCGACTCGAGCTGCAGTGTCGTTGAGGGCATCCACGGTGTCGCTGGACCGCCGCTCGAACTCGACTCCGGTCCCCAGGCTGAAGGGGTTGTAGGTGCGCACAAAAACGATCGTTGCCTCCGGTGCTGCCTCACGAAGTCGTTCAAAGATGATCGCGATGTTGACTTCGTAGGCGGTGGTGGCGTCGGCAATACGCTCCTGGCAAGCGGGGGCATCGAAGTCGTCGCCGCAGTCGGCCGACGACAGATGGCCCAGAAGATCGTTGGCGCCGATGTCGATGGTGATGTAGGCAACCCGGTTGCCGCGAAGAAACTCGAGTGCGGCGTCGAGCTGGCCGGAGCGAATCAACGAGCCGCTGGTCTCGCCTGAGATCCCGGTGTTGAGAAGGCCGTACTCACGGCCATCGGCCAGCTGGAGCTGATTGTGGAGACGGGACACGTAGCCGTCGGAGGCGTTGGCGACTCCCACATTGGCGGCAAGCGAGTCGCCGAGAGCGACGTAGAAGACGGAGCCGTCGGAGAAGGTTCCGTTGACAGCGCCGGGGCCGAGGACTTCGGGGGGTGGGGTGATCGATGCGCCGAGTATCGCTGCCTGTGCCGCCAGGCTGTTGAGCAGCACCTGTGAGGTGATTAACGCGTTTCCGTCCTGCACACCGGTGACGACGATGCGGTCGTCGCCGATGGTGATCGACTGAACGTCGGCCCCGGCCTCCTTGAGGAGCGAGTTCACGTCTTCGACCGATCCAAGAAGCTCGTCTATGTAGTCCTCGATGGCGCTCTCGGCAAAACCGGGCAGGTTGATGGCGCCGAGTTCGATCGAAAGCACCTCCACGTGGACCGCACCGGCGACTATCTCGACGGCAACGCTGCCGGTGGCGGTGTAGTCGCCACTCTTGAATTCGCCGATGAAGTCGATACGCCCGTCGCGGGCCGTCGCGCCGTCGACGATGTCGACGGTTATCTGGCGCAGCGGCTGTTCGCTCTCGCTGAGTCCATCCTGCAATACCGCGGTGATCTCATCTTCATGCAGCTCCAAGTGGAAGGCGGCATCGGCGGCGGCGGCGGCGAGACTTGCTTCGGCGGAGGCAAGTGCATCGGCATCGGCGGTGGCTACCGGGCCCTCCGTGGTGGAGAAGGCGGTGAGGGCAGCCCTTACCTGTCCGGCGATGAAGAAGCCGGCCCAAGTGAGCAGCACCAACTCGATCAGGATCGTTCCGATTAAGCCGGGTGGAGGCGCCATGGCGGCAACCAGGAAGCTGAGGGCGATCATGCCGGCGAAGGCGACGAGGCCGGTTCGCTCTCCAACCGTGAAGAAGATCACGGCGCCGACGACCACGGCAACAAGCGTGCCGAGCAGGACCACCAATACCTTCAGGCCCGGCCTGCCGCGCCGGGCCTGAAGACGTTTGCGAGCCGATGCGCGCGGGCTAAGCCGTTGGCGGCCCCTCGGGATCGAGGGCGGCATCGGCGGTGGGGGCTGGCTCATCTTCTGTTTCTTCTGCTTCTGACGGTTCTGGGGCCGGAGGCGGAGCATCCAACTCCGGAGCCGGAGGTGGAAGATCCGGTTCTGGGGTCGGAGGCGGAGCATCGGTGGCGGCTGCCAATCGGGCTCCCTTCGGCTTCTTGGCCGGCCCGAACATACCCCAAAGCGCGCCTAGTGCCATCGCGGCAATCACAACAAGCACGATCTTGACGGTGACCGAAGTCACGTTGTCGAACCCGATGACCTTGAAGATCACCAGATAGACCGCTACGCCAAGCCCGAGGAGGAAACCCCAAAGGGCTCCTCGAATCGGATGCCTCTTGAGCGCTGTCTTTTGGTTGGTCATGTCACGCCCTCCAGCTCAGCGCCGGCCGCGAGTTGAACAGAATCCCAGCGAAGCCGGCGGCCGCGAACGCAGTTGCCAGCGCCCCGGGCACGGTGAACAGCGGATAGGCATCTCCGGTGAACTCAACCCAGACCTCGCCGAAGCAGAACTCGTGTCCGGCAAAGACCGAGGCCACGTTGTCGGCGGTGTACTCGGGTAGCTCGGCCGGAGCCCAGAGGTCGACCATTACGCCTTTGGCTTTCACCAGGAAATCGAGCTGGAAGGGGAACGGCAGTTCTTCCGCCAGATCCATCACCCCGGCGTTCCGGTTCTTGTCACGCTGGTTGGGGTCGCCGCCCTTGTCACTGGAGATCTCCATGATGGTGACTTCCCACTTGTGGTCGTGGAACGCCAGCGCCGGGTCTCCATAATCGACACCCTCGATCCGGCCGGCATCGGAGAGGTTGGGGTCATCCGGGGTGAACCCGAAGTAGAGCACGACCCCTCCGGAATCCACCGTGAAGGGATTGTCGGCGGTCATGGCCGGGTTGCCGTACAGGTCGATGGGGGGACCGTCGTCGCCGCGGTCGACGGCGGCGTCGAGTGAATTCCCATTGGCGTCGTAGGAGATGGCTGCTCCCCCACACGGCCCAATCAGCACGGCACCAGTGTCGGTGAGATCGAAACTGGTTCCCTCGGGATCGACCGCGGCAAGGAATTGCTCCGGGGTGGTGGCCCCGACGGCGTCATCCCAAATGCCGGCAATTCCCACCGGTATCGCCTGGTCGGGTCCCTCCTGGGGCAGGTCGGGTATGCCGTCTGCGTTCCTGTCGCCCCAGTCGACCGATATTGTCATGAATTGGCTGAGATCGACAACGGGCTCCTGGTTGCCCTGGGACAGGGCGGGTCCTGCCGTCAGCAGCAGGATCACCCCGGCGACCAGGAGCACGCGGGCTACTCGGCCCATACTCCTCCCCAATCGTTGACTACAGGGCAGGGTACCCGATTGGGTGTTACCACGCAGAGGACTGATCGCGTGCGTCGTCCCCTTCATCCAGCACCACATCGAGGCGAAGCCCGCACGAAGAGCACAGGTACACGACGCTTTCGCCGGGCTCAAAACCCTCGTCGGGCCGGGGCCGGCTGGCGAGGTGGGCAGCCTCGCCGCACTCCACACAGACAATTGTGTTGGGAACTTCCACAACCCCAAGGCTACGGGTCGGCTCGTCTGCGTGCCGGG